>Ga0116227_10003651_pt1 | contig 34081 bp, 26 predicted proteins | sample S1TSphgellanicum_FD_89693 | JGI IMG/M metagenome (GOLD analysis project Ga0116227, IMG submission 89693) | Host-associated microbial communities from peat moss isolated from Minnesota, USA - S1T2_Fb - Sphagnum magellanicum MG | ecosystem: Host-associated > Plants > Peat moss > Unclassified... | reverse complement strand
TTTTTTTTTTTTTTTTTTTTTGGGTGCTCTTTTGGGGTGTGGGTGTTTTGGGTTGGATGTATGGGGTTGTTTTTTTGGGGAGCTGGTGTCATGGATGCGTCTGTTTTGGGGATGTCATCAAATGTGTCATTTCTATTGAGAAAAAAACATTTTGAGAAAATAATTTTTTTTTTTTTTTCCGTATCCAATGGGTGGTAGGTTAAGGGAGGATGTGATGTAGTTTTCTTTTTTCCCCCATTTTTTTTTTCCTTGGTGCAAGATTTTGCCAAAATGAAAAAAAAATTTAACTGAAAGAGAATGTTCTGTCATAATTCTATTTTTTTTTGGTGAAGAAAATAGCCAAATTTCGAAAAAAATTCTGAAAAAGCTTTGCCACATTTGGACTCTAAGTTCTAGTTGGTTGTATTTTTTAAAACAAGTTTTTTTTCCTATTTATTTAGAGTCTAAATTTTAGACAGCTTTCTGAAACACCTGTCACCATTTAATGCTAAATCCATCTTGGGATGCTAGCCAACATCAGAAAATTGAAAAAACAATTATCAATGAATCTGATGATTTGTGCAGGTGGGGATTTTGATTAAATTTTTTATAAACCTCTTTTTTGGGTGGGCTCTAGAGACAACTTATTAAGTTAAGTTATATTAATCTATTGTTTGGATTTTGTCCCATCTGTGTGGGGATGAGGAATTTGAGGCATCTGCTGCATGTGCAACATTTTGTGTGTGGGTGTAGGTAGGCTTGCATTCTGTTGTTTGTTGTTGTTGTGGTGTGGAGCTCACTACCACCTGCTTGCACACCATTACTTGCATGATGCATGATGTATTATCCAACTAACTAAATATTATTAAGTGAGCAACAAAATAATTTATTGTATGGTTCAGGTGATAACCCTGATCTCCTCACATAAACAATATGTAAATCCTTGGAGTGGGTGGACCAAATTTGACCCCTGCAACACAAAAAATCCATGAAAGTTCATTCCATTGATTTTTATACAAGTCACATTGCGCTCTATTGTGATGTCATCACTATATCTTATCAACCATGGGTTATTTTCCCATTTACAAACTTAGCATAATTAGAGGTCTTATTCAAGATGGGTGTGTAAACTTTCAACATGTGCCATCATTTTTTCAACATGACATGGACTTTTGAAAAAACGGATGAATTCTTTCAACAAACCAAAGCTTCATGACTTAATATTGTTTGATGTGATGCAATTTTGGTCTCCATAATACATTATTTTACTAAGACTCAAGGCCCTAACAAGCTTAAGATCAAGTTATAAACTTTAACCATAACCTTATTGTTTGCTAAACATAGCAACTCATGTTTTCAACTTTAAAAGTCCATACTTTTTGCAATTTGACTAATTATACATATAAATTAATTACAAATCTAGGTAGATATTGAAATTTTTAATCTCAAAACAAGTTAATGTAAACATATCCTAACATATATGATAAATGGTAGCAATTGTAATCATACTCACATCACAAAAGTTATTATGGTTACATCAAAAGCGGTCCACCCAACCATGCAACACACTCAAATGCGAACACCTCAAAATTGGGATGTCTTAAAACAAAAAAATTGAATAGCATGTTGTGTTTAAGATATCAAGAACCCCAAAAGAATTGCAAAGAAAACAAAAGAGAAAAGGAAAGTATGAGTAGGTAAAGCCTATGCAACTATTAGGTTACCTAGTACTCTACTTCTAGATGATGTATGTACATTGACATCGTATATACTGTGAAAATACACGTACAATACAATATATGATACAGTGGAAAGGAAGAAAGAAGCAAAGAAAGTGCTGCTGGTTTGCTTTTGCTCTGCTTTGTTTTGCTTTTGTTTGATGGGTCCCTTGCAGAGATGGTGCCACGCATCTTGGGCGTTGTCTGAACAATTTTCTTGTCCTCTGGTGCAGCAGTACTTTAGCTCTGCTGCAACAAAAGTTTGTCAGTACTGTAGTAGTACTGTAGCAGTAGTAGCACCATTGGAGGCTCTGGGGTGCTGGCTGCCAGGTTCTGAGTTCTCTGGCCAACACTACCCCGAGCTCGCTGCCTCTCTTCCAGGCAGTCCTCTGCAGGCTGAGCTCTCACACTTAGATACAGCCCAGATCTCGAGGAACTACCTAGTGGCCTTCGGATGCGGAGGTGTTAAGGTAGCCAAGGGAGCTGAACACGATGATGGATGGGTCTGCTGTATGACCAGTCAAAAACAAATGGGCCAACTATAATATCAATCCTGATGCCGCAAGGCTCCCCTCCAGTCAGGAATTTCCTAACAGGAAAGCTGCATTGGCTACCCACAACCAAAAAAAAGCTGGCAACAAAGTCCCAGTGGAACATGCAGAAATTGAAGAGAGACTGAGGGACTTAGTGCCTTGCAACAATGTTGTTCAAGAATTTGATATTGTTTATTTTCAAGTACTGCACTTTTTTTCTGAACTTATTAAAAAAAACAAAACAAAGCAAAGCAAAGCAAAGCAAAGCAAGCCTATAGTTTGTAAGGATAAGCTGCTGATGAGCAATGCAGCTGGGAAATACTAGTGCAAGTTTTTAGGTGATCATTAAGCCATTGCTTTTGTAGAGCTGCCAATTATTTTTTGTGCTAAATTTCACATCTACGCAATACTTTTCTCTTTTTTTATTGTCCCAAAAGTCCTTTTTAGATGCCTTTTAGTTGGTCACATTCTGAGGAGAAAAACATGAAAGTGATCATATTTGGACACTGGGTTCTTTTCTTTTTTTGCTGTTGCAAAATTCCTTTTAGATGCCTTTCAGTTTGCCACATTTGGAGGAGAAGAACATGAAAGTTGCCATATTTGGACACTAGGTTCTTGGAGGTGACCAAAGCATAGCATGATTCTTGAAAATGTCTACAGTCCTCACTGACTTGTAACCAGATTTTGGCCATTGTGGCCACATAACAAAATTGAAAAAATCATTTGGAAAATCCTTGGCTGAAAATAAAATTATTGTACATTGTATTATTGAATCCTATAATATTTGGAGGTGATGAGAGGAACAGCTTCCATCTGGAGGATGACTCAGGGACTAGACAACAGTTGGAAGTTCTAGATGGATGCCCAAGCGCAATTATTTAGCTAAAACCAGAGTCAAAGGGTGGTCATATATGCTGCTGCTGCTGCAAGCTGTTTGTGGCCCCCTGCTTGATAATGGACAAAACCTCAGGGCCTGATTGGCCATTCAGCATTTATATATATCTCTATCGGCAAATGTGAAATGCATGTATATAGTTGACATAGTTTGCTAGGAAACTTGCAACACTACTACAGTGGACAAAAGCAAGGTTTTGGCCCCTTCTCTTAGTTGCAAGTTCTTAGAGCATCTCCAACAGCGCTCAGCATGTGACCCTGCAAAAGAATTTCTCACATCCAAATTCCGTTATTTATGTTTTTCCAATGTCATCTTTAGAACTAAAACTGGGACTGCAAATAGGCGAGAAACAACTTAATAGCAACCCACCTAGATCATTCAAACTATCTAGCCAATCAACAGCACGTGTTAGGTTTTGCTGTGCCTTTACCAACCTTAGCAAACAGTGCTTTGCTGAGCACAGCCGGCATGTTTTGACTCTTCTTCATCCAATTTGAATTTGCAGGGCCTCATACGGAGCACTTGTTGAGTTGCTTTTACTTACTATGAGATGGGAAAAAACTTGAAAACTTATAAGGGGGTTGTGGGAAGCTTGTAGTCAACTGATCATGTGTAGGTTCCACATGGTTAATATAACGCCTTTTGACATCAGGAAAATGGTAAGAGAGTAGGGACATGAAATCAAATGGAGACATATAATAAATTGTTTGCGACAAATCCATGAACAGTCATGAATCCGGGATATGTCTGACACAAACTTTATGAAATGGTTTGCGTGTCTTTGGTCTGGTATGTTCAGAGCTTCAATCAATGAGCAGTGAATGTGAAACTTGTCAAGTTGCTTTGCCAGCATGATTGCTCCCAGGGTCTCATATTCTTATATATGTGTGTGTGTGCTGATCTCACAAGTTACGACTACATTTCTTATTAATCTAGTCAAAGTATTGATGTCAATTTGATAGACTTTGTTAAGCCAAACCACCACCAATACAAAGAAGAATTGAAAATAGGAAGAAGAAGAAATGATGTAATTAGTCCCAGCTAAAGGATTTGAAACAGTGATATTTTTTTCAATTTTCTGATGTTGGGTTATTGTCCACCATCCGAAGAGGGATTTAGCATTAGATGATGACATGTGTTTAGAACCCTGTATAAATAATTTAGAAACTAGTTTAAAAAATTCTATCAAATCAAAATCAGAGTCCAAATGTGTTGAAAGTCTTTAAATTCATTCTCCAAAATTTGGCAAACGTTTTCAGGAAAAATGAGAATATTTCATTTTCATTTTCAAAATTTGGCGAAATTTCACACCCCAAAAAAAAACACTGGTTTTAATCAGTCGTTTGAAACAGTGGTTATTCTTTTGGTTGAATTTTGTGATGTAGCCAAAATCCATGGAAACGTTTTGCCAACCTCATGGCAAGGAGGTGGGTCTCTAGAGGGTGGAAGTTGAGACGTAAACAATGGCAGGACCACCACTGCCACCCAACTAATATTTTATATGGATTTACATGCCTAGCTAGCTCCAACAATTTACCACTAAATTAAACACACCAACTTCAAAGGGGTAGCAAAGATGTGTGGGTGAATATTTTGCTCTTAAAGAGAACTAATTAATGGCATTTTAAGGATTCGTGAAACCCCCCACCCACCCACCCACCCACCATCTTTGAAGTGACAATGTTTGCATTTTAGAAGAAAAGTGAAAGTTTAGATTTCCTCAAAACATGAGTGTTGGAAGTGAACAAGATTTGCATTTTAGAAGAAAAAGTGAAATTTTAGTTGTCCTCAAAACATGAATGTCATCGAAGACAGAAAGTCAGCTAAAGCCTGAATTACATTCATTTCCAGGTGAAAATCTCATAAATTTAGATAAGCCGTCAAACTCTGAAATAGAGTCATAGACATGTTCTAAGATCCAGAGAGCTATCACTATCCTCATTCTTTCTTCACTTTCAGCAAAATGAAGAATGAAGCACTAAAGGTGGTCTTGTGTATTTGTCAACTTTCTCAGCTATGTAAGCCATGTGCAATGCACTGACAAAATTTGTACCAAAACATCATCCTAGTGAGCAAAGCATGGAATAATTCCTTCCAAACTTCTCAATGGGAGGAACAAACTTTTACCAAAGGAAAAAAAAAAAAACGTTTCAGCTTTGGTAGTCTTCACGGAAAAGTTTTCAGCTTTGGTAGGTTACAAAACTTCCAATTGGATCCTCAAAAGTCGCAAGACATGAGCCAAAGAGGTGAACAGAATGGTGTAGCAGACTCAACCCTAAAGTTGACCCTATTGTGACCCCCTCCCATGCATAACAAAGTCACTGAACTGGGGTGAAAGCCAAAGCCTTGGGGGAGGAAAACACTGAACTGGGGATGAAAGATAAAGACTTGGGGGAGGAAAACACCAAAATGGGGATGAAAGCCAAAGACTTGGGAGAAGAAAACACCAAACTGGAGATGAAATTCAAAGACTTGAGGGAAAGAAAATACCAAAATGGAGATGAAAAACAAAGACTTGAGAAAGGAAAACATCAAACTGGGGATGAAATTGAAAGTTTAGGTGAACAATGGGTTTAGGTAACTATATTCTATTGTGGACACAACTAAAGTTTTTCAGTCTTTCAGGTTACTAGCCTCATCATGAGATAATAATTCTTTCACAAGCTGATAATAACACATGTGGTACCAAGGCAAGACAATAGTCTACGACAAGAGGATGCATCTATGATGTTGTGGCCAAGCTTGCAAAGGCAATATTTTATCACACCTAGACTGACAATCACTACTTCTTTGTCGAATATTTACTTATTTAAAACAAAGAAATAAGCATTTTTTACAAATTTAATTTTCTAAAATTTCAACATTTGATGAATATGTACCTAAGGTATACCTTGTGTGGTTGTAATTGTAATAATAATCACAATTGTTGGTATAGAAGTTTGATTTTCAACAAATATGAATGATTTTTTCTCTTCTTTTGCAGCTAGACTTTTTCTGAGTTGTTTTGTGTCAAATGCTCCATCATAGGTACGGTATGAGTGCATGACTTTGGTGTGTGTTAGTTGTTGATGGAAGAAAGGGTGATGTATTTTATGGGCCCCAGAAATCCAGGGAGTGGTGGGTGCTCAAATGGCTACTTCGAGAAGTGTGCTTTGGATTTTTCGAGTGATTTGAGGAATAGTTTCACACAGTGAAATTTAGGGTTTTTGTTGGGTTGGGTATGAAAATGAGCCGGCAAATGGGCTCTGAGTCTTGAGTTGATTACATGTCCTTCTTTTGCATACCCCGTGTTTGAATTTTGGACCTTTCGTGGGTGTTTATCATATCCAACGTGAAGTATTAATTTTTAAAATATTATTATTATTATTATTATTATTCCCAGCATCACCCATAAATATGAAAAAACTAAACAGTACAAAGTGAGAGATTATTTTAAATTGCTATCACCAGGGCTAATCATTATGATCGACCAATCAGAAATAATCATATCTTTTCATACGCCTTGTGAAGATGGCTGTACCCTGTGCAAATTTAAAACGAATTTAGAGACCCAAATCAGCCAAACCAGTGCTGGCTGGCTTTCGGTTTTTGGTCGGGTCTGGATTTGGTTCAAAGAATAGAGTCCAAGGGATCCAGATGGGACAAGACTAGTTTTTTTTCCTTTTTTTGCTTTTCTTTTCTCCCTCTTTTTTTTTGATATCGAAAATTTGGCGAAATTCAACCCAATTATTTTTAATTTTCTCAAAATGTTAACCAGACCCAAAACCAAAAAATCTTCCTTTTTATAGAGAACCCTAAACCCAACCAAGACCTAACCAACAGGGGTCTAGACAACATTACTTTGCAAGAGAACCTCCGTCTCAATTCCAAGTTTATTTTTAATTTGGAAGAACCTTCAGTTTCAGTTGAAGGAACTTCTTTTTATTTGATAGAAACTCCATTTTAACTCAAGAGGGGACTTTCAAAGTCCAATTCTAGGCAAGTCCAATTCCAAATTGGATCTCATTCTACTTACCTGGGCATTGTAGAAAACTGAAAAAGTTCTAATTATTATCATTGTACAACTAATAAAAAGTCACCAACTATATCAACTACATGCCTTTAAAATTTAAAAAAATGAAAAAAAACCTTGCAAAATGCCATCTCCCCATACATTTATTATATTATTATATTATTTTTAAAATGTATATCTGAATTGTTTTTCTCAAACGAACAACATGTCTAACCCCAGTCAAAAATAGAGATTAAAATGAAATTTATTATACAATAAATGTATATCTGAATTTTTTTTTCTCTCAAACTAACAACATGTCTAACCCCAGTCAGAAATAGAGATTAAAATAAAAAATAAAAAGTAGAACCTGTTCCAAGGCTGCCTCTGACTGAGGTCAGTTCTAGATTTGTTTTTTCAAAATTTGGAAGTCCCGTACCCAATAATTGGCCTGAGAACTGGAACTGGAACCGGCCAAAAAGTAGGAACCAGCCAAGTTGCCAACACTACTACTTCTAGTCCAAACCCATTTTCACACTATTTGAAAGCCGTACTTCATTCAAGGTGGTGTAAAGGGCATAACCGTCCAAGATTTCCAATTCAACAAAAGGAAGTGACAAAGGCATATGATAGTGTAATGTGTGACTCTCGTATTAGTTAGTTGTGAAGACCCAAAAAGTTCCCTAGTTTTTTTTGGGCGCAAAGGGCATCTTTGATTGGTTGATTTTTAAAATTAAATATGATCAAGCTATGGCCATTTTTCCAAAATAGATATGTTCTAATCTCCTCCTTTGGGTTGCTTACATGGGTTACAAGGGTAGAACTTAGGGCAAAGAACGAGGGATAAAGTGATGGGCTATTAGCAACATTGGGAACACATTAGGGAACACATTGGGAACTTGAAAAAATGGATTTTTTGGCTAAGAATGGAATTTCACATGGCAAGAATGTCTCCAATGCAGAATTTCCTGAAACTTGACTCTTTTCAATTGAGATTGCCAAGCTTTCCATATAAAGAAGGAAGTGGTTAGTTGGTACTTGGATCTTCTTGTATGATGGCATTAGTTTCCTTTCTCTTGCAGAAACCTCCTTTGGTAAATTCATGTTTACATGGTCTTGTTCTGTCAAACCTGTATTTTGTTCAGCACCATAAAACAAAAGCCTACACCTTCTTGTGGTACGTACTTACCAGAAATCCCTTAATAAATTGCACCGAGATCTATTGACCAATTTTGGACTCTGCTTGACTTTGAGTCAAGTTATGCAACCGAGCTCCCATCATTCGGCCATCCATGGGAAACCAGTTATGACTCAGTTATGGATGAACTACAACTGACTCACCCAGGTTCACCATAGTGAGATCTTGTCCCCCTCACTTTACATTAGGTATTTACCAGTGTTGGGTGGTTCTTTACTTTTATGAAAAACCTCGAGCTTGGGTCTTAAACAAAATTAGAACTATTTTTGTTTTGGTTTTGGTTTCACACATAAATGGAACCTGAGAATCCAATTCTGAGTCCAGTTCTTCTTTTGAAACCAAACTCTGGTTAGGGTTTTTAAAAAAAGATCAAAATCCATGCTAACAAAGGCCTGCTTTTACACTAGGAGTCAGGGTTGATGTCTAACCCAAATCAAGCATTGCTATTGGTGCAAAAGTTGAAATTGGTCCTGAGGGCTTTACACTAGGAGTGAAGGCTGAAATAGAAAAAATAAAAATTCAATCTGCCCCAAGCTACTAATAAATGCCGAACTTTATGGCCTTGTATTGGCCCCCAAGGCTGGAAAAAAAGGATACCATCAAATTTGGGAAGCCAATTTGCAACCAACCCTTGGGGGGCCAATGTTTCGGCATTTAGTAATATCCTGACATCAATGTCCTAGCATTTATTAGTAAGTTGAGGCCAAACAACAAGCCAAAAATGCTCACAGTTGGCCCCAAGCTTTTTCAGGCCTGACTCCTAGTGTAAAACTACACATAGACAAACTATATGTGGTTGCAATGTGAGTACTCTTTACATAGCACTTACTAACCCTCAAAAGTCTATTTCATTAGACATAAAGTTGTCGGGTAGTTAATCACATTCACATAAAAACCTGCAACAAATTTTCCTAGTGTATTTGGAGGCATGATTATAGAGTGTATTAAGTGCTCTGATGGCTATGGGCCTGTTGTTGTTTTTATTTTGTTCCCGTGATACATGGTGGGTATGATTAGAATTTTTTATAATAAAATTGTCCCAAGTTTTTACATCATTTAAAGCCTTCAGGCAGGGCCCTAAAAATATTATTTTTACAAAATTAATGTAATGTTATATTGCTTAAATAATACTACTAAATTTTATTATCTATATTGAAAGATCCATGAGTACAAGGGTCGATCCTATGAGGTGGAGCAAAGTGCAAGCCTGAATCCTGTACAGAAGGCTTTCGTAGATGATGTCGCCATGGATACTACCAAGGGTTCATATGCAAAACCAAAATTACATTGCTTTCACTAGGTGAACTAAAAAACCAAACTTCTGTTTGAATCAATTTTCAAGATCTTTATCAAGTTGCCTCCCACACTTTTTCTGATCTCCCACAAAGGGGAAATCTTAGGTATCATTTGGCAATCCAGTTGAAAAATTCAAGGTACTCTGGCAACAAGTGAAAAATTCCAGGTGCAGCTGCTGTTCTTTTTTGAAGTGCAAAATTGCACAAAAAGCAAGACCTAAAACACTGGCGACTATATATAGTAACATTGCTTAAGAGAAAGTAAGGCCCTCACAATTGACCCATTATGGGTGAGCTCTCCTTTTACCAATGATGAAGCGAGGGAATCAAGATACTTTGGGAAGGGTGGGTGGCAATCATGTAATGTCCTTTTTGTGAAAGGAACAACCAAACAAACAATTTTACCACATTTGTAAGAGGACAATTTGAATTGTAACTCTTCACCTACTCTACTTATCCCCATTACAAAGTTTCTATTAAAGTTTTGGAATGATCCCCAGTAAAAGAATTCCAACAAAATATCGTAATCTTCTTGGCACATAATATCAAAGAGTTTGGTAGCAAATTCAATGCTATCAGCATGTCACGGTTGTGATGATTCAAATGTAACAACAACCGACTTACAAAATGTTTCCATCAGTCCTGGTGACTTGGATAAGGCAAATCAACTTAATAGTTCATGCATGTGGAAATCATGTGGTGTAGAAGAGGAAGTATGAATGGTGTGAAGTTTTGTTTATGGGTTTAGGGTTCACATTCATTTAGTCGTCATTGCTCAACCATTGAGCAATGATTAAATGAATGTCTTTCCCATCTTTAGACTATACCTATTGAATCCTTCAAATTTTAACACTTTCTAACTGCAATTTTCCAACCTACGCAAAACATACACAAAGGAGTTGGAGTACTCAAAGTCTCTAGGTTTGTCCCACAAAACTTTTGGATGACTGATTGATCCAGTGACGCAACTATAGTTAACCGGGCCAATGTATGTTACATCATCAAACATAAGATAGCTTTGAATTGAACCCCTGAACTAACTTCCAACTAACATGCACCTTTGAAGTGGGCTCTGCTATAATGTTGATGCTTTTTGCATGATAAAATTCCAGTGTTGGTCTGGGTCTACGTCTGGTATTATCAATACTAGTAGCAAGTACCTTAACCAGGCTGGTATGACATGAAGCAATACCAACATTGTACCACACCGTAGGTGCTGCTGGTTCACCCAAGGTGATACCCATACTACTACCTAACCTGCTAGGGACATGAGGTAATGCCAGCCATGGTACTAGTTTTACACCAATTTCAATAGCACGTATGCACACACACTGACGTCATACCAGCCAGTCAAAATTCAGTTTAAGACCCAATACCACGACCAGGCTAGTATGAATCTTTTTTTTTCTAAAGTACCCAATACAATAACAGGGCTGGTACGTTAAAAAATTGATACTTGATACCATACCAACAACACTCATAAATTCAGTTCAACATGTCTTGCAATTTCAAATTCATTATGCAGTAATGATCGCTTGATATCATGGTCAGCGACTTACAGAACCAGCTGCGCCCCAGCCCCCCCCCCCCAGGCGTAAGGCGTCACTGCCGGATTTATCGCACATATGCCAAAGAGCATACTAATGCAAAGTGCGGTTTTCAAGTATGCATTACAACCAATATTCTATATCTTTTTGCTTCTTGAAGATTTATTTATTTTGCACCCTTGGATGAATGACTTGTTGGCATCTGCTGAAGCAGCAAACTGCAAAGTTCCATCCTGCAACACACAGGTCATGGCAAGCTGCAAATGCCCTTCTGTGCATCCATTTTTAAGTACTTACTACTGCCATAACAATAAATAGGCACGTTGTTGCCGGGAAGTGGTGCCAATTTTAAAATAAAGCTTAAAAATTGTGGTTGGAAGTAGTTAATGCAAATTGGACTACTACTCCATGATTTTTTTGGTTGCATTTTTTTTTGCTCTTGTCCTCTTTGTACTACTATCCATATATTTCACGATCACAACATAGAACTTCAGATTCCTGAAATGATGGGCCGTTACCAATATAATCATTTATTTTGTTGATCCCCATCATGATGAAAAGAATTTTAAATGGAGGAAAAACAAAAACACCATCAATCTAGGACCTGACAATAATATATCATATCTTCAACATATATCTTCAACATATATAGGGGCTTACAACATGGAGTACCAACTTATGATTTGTGACTCCACATTTGGAATTTCTTCCACTTTATGGGTAACACGACCCATGATCAATAGCCTAGTGTTGGGGGAAGAGATTTCTTGGAATCAAAATGTTACTATAAATTTCCTTTGAAATTTTTTAAATCAAAATCAGGAAATTTTTTTTATAAAAAAAATTTGTGTAAAATGTGGGTTTTTAGCAAAGCAAGTCCTCATTTTTTGTGAAATAAGAAATTGTGAAAAATAGTTACGGTTGTTGACTAGAATGCCAATTACTTCTGGAAGGAGTGAGAAACAGAGTTGTGATACTTTGGAAAAGTCATGGAAGCCATGAGGTGATTTTGCGGTTTCGGGCAATAGTGTAATGGGTGATGCCATAGTAGTACAAAGTACTTAAGCAGCACCGTTCTGTCAGTTATGTAACTTTTGGAACAAAGGATGGGGCAGGTTTACCTGCGCATGTGTTCCATAAGCTTTGTAGCTGGCTGGATGGTACATCCTCGTATATCTAGCAACTATCCCAAAAGCTACGTACTACCGTATAGAGTCTAGATCTAGACCAATGTTGGGCAGTTATTGGGGAGGTTCTTGGATTCATAATTATAATTATAAGAAAATCAAAGATCTGATTTTGGCATATAAACACAATTTGAAAAAATTAATATAATTGGCCAGAAAACGATTGGTTCATTATTGGTTCTTTCATGAAAATTATGATTTCGCTAAGATATTTAAAATAAACTAGGATTCGCAGTTCTTTGATTTTCAAATATTAAAAAAAGGGGAACCAGTGATTATTTGAAGACTCAAATAATCATCCAACACTCGTCTAGACCCAATTGAGTACTTTAAAGGTGCATTCACACATAATGTTAGATCAGTGTTAATTGAAAATCTAGGTGGCATCTTAGGTGGCATCCAATGTTAAATGGGTGCTTGTTTAATATTAAGTGAATGTTAATTTAAAATAAAATCTTCGTGGTAAATAGGTTTAGCTCCTAAATAACTAGCTTGGTGTTAGGGGACTTAATACTAGAGTCCTTAGCACCATTTGTGAATGTACCTTAAGAATGGGTAATGAATTGGTAATGCATCTCCGATGTGCCAAGACATGTTGTTCTTTGTTGTTTGCCTTGGGAGAAAAAGTGTACCAATATTGTAGTTTATACCCAAGAAGGTCATCATTGGCGGCATGTGTATTTGGTGTTCTAAGGTTGGTAATTTCTACAAACTATGGTCAACAAGAGAAATCAATAGCTGCACTCATTGAGGTATATTAGAGATATTGGGCCTTGGAGGATTTTGAATTAGTTGTGAGGATGTTGGGGATGTATCCATGCAAATATATATTATCGAACCAGTTTCATTGTGCTTGTGGGTGGTCTTGGAAATATATTTGGCAATGTGTTTACCAAATTGTTGCCGTGGTAATATATTAACAAAATATTGTAAGCCTTTTCAAGAAAACTCTTGGATAAATGAGCAACAATGTGTACGACCAATTCCCATGGTGAGGGCCAAGTCCACTGGGAAAAGAGGCCAATAGGTCCACCTAGTAGTTGTAGATGTCTCTCCAAGTTAAAAAATTTATTTTGCCTAGTACTTTGATGTTTTCATGCAAGGAAATTCCCTTACTTAGAATATTTACTTCTGAATATTTTATCCATAAGTTATTCAGGGGTGCTAATAATATGTATCCTTATGTCCAAAGAAGTATCGATAGAATATGGAGTTGCCAATACAACATGATATTTGCAAAGAGATTTAACAAGTTACCATCCATTATAGCACTAGTACCCAGGTTTATTGTCATTTGCATGTTTCTGGGTCGATAACTAAACACACTAAACACATAATTTTTTGTAATGTCAAAGATTGCAAGCAAAATGTAAGGCAAAATCAATAAGATTAGAAAAGAAAATCCATGTTTTGACTAACATTGGATGGTTCTTCAAAAAATCAAAGAACCATCACTTTCTAGTATTTGAAACCAAATCTGAATGAGCTAACCTCAAAGAAAGAACTGCCAAGTTTCTTTGCTGGTTCTTTGAGTTTTTTAATTTTTTTCAGGTTGGAGCCGGGGGCAAGTCTTTGAAATTTTGGCCTCCACTGGTTATATAGCTATTTACCTGGTCTGACCTTCAGTGGGGGATTTGGTCCAGAATCAAAGAACCACCCAACACTGGTTTCAAAACACATTAAGTTTGTAAGAGGATAAATTCCAAAAGATAAGCTTTGCACCTCACATGACATATAAGAGCGTCTCCGGCCACACCCCCTGTGCCAGCTTTCATAATTGTTTAGTGTTTACCACCTCCAACCTAGAGAATAATAATTCCCCCATTCCCATCAATTTGGGGATGATTAAACTTTGTGAGCAGTTGTGAAAGTTGCAATACTTGTGAGCTCAAATTCCAAAAATGACATTGCAAGATTTTGTCTCTTACCAATTTGGGGATTATCAAAATGCCCAACTGTGACAAGAGGTACCACCACATCATGAGAGAGAGATTTGTACTGAACCTCCATATTACTGAACTGAACGGAACTTACTAGGGAGAATAAACCCTAAACCCTTGAACTCTAGTACCTTATGAAAATGCTAGAAACAACCCACTTGGAAGAACTTGAAAGTTGCAAACCTGTAAAGTGTCAAAGCTATGTAATCCAGTCTTTTGATATATATAAATTATGAACTTTAGTGAACTGGGTGTGCTTGCAATCCAAAACCGAATGTTAGTCTGTAATTGGGAGGAATTTGCTGTGCAGGCAAGGATTTGTGGGATCATGACATTTGAGCTTGAATCTGGCCAGGCTTCCAAGTCTGCAGATGTAGCGGCAAACATGGCTGGATGCTTTGCTTCATGCACATTCTGTTGGAAGCGGTTGCAAGCAAGGAACATGGGTTACCAACTGGCCTTCCAAAAGAACATTCGAAAAGCATGCCCATGTATGATAGAAGTACACCAGTTGTTCAGCACCTGAGACTCTAGACTACCAGTGGTCAATCAGATCTATCTTTTGGGAAGCCTTATGACTGTAGGTACTTCTGTGGGTTGAAGTAGCTGTGATGCGATGTTTGGCAGCTGAGAGAGCCGCTACTTGATTCAAGGGCAGGACCAATGGTGATTCTGTAGGGCTTTAAAGGTCGACTAGAAGGTCTCAATCCTTTTGGACCTGGCAATGCATTATAAAACTTATTTTTAGAACAGAATTTTGCATCATCGTCCAAATTGATTCTTACAGCGAAGTCTTGTTTCACAGTTAAGGGAGTGGTCTTCCTTGTCAACAGAAAGGAAATCAGTGCATAAGGAGGGATGTCCTTTCAAAAGTGGACTAATTTCTCCACTAGACTCTTCGATTCAGCTGTTGTTGATGGAATACCCATACAGAGCTAATTTGATTCTCTCATCAATGTAATAACCACTGACCACTAGTCAGTAGTCCATGGTTTTATTTTCACTGTACAAAACAATCTGTGACCCAAAAGCTCCTTGAGAATCACTTACAAGATTTCATGTCCAATGCAATGTACTAGCAAAGAACCCACCTCACGAAGGGCATGCATTACTCCAGTGCCCTGGTTGTCCACACTTGAAGCAGTTTCCACTTCTGACTGCCTCCCCTGTTGGGCTTACAACATTACTACCTCCAAAATCAGATTGTCCTCTCCAGCCAGAACTATTTGACCGTGAGCTACCTGAACTAGAACTGGCAGCTCGCCCACTTGCCCCTCTTCCACTAGCCCTTGATGCCCCCCGCCGCCCTCTGGCTCCTCGGTCTCTTCCTTGGCTTCTTTGTACAGGAGCTGGATCCGGTGGCAGTGGCACATTAGAGCCTGTCACTACTTCCCACCTGCAGCAAAATGTTTTCATCAGCAGGGATCTCGATCCATTATCCACTGGTTTTCAGTATACAATTTTCAACACCCTGATGGAGATGCTTGACACTGGAGAACATTTAAGGATCGAGCAATTGCCAAATTCTCTGCTTCACAAAAGCAACAATTGTTCTACAATTCAAGGAACTGAATATCTTCAGCCTGTACAATACATCACACCTTTGCTTTCAATCCCCAACAAAGAGAAGAGCTAAGTGATACAATATGTTTAATCCACAACTTTCTACAGAGCATGGTTAGTCCTGGACATCCCCATTAGCACTAAAGATTTTCCTTTGGCAAAGGTCATGAATAAAGTTTCAAGACATACTGGAAAAAGTCACAGGTGCGGGATCGACACCGATGAAAACGTCTTCCACGATTTGCTTCAGTGTTGGCTGTCAACAACACACACACCTCTTGGCACTCACAGTGGACATCTTCAACGCCTGGAAGAAGATACAATCCAGAGGGGTCAGAGGGGTAAACATTTTTATAGTGTTTTTAGCTTGTCAGGAAGGTCAAGACATTAAAACCTGAATAGCCAGAGAGAGTGAACAGCTCCTAAGAAAATGCATACTTCCCTAAAGCAAGAAAACTTGCAAAAGACAGAGATGAACTCATATCTAAATAGGAACAAGAGCATGGATCTAGAAAAAGCCAGTTGACAGGATAACCAACAAAAAAGAAGAAGCAAAAGACCAATGTAACCTGAAGCAGGTGGCACTGAAGCAGTGTTTCGTCGCTGAGTTTGGGCACGGGGCTGAACTCGCTGTGGACAGTTTGAATTATAGTGCCCCACCTGTCCACAATTTGTGCAAGATGGCTGATGTGCTCCAGCATTACCAAACCCATCTCCATTCTGAAAGCTACTTGTGCTTGCCAAATTGGCACTGCTGTTCACATTAGCAAAGCCTCGGGATGCAGTTTGTGCAGCAGGTCCTGACCCAGCTGAAAGGCCCCAAATTTATGAGTTTTACAACAGAACACTTGTGCACAAAATCTTGCAGTTAATTTGTATGTGTTCTAGCTCTACAAGACTCTGCTGCTGTGTGCTCCATTCAACAATTGTAGTGTCAAAAAGAAAAAGCATGCCTGTTGTAGAACGTGTGCCTGTTCCACAGATCTCTATTAACTCCTGCAAGACTTGGTCACATCCTCCAACACACCCTGCAAAAGGCACACACATCAAATATAGAGGCAGATAGCTTCACCATTAACTTCACCATTCACCCATTTTACAGTGACAAGAATAACATCACAAGTACAGACCAGAGAATAGGGGGAGCCTGGAGACTCATACCTGTGTGCTCAGTGCTGAAATTAGGAGGTATCTCTGCCCTTCGAAACTTGAAATGTATTTTCATAACTTGCCCTGCTCATCGCAAATGTGTACAGAAAATAGCTTCAGCCCAGTTTTGCACCCACAGATTGAAGTCTTGGAAGACTAGGTCAATCCTCCCTCCTCTGTGTTATTAGTCCCACTGTCATTCTTATCTACATCTCTCAGGAAACCAATGCCGTCAATGGAGAAAAGAGAGGCAAACCCACAATTTTCACCAGCAGTATTGGATGACATTCTCAGCAGTATTCTCCCAATGCAGGAGAACATGAGTTACTTATACCTGGTCCACAAGAATCGCAGTGCAGATTGGTGACAGCTGCCTCTAAAATAGGTCCTGGTAGCCATACAACATTCCTGCACTGGCAGCTCACCCCATCAGTTATTCCAAAAAGAAATTGATCAACAGATTCCTTGGAGACTACATCAGTGGCTACAAAAGAAGAAGAAACGAGGAGTCCACAGAACTGTGCTTAAAAGCATACTGATGGTCAGAATCTTTCTTCAAGTATATCCGAGCCAGATACCTTAAACCTGCTGAAGAAAGAATTAATGACAAATTTGCCAAAATGTTTAGGCTAAGAATAAGCATTCGTCTAGAAGAAACAGAGCATTGAATAAGAAACAACTATTCCATGGTTTTAGTCTGTTCAAGCAGAAGTTCGAAAAGAGCACAGACATGAAGGCAACAATATCTTTCATAAGAATAGAAAAATCTCCATTCTCACAATGAAGAAGAAACAGCAATGTTAACACTTCCTCAGGAAGCCATAGAAAGAACCAAACTAGGGAAGACAGAAAACAAACCAAGACATGAGGCAACTGTCATGAAAGAATTGAGTGAAAAGTCTTACATTTGGATAACCAGCACAGCCAACCATGAATTTGCCATCCTGTTGACATAAAAAGAGCATTCACATAACCAACTCATAAATACTTCGCTTATGAAGAAAGCTGGAAACTGGATCCCAAAGAAATGAAGAAAAAAAACTTCATGAAAGTGAACAAGGATTTGGATGTTCAGGACTTCTTCCCACCAAACCAGTCACTCAACTCCTTGAATACCTACCAAGAATGCTTTCCAAGGAAGGATAATTTACATAAGAATTGGATGCAAGTACCCACCGGTTTTTTCCGAAGGACCATATGGCTTTGCTGACATGTTGGGCACAGTCGGACTCTTTCTCCTGCAGGTCTCTGCTCACCACCACCTTGTGACCTAAAAGAAATCAAACCAACAAAACAGCATAACTCCTTTAGCAAAGAAAATGTTGTGCAGTTTCACAACAAACTACAAAAAACATGGAGATTCCATTATAATTGAAGCAAAGTTGCAAAAGCAGACTTGATTCTTTGTCGCTGACTATGGTATTTGTATTGTAGGAAGCTTGAGCTGAAAAATTAACCTCTCAAAGAAAACACCCATGGCCTCCATCAGCTTATCCTTCTGTGCCCTTGCCTGCCAAAACATCATGACTTCCGTTAAAATTGTGATGATTGCTTGATATGACTGAACATCCAGATTTTCCAGGGCAGGTTGTGGGTGTGCAGAAACAGAGAAAGAAAGAATACATCATTGAAGCATTCCTTCATCCCATGTAGCGCTGCTTCAAGAACTTGGGCTTTTGTTTTCCTCCCATCACTCACAGCTTTCATGTCACTCTCCATCAGCGCCCGCAAATCAGGCTTCCAGAGCTCATGTCTAGAGAACAGATTGAAAATTATCATTTCAGAGAAACTGTTTTCAAAGCTCGTGACAGCAACATCACTTCAAAAACACTGGGAGGTACATTGAACATGAGGTTTTCAATTCAATGTTTAAACAAAAGCATGTCTTAGAAAGCAACAATGCCAAGAAGAACAAAGCAATTTCACAGCCCACAAAACTCTGAGAGCACAAACTCTGCAATTGAAAGGGCACTACAGTTCTATTCAAAGGATTTCTGGATCAAAACCCACCCCATGGTATCATATCCCATGACCAGAGCTTCCCCCTGCATTGCCAGCACCCATGTCAGCAAGAAAGGCTTTTTCCTCATCTAAGATGAATCAATTTAGCACCTGTTTAGGAAGAAAAGCACTACATAATTAGCAACAAGCAGATGTCTATCAAACCCAGAATTCACCAAGACCCAAGAACACAAGGAAGAAAGATGTCTATGAGGATGCATATCAAATGCATGATCATCTATGGAGGGACTCAATAAAGAGAAAGAGCACCTCCAAACCTTGCTAAATTTGTTCATATTGGAAACATATGCCTGAATGTTCATAAGTAGGGGACTCACAAGTGTGGTAGGGCAAAACCTAGTGTTTGCATCCTTGGTGGCATAGTAGCGGTCCAAAAGCTTCTTAATGTGGTCGTGCATAGTTGCATCTGTCCCAATTCCTGCCTGTATTGGAGAACACCTGATAAACTGATCAACCACTGTTGAGACCAGAAAGGAAAAATACACCCTAAGCTCTCAAGTTGAAAAAAATTTCCTACCAAACCCCATACTGCATAAGCCTAAACCCTCAACCCAGATGGATCAGACATTTGTGCCATTAGTATATAATTGTTATACAGCTGCAATCGGGACCAGACCTTGTCCATGAGGTTGATCAAGTCTGCTTCCGTCAAGAGAGTTGGAGGTTGTGTTTTGCTGACATCCAGGGTAAGCCTTGTTGGGACAAACTGCCCACATTCTCAAACACAAAAAGCCATCATGATATAGACTAGTGCTGAAGGTGCAAAAATACAGCTCCAGAACTTGCAGAATTCACCACCAGTAGACAAGCACCAAGTTCAGGAACTGGATAGCTTACTTGCTGTCCGACTTCAAAATTGGGAATGGTTGATGTGCCCCAAGAATCATAGCAATACACCTCCAGATAATTTTTCTGCAATATCAGGTCCGATTTGTTCTTACAGCTAGCAATTTGCAAACCAACATATAAAAATCTATTTATGGAATTCACAAGTGGGGTAGTTGACATACAAAAAAAATACAGAACACATACTGCAGTGATCATGAGGCCAGAAGCAGTGAACTTTTCTCCTGCAATGTCAACTGTGGCAGTTGTTCCATAGCCAATTGCAGGCTGAGAAACACAGGCAAGATAATGCCGAACCACAAGCTCATATATCTTCTGCCAACCAAGAACATGTGAGACAAGTGAAGAATCACAACAGGAATCTGAAAATAGTAATGCCTCAGATTTTCTGGGGTACTTAGATTTGTCATGGACATGGAAGGAGCAATCTATTGGCAGGCAAACCCCATGACCCATCACCCTAAAGTGAGTCTTCTGTCCATTAAAACAAGGTGAGATATGGCAGTGGATTTGGAGTAGGTGTATACAATGTAAGGTTTTGAAATGCCACTAAAATTATACAATGGGAAGCACACACCTTGTGGTCATTGGTCCAATTAGCTTCACCCTCAGAGAAACGAGTTGGGTGGATGGGGGGGTGAGCTTTGTCATCATGGCCACCATTACCAGGATTGCGCCACAAATTTTGTTGAGGATCCAGTAGGCGCTGTGCATACTGACCCCACAGAGGGTGCCTTGTTTGTTCATTTACTGGGAACTGCAACAACAGAAAAACGATAGAAAACCACAAAACACTTAGAACCAATCAGTGAAGTTTCTTGCTTTTGGAATGGTTGAAAAGTGTAGAACATCTGCCACAGCAGAAGAAATGGCATGAGAACAATGAAAGATATTAAAGCTCCATGAGAAACTGAGACTGAATTGAGGAGCAAATTACAACCTGCAGATCATGATTTTCTGAGAACTTGTCTGTCTCTGTTCTTGGATAGCTGATGAAACCTGCTTGATATAGCTCCTCTGCCACCTAAATTCAATCACAAATCTCATTGAAATACTCATTTGGTCCACTGCAAAAGAACATATAGTCAGTAAATAGAAGTGATTCCTACTGCGCTAGAGTCATGGGTTACATGGGTTAGTGGCCATTTACTTTCATGGCTTGCTCTGAGCCCATACGAAAGTAGCGGGAGGCACGTTTCTGCAATTCCACTGTGTTGAGAGGATTTGGTGGGAACTTTCGGCACTCCTTGCCAGTAACCTGGCAAACCTGTCATGACCACCCAAAGACAGTGACGTCTATGTCTATATGGCAAATTTCCAGAACACTCAATCCAGCAGCAAGGCATGAGCTTGTGCTTTCTTTGAGGTACTGTGAATGATGTGAGCTGAGTGTCCAAGGAATTGAATCAAGGGAAACAATGGAAAACGACCATCCATGTCAACCAGAACCCACACAAAAAAAGACCTGCAGATTAGGTTACAAAAGGAGCATATGGTTCATCCCGTATTGTTGTGAAGCAATAGAAATGCTTACAGTTGCTGTTGGTTCCTCAGCACACATTTCATAGATGACAACAGCAGCAATATAGTCAAAAAGCCTTCCTCGCCTGCCATTTACACTTGACAAATGTCAAGCTTCAACTGTGGTATAACCTGTACCTAATGCCCTGAATTAGCATTACTGTTGTTTAGACTAGCAACTGAAGCTTCATTGTCTATCCAGGAGAAAGCATCTGAGTCCTGCATTTTCCCAGTTCAGACTTTATTCCATCAGTTCTCTGGGCTTTATGTGCACATTGGAAAAAGAAATCCTGCTTGGTTTGTTATCCTTCCATCATCTGGACAGTAAAATTCTCCTTTCTTGCATATCTGTCTGATCTTTTGAAACTACAAAATAAAAATAAACCAGAAATGGAGGAGAACCGTACGCCCAAGAGAAGTTAGCATTGCCTTCCTCAGAACTGTAATGACAATTGATGGTCCAAAAATCTTCAGGCACATGTGCTTGCACTTGCCAATACCGCTCCACCACAAACCCAAGTGTTGGAAACTACAACCAGTGCACAAAAAGCACACCTTCTGAAACCCAGTTTTTTAAAAATCGATTCTAGCTTCACAATGAAGTATGCAAAACCACAATAATCCTAAAAAGCCTAAAACACCCCATAGAGAGTAAAAATAATAATATTCAGATCTGTATAACTCACATATATATAATGATGGATATTTCTGGCAAAAGGGAAACTCACACCTGGCAAGGGCCATAGCTAATTACTAGCTTTTTGTCCTCTTCACCAAAAGGTGTCACAAAGGAATCTGCTAGCAACATAGTCTGGAAGCGTGTGAAAGAAGCTCCAATCCGCAGGTCAATCTCCTGTTGCAATAGAAGGTAGGGTGTGACAATGTCGGCCAGGTGGTAGTCAAAAGTTTCCCTTCAAGCAAGCATGTCTCAAATCTTGGAGGGAACTTGTATTCAGTTGACTAAAAGTTTGCAGCAGAAAAAAAAAGCCTGAACAGGGACAACGAGCTAAAATTAGGAAGACACAACTATATTCTCCTGTCTCTTTCAGTAGTACCTGGCGGGCATCAACAGCATCAGCATACATTTTGTTTGGCCGACCAAGATGCTGTGCTGCATGGTGTATATCCCTGCAAATGAGTTCCAGAAAAAATGAGGTCAATGTAGAACATGAAAAATTGGCTCATCATAGACTTGGATGCAAGAACAGAAGCATCTCAATGCTCTGAAGAAACAACAATGGACAGGGAATCCCTTCCAGAAAAGGAATCAAGGCACACAGAAGAGGGTCTATTGTTCCAGACCTTTCAATAAGAGCTGAGAAGTGAGCTCGCCAAATGTTGAGCTGGGGATTTGTGGTGTGACAAACATCTACTACCTCATAGGCTATATTCTCACCCTCCCTATCACAATCCAGCCATAGCACCAGCCACTGACACCGCCGAGCTTCCTCCTCCAAAGTTTGCAGCAAACCAGTCTTTTCCTGCAACCTCCCAAATCAGAGCACTTTCACCTTTTGTCAAATGTAATCCTTGAAACTTGCTCATTGCTAATTAGGGTGCAGTAGTTCTCAAGTTGGTTCTATACACACCCTCAACAGCAATGCAGACTCTACACCACAGAAGAATGCTCAAGGTCTACCACCTCCCATCCCGAATTCCAAAAGAAGCCTAATACAATCTCCTATCTGTATTTGAGTCTTGAGGACATCTTTTCTTCAAGGCTTGTAAACACACTCATTGAGGATATGTGTGATCCAGAAGACCAGATGGATGTGGGGTTTGAGGTCTAGAATTTTAGTCTGCTGAAGATACCCAATTGGGTCCCTATTCTTCTCTGTGTAATTCGTGTTTGAGCATTTGTTTCGATTCATGCTCTCTTCTTGACCACAATTTCGACTCGAAAAACAACGGGATGGGACGCAAACCAGCTGGAAACAACACAGAAAGACTAGCCTCAAAACCAAAACCCTAAGCCATGATGGAAACTCATACCGGAGGCACGCGTTTTCTGACAGGGGCATGGTAGAGATCAGCAGGATCACAGGAGTGCCATTTGCGGTACTGGTCTTCGAAGTCGAGCTCCATAAGATGACCAGTGACAGAAGTCATGAGCATATCGCAAGGCTGTGCGCCGATGGAGTAGGAGAATTCAAAGATCTTGTTATAAGGGGAGCGACCATTGCGCACTCGAAGGTTGTTGTGCGACAGAATTCCAGCCACAGACTTGGCCACAGATGGCTTCTCCGCCACATTCAAAACTCGAACCGGTCTCGCCATCTCCAGGCAAGTTCCCCTCAAAACTCACAACCCAAGAAAAACCCTAAAAGAAAAAACCACCTCCAATGCACCAGTCTCAGCTCTGCAACTACTACATTGCTCTCGGAGATGCGATTCTGCGCTCTTCAGCATTGCATTGCAGCGGAAAATGCATCGCCCATTCGCATCCTTCGCGTGAAATTCGCGTACGCAATTTGCAACACTCTCTTCGGAGTCTGGTGATGGTGCGCGTGTTTTGCGCTTTGGACGTTCGTGTTTCGCACTTCGTGTGTATTTGGCGGGAAAGAAAAAGATCGACTTCCGGGTATCAATATCGGTACTCAGTCCATTCTGACAGGACTGGCGGGTATAAGTTTACTTCCATTTCTAGTTTTTTTTTTTCGGTTTTTGGCACAAATGAAAATCTACATTGGGAAAAGGATTCTGTTTTTGCTTTCAAAATCTATCTATGAAGGAAGGCATGCGATTGGATGAAAAAGGATGAAATACCAAAAACTTGCCCCAACTTTCAACAAGTGACTTTGTGTTCCTGATGATGTGAACATGATTAACAAGGGAGTTAAAAGGCTACTCAAGCATGCACCTAATTGGTACCCAAATGCAATTATTTTTGATAATGCACAAGTAAAGCTTAATGCAATTAGGTATTACACCAATTCAGTATTCATAAAACATTATGTTCATTTGATATGAAAATTATTTTTTACTTTGTGATGTCATAACTTACTTTTGTTATAATATATTGTGACCAGGGTTTCACAAGTGGGAGTCTTGGAATTACCAAAATTAAGGTTCCCTTGATTTTGGAGGCGCATAATTTTGTGTGTAAATTTTCAATTGAGATGAGGTTTAAAACAAAGTTGTAACCCTTGTCAAGAACTTTTCAATAATATGTGACACACCACTTGCACATAAGGAAATTTGGGCGATTCTTGACTTTTAGTGGTCGAGAATCAAATTGGCAATTTGATTCTCGACCCTTCTTTTGGCCATAACTTGTGTTCCAAATGTCTAAATGGGTCATGCGAGCCCATTTTAGATATTTAAGTTCCAAGAACTTTCTAATGATATAAGAAATGTCTTAATCCAATGAGTTTTAACCCTTGCAATTACCTTCTAAAGATTCAAAAGTCCATTGGGACTCCAACTCCCAAAGTGGGAATTCATTTAGGAGTGTGGGGTTCATCCCCTCACACTCTTTAACACTTTCGGGAGCATGAAATGTGACTTCTGGGCTCACTTTTGGCTCGCACTTTTGCAAGCCCTTGCTTTGAACACGAGCCCAAAACTAAGGTTGTGACAAATTTAGTATTCAAAAGACATTATGTTCATTTGATATGAAAATTATTTTTTACTTTGTGAAGTGATAACTTGCTTTTGTTGTAATATTGTGTGGCCAGGGTTTCACATTTTCATATGTTTGTGGCACATTCAAAAAACATGGGCAGAAAATGTTATGAAAAAGATAATTGGGCAAGAAACAAGATGTGAAATTCTCAAAGATCTTGGGAATATCATTTATAACAAAGATAGTCGTATTAATGTTGGCCCTAATTAGCCTAACCCAATTTAAATTAAGTTTAAGTAAGCCAAGTAAGGAAGTTTTGGGGTCAACCTTAAGTTTAAGGGGGTAGATTAAGTCATGTGACCTTATCCTAGTAAGACTTGAGGGGTAGGTGGCCTAGTTAGGATAAGGGGGGAAATAAGTTGACTGAATGTGTCGCAACCCCACTTTGGGCAAAGTGGGAGAATGCAACTTCCACTCCCAAAAGTGGAGACTTGGAGTCCTCCAGGACTCCCGAAAATTCAGAAGACGATTTGAAGGGTCAAATCTCCTCGCCTTTGGCACGTTCTTTATATCAATGGAAAGCTCTTGAAGCGTACATGTCCAAAATGGCCTCGCATTGCCCATTTGGACATCTGCAGCCCAAGTTATGGGCAAAAGAAGGGCCGGGAGTCAAACTGGCAGTTTGACTCCCGACCACTAAAAGTCTAGAATCTACCTCTTCCCGATGTCTCGTCAAAGATTGCGACATGGCGTTGGAAAGATTTCGACGAGAGCTACAACTTTGGTTTAGGACTCGTCCTGATCCGAGTTTGGGGCGAAGAGATATGGCCGTCCAAAGTCCCGGGACTCCAACCCGAGACAGTTTCGGGACTCCAACTTGGGAGTCTTGGGAAAAAAAGGCCATTTGGATGTAGCCTCGGCGGAGAACTGCAGAGAATACTATATAGGGGAAGGTGGTGGCTTCCCCCGAGTCCGGGCCGTGGTGAGTCAAGTAGTCCAAAGTGCCCGTGGCTTGTCCCAACACCCAAGGGTGTTCCCGAATGTGAACTAACCCTCTCGTGGTTGGTTTTGGATGCAAATTCGTGCTTGATCTTCTAATCCATCTTTCTAGTCTAATCCCGGGACTTCTAGCACACCCTTCTACCCCTCTTTAGTGCTGGAAGTTGGGAGCGCCCCTCGAGTCCCACTTTTCCGCAACTACACATAGTTGGACCCTTGAGTGGGTTCAACCCGGGACTTGGGAGTGCATCAGAATGTATATAAGGAGGGAAGTTGGTTGGTCGGATTATAATAAGGTTGGGTTATTTTATCCTTGTTTGAAACTTGTTAAATTGTTGGATAATGAGGTACAAATAATGGGGGGATGTTTCTCAACAACTTCTAACAATTAGGGTTAAGGCATGACAGTAATAGTGGTGCCTCCATGGAACTAAGAAGAAGAATTGTTGACCCTTTTTTCTTCTTCATTTGATGAGTGAGGGCTTGAAATGGTGTGAAGAAAAAAGAATGATGATGATGGTTGTAGGGATGGAGAGGGGATCTTGGCACATCATGAGAAGGCAAAGTAGGTGAAAGGGTGAGAAGGCTACAACATCATGAAGGAACAAGCATCTCAAGGGCAGTCAAATCACTAGTCACCTTGAAAAATGAAGGTAAAATCATCAAGTAAAGGTGTTGGTGGTTGTTCAAATGGAAGAACATAATGAACATGGTGACTAAAGGTGAATGGGGAAAAGTTAAGAAGAGGTATTTGACCTAGTTGATGCAAGAAAAGAGGGGAAAGTGGAGAATGTTGGTTGTGAGACCTAAGGAACAAAGGTAAAGGTTTGCCCTCTTATGTAACAAGAAAAAGAAGAACTTGAACTTAGGTTATTCAATAGAGGTAGAGTGGGAAGAAGATTATTTTGGGGTGTGGTAGAGAGTTTTGGAGATACAGGTAGTTGAGAGGTAGGATTGAAATGGAGGAAAGTAGTGTAGAGATAATGTTAGGGTTCAATAAGGAAAAAGGAATGGAAGATTTAGGGATTGAACCAATACCTCTTCTTGGAGGTGTGGCGTATTTTTTTTGGTAAATACTTGTTATAATTATTGTTTGATGATGCTTGCATAAAGTTAACCTGGTTTAAGGTTGTAACTAGTTAAGTGTAGCGAAAAGGGAGTGGTAAAGAAGGGTAGGATAATTATCTACAACAAACAGGGGAAAAGGATATAACCAATAAAGTAAGGAAAGAAAGTTGTTAGAAGGAGAGGTAGAATAGTTATTTGTAATAAACAGGGGAAAAGGATATAACTAAGAAAATAAGGAAAAAATTTGTTAGAAGGAGAGATAGGATGGTTGTCTATAGCAGACAAAGGAAAAGGATATAACTAAAAAAACAAGGAAAGAAAGTTATTAGAAGGAGCGCAATAGGATAGCTATCTATAGCAGATACTAGAAAATGATATATATAACCAAGAAAGTAAGGAAGAAAGTTGTTAAAATTAGGAGAGGTATGATAACTATCTGTAACAAATAGGGGAAAAGGATATAATAAGAAAAACAAGGAGCAAGGGAATGGAAGTTGGGTGATAAGTTGTGACTCTCCCTTTTGATGATCTCCAAGGGGGTAAAGGGGAGTGACCAGGTCAAGGTGCTAAAAATGCATTAATTTTGCACTTAATAGTTGGTGACAATTGTATTGCATGGATAGAGGAGTAAAGTATGACATGAATGACAAGTTGCCAATAGCCCAACACTTCTTCAAATACTTCCAAAAACATTGAATGAAAAAGGTGAAAATGTGGGCTATTAGATATAAGAATATTCTCCACATAGGACAAGACACAAATGCAACCATTGAATCATACCATGGAAACTTCAAGTTCATCTTAACCTCATCTAGACAACATTTCACTAGTAGACGTATTGATTGGTTTATTTACCATTTGGTAGGAAATGTCGTCACACATTATTGGTATGCATTACAATGCAAGGTATATGGATTCACATGGAACAAAAAAGCTGAGGGTATTATATGTAGTGCTACATGTGATGCAAGCTCATAACATCCCTAATGAAAATGTTTCCTTGTATTCAAATGGACAAGATTGTGCACTTGTGGTGTTAGTAAACAACTATCCATAAATATGGACAATGGTTGTTCCATCTAATGAATGGGCATAATGCAACTACCTCACTATAGAATAAAGGATAGTTGTAGGTGCTAACATAAGAGCGTGCCATAGTTGTCAGGCGTGTTAGTTTAGTTGGTCACTTAATTAATGATAAACTGGGTTAACAAAATTGAGTAGTTTTATGTTGAACTAGTTCAAATGTTAACATGGTTCAAAATATTTTGTCATGGGATATAATCACTATGAGAAAAAAAAGGTGTTTTACAACTGGCCCACAGTGGCACAACTTTGTCTATTATCATCGACATGCTAGCCAAAAAGCCTTTCGAAAGGGGTTCAATACAAATGAACAAAACAACTTAGTTACTTTTCAGAATGCAAAACAAGTTGGAGTTTAAGGAGTTGTTGTTGGATAACACCTTGCTCAAAGTACAAAACCAAGCTTTTGGAGATAAGAATCCAAAGTGGAAGGAGTGGTGGGAGACAATTCAGGAGTTTGTGGAGGATTAGATTCAAGAAAGTTTAAAACTACTTCGATTTGATGAATAGGTTTACTAATTGGAGTTGCAGGCTTATCACATTGCTTTCCCAAAATTCAAGTATATACCATGTGATTTTTTTAATATTGAAATTAAAATCGATACTAAAACCACATGTGCTACTTCCCACATTTTTGCTTATAAATAGAAATAACAACTTGTTGTTATTACAAAACCAATTAACCCACTTTAAAATGAAACAAGTTTAGAAATTGAACCTCTACTCATTAGGATTTGTATTATACTTGTTGAGGTTACCATTGTTGAATTTATTGAGGATAACATTGAACATGTAAGGAAGGATACTGAACCTGTTAATACTCTAACCACTAACAGTAGATTAGAACCATTTGAGTTTTTATTTATTAGTTTATTTTTGACACCACCACAAATAGGTGTAGGATTAGAAATCACTTTGATTTTTAGGATACCTCATGCATCAAAGGTCTTCACAAAACTAATTGTAATTTTTGACGAAACACTTGACCAACATAAATCTACAGAAAAATAAGTACTAAGGATTGAGTTAAACTAAACCTATGAAGATGATGAATTATACCTATTGAAGAACTTTACATCAACATGTTAAAGATTTGTTTAGACTTGGAGCTAACATTTTGAAGATGAAATCTAGTTTTAGGGGGGGATGATGTTACCCATGAATTTGTAATAGGTGACCTAAGAGGTTACTGTATGTAATAGGTTAATAAAAGTAATAAGTTATCCGTGTCTTAACATATAATAGAACTTAACATGTAACCTAACTTGTACTAGAACCTAATTAGTTACAAAACCTAACATGTAGTTTTATAATAGTTTAATAAACATGTTGACAAGTAATTGATAGTCTATAGAACTTGTAGTGGACAAAACATGTAGTTTTTGGCAAAATGTTATCAATGACCACACTAAAAGAAATCTTATAACATGTAACCATTCAATTTGCAACTACATGCAACTCCATGTAACTACTTATCATTTGCAACTCTATATCATATTACAACTAGTCATCATCTTTTAAAGTTTATGACTATTTTTGTGACTATGTTATGATTATTAAATTACACATCCTTCCATATTCACTAGTTTCTTAGATTTTTCATCCAAGAATAGGTTTTTCTATTCATTTAGTTGCAAAATTAGTTGTAATTAGGTTAGTTATTATGGTGTGTTTATACATTTATTAATGTACATTAAGGTTTTAATGATTACATTAAAAAATTTATTATATAGATGGATTCAAGGTATATTAAACATATATTAAACATATTTGACTTGTATTCATGTTATGTTAAGACATTTAATTTGTATTCATAGTATATTAAACATATATTTGACCATATTGTGGGCATATTAGGTTGAAAAAAATCATTCTGATTTTGTATGGTTCATTTTAAAAATACCATCTTTATTAAGGTATGATTAAATTATAGTCATGAAGTCATATTAATTTTAAATCATTAGTTGATACATATATTAATTGAGATGAAGGATTAAATGATTTGTGTTTAACAAAATTTGTAGCTAATTATGATACAAAAGTAAATAAAAAAACATTGTAAAACTAAAATAATTTGCTAGGTTTCATTCAATTGACATAAATATCCAGAAAATCATTATAAAAAATTATTATTTCTATTTAAAACCTTTCAAAAATCAAAATTCAATTTGCAAAATAATTGTGATTCATGGAAGATGCTTATATGGGGGAAAAAATGATATAGAAAAAGTGTGAAAAAAATTTGTATATAATTTAAACCCATCCAACAATTCTAATATTGAATGGGACAGTTTAAAATCATAAGTTAAAGGATACACAAAAATTCATCAAACAAATGGAAGGAAAATTTCTTTTTGAATGAAATAATTGATAATGCAAATAATCCACATAAAAATATATCATTAATATCAGATAAATTGAACCATATGATGTCTCATATGAAAAGTTTACACAATTAAAAAATGAAAATGTTAAAATAAATTGTTAACACATAATTTTTTCAATGAATAAATGACATACAAAGAGTTTTCATCACATATGAGACAATTGAATAATGAACTAAAACTATTGTTGATGATTTCTTTTACCAAAAATTAAAAACCCTACAAAGCCATTTTGTATTTTTTTGACAAGTGGTGTAGGGATAAGGAAAACTTTCACCTTCGTGTGTATTATACAAAACAGGTTACGATATTATACTAAATAAATTACAAATGATGATCCTTTAAAACCAAAAATCATGAAATTAACATACATAGGAAAAGTAGCATTTAACATTAATAACACAATAATACATTTTGCACTTGCAATTCCATTAAATAAAAATCTAACAAAACTTAATGCATTAAGTGATGAAAAATGGGAAATTTTTATAAAAACATATGATCAACTTTATTTGTCAGTTATAAATGAAATATTTTTAGTTAACAATAGAATGTGATTGTAAACTAAATATTATAAAACAAGTCCATAATGAATTTATAGGTGGCTTAGATGTAATAATGACTAGTGACTTCTATCAACCACCCCTTATTCAAAATTCATGGATTTTTAAACCAATAACCAACACTTATAATATTATTGGTTAGAATATGTACAATGTTATGAATTATAAGAAATGATGCAACAAGATGATATAAAATTTATTAACATATTAAATAGGTTTCAAACTACATCACAAATAAGTTAAGACATAAAATGTATGAACAATAATTGTTTGAGAACCCTACTGATGGACAACACTTTACCATATTTATTTTACACTAATGTTAAAACAACTATGCATGACAAAAATGTATTTTGAAACGCATTAGGTCAAACATTCACATTCTTAGCATGTCATGTTCATGTTGAAACATGCCTTTCTCATTTTAAATTATCAAATTTATCATATCAAATTACTAGTTTACATTACAAAATTTTAGTTTAAAAAAAATGTTGGTGGAATTATGTGCAAGGAATTATGAAACATTAGATGGTCTTGTGAATGGTGTTGATGGAATTTATCAAGATTTTACAAAAACTATTTCAAAAATTTTAGTTTGACTACACTTTCATAATCCTCAAATTGGACATAATACTCGAATTAAAAATTTACAAATCTATGAAGAATTCCCAAGGCTTGACAAACAATGGACACCAATTGGATATAAAATTGTTGAAATATAAATAGGGAGTAATCTTTTCACACTATCACAAAAATCTAATTCCCCATTTAATTAGCTATGGCATTTGCACTATACATCATTCACGAGGGTTGACTCTTGATTGTTTAACATTTGATTCAACCGGTGTGACAAAACATGGTTTAACACATACTACATTATCAAAGGTTCGTTGAAAAAAAAATTTGTATTTATTTTAGTGATTATTGAATAATTTTTTTCAAGTGGATCATCTTGTTCAAAACGAAACGTTTCGATTAAAAACAAATGCACAATACAAACTTGTTATTTTTCTTTAAAGTCCTACCATTCATAGTTTTTAATTGTAAAATTTCTTAATACTCATTTTCTAACATTACATTTTGAAGATATTCTTGTGGATCCAAATCTATTAACATCACATATTCTTTGTTTAAATGAAACAAAAATTAAAAATGTTCATTTAAACTCAAAAATTTACAATTCTTTATCACAAAAGTTCCATGTATTATCATGTTATGATGAACATGACATTATGGTTCTTTATGAAGCACAACAATCACAAATTCTAGTGCTAAATTTATCACCACACTTTTTAATGATAACACACGAGAAACATTATACATAACTGCAATATGTAAACCACCCAAAATGCAAGTGTCACATTTGAATTCTATTTTAAAAAACATTATACAAAAAATGCCTTCACATTGTCTAATTTCAACAATTAGAGATTTGAATATAGATTCTTTAACAAAAACAAATCAATCATCAACATTACAAACATTTATGAATAAATATAATTTTAAACTCATTTTTATAGACAACATCACTATAATGATACAAAAATAGATCACATATGAACAAATGCACTAATACAACAATATCATTCTAGAACAACACAAGCATATTGGACAAATCATGAACCCATTTATTTTGCTTTCAAATTACTTGATTATGTTCCCCAATTTGTATTACCACACAATAAAAGCTTGAGGCTTTTGTAAAATCATTGTCATAACAAAAATTGAATTATCTTATTAAAATCTCGAATATTTGATACTTTTTTTTTTCATGATTGCAAATGCATATTGTTGCACACAACAATGACAACAAAATGTGTGCAACCATTTTTCCACTAATTGTGATTTTCTCACAATGTATTTGTATACATACATAAATGCACATGTACAACATCTTATCTATTGGCAGGGCCAGCGTGTTTGTGACGCCTTGTTTGTTGTTAGAGAAGGCATTTTATGTGCAACACTTTATACATCATATATTCTTTTGTTTTCTAGGCGTTTGAGTCTATGCTTTGTATCATCATAATGGTTGAGTTGTTACACTTCTTGCATTTACGTTTTGGCAACGCAAAATGCCCATGACATGCTGTGTGTGCTGCATTCATTATTCACACAAAATTCCAGCAACTTGACTAATCATCAATAATCATCAACTTGCTTTGTCGGGTTGTAACGAAGATTGTTTCTGAATGCTGGAATATAATCTTCGTTCATCCTCATTGAGGTTTCTTCCACCACCACCTGCATACCCACTAGTGTCATAGTGTCATCATACCTGACTTTGCGAGTACAAGTGTGGACTTGGTGCCACACTCGTCATAAGTACATCAGTGATTGCTGTACTGGGTATTGTTCTTCCATTAACTCATTCATCACCGATTCTATTGAGAAAAAAAAGTTCGATGTTATCCGTGGTTTGATCAGTTTTCTCCTCTGTTCTCATCGGATTCTTACTCACCCAAATTTCAGACCTTGCAGTGACGAGACTTCGGTTGTAAGTACGTAAACCGACAGAGAGGAGAAAACGGGGAAACGACGCCGATCGACATAAGAAATGGCTAAAGAGAGATACAGAGAGAGAGAGGACAAGCAAGGAGCTAAAGTGCATTGTTGATGACAGCTGTGTGGTAGTCATGGGAGCTTGCCAAAAGAATAGCTTCCGCATGTATTTCAAAACAGCACCTTCCCATGAAAGGTTGCAAACCTTGATCACCAGAGAGAGGCCAAAGAAGCGAGGTTGCTACATGTTTTAGTTGCCTGTCAAAAGGAGCGATACGGAAACAGTATGTTCAGACAGCCTGAAGATGTTGTGGGCTCACATTCTTCTCTGCGGTCGGTAAATGCAATGCTTTATCATATTATGACGAGTATTGTTTTCCCGTCACGATGAGATCAAACAACTTCTGTTCTCGTCTGATTGTTCACTAATTCGATCTTTGCTCCTGTCTTCTGATTTGATTTCTGGAAGGCATTTGGAAGAGAGAGAAGAGAATTTCCAGTGATTTGAGGGCGGTTTCTTCCTTTAGTGG
>Ga0116227_10003650_pt1 | contig 34084 bp, 25 predicted proteins | sample S1TSphgellanicum_FD_89693 | JGI IMG/M metagenome (GOLD analysis project Ga0116227, IMG submission 89693) | Host-associated microbial communities from peat moss isolated from Minnesota, USA - S1T2_Fb - Sphagnum magellanicum MG | ecosystem: Host-associated > Plants > Peat moss > Unclassified... | reverse complement strand
TTGTGCATTATTTGTTTTTTTGTTTTGGGTTGAGCCTTTTAATTAGCTCATCCCATGTGCACAAATTTTTTAATGTGAAATTCAATGGCCACACCCCCCTTGTTTATATAGTGTTCAACATAGGAATGAAGAACAAACAATATGAGATAAGTTTTGAAGTTGCAACCTCCTTACAAATTAAGTTATAATTCCAAAACTTTCTTCATGCCTTACTCTTTTAGTTTTTAGATTTTAAAACAATTCAAGTATCACATAATTAAATAATCATTAAAATAATAATGATTAAATTTACATATATTTAAATTATAAACTATACACTACAAATATTCAATATCAATTATTTAAATAAAAAATAACTTCTTAATATTTAACAAAATAGTTATTTAGTTATTCACAAGTTATAATACATAACTCATAAATAAATAAATAAATAAAATATTTAAAAATATTTTATTATTTTTTAGAATCTGATCAAATTATATATAATATAATTAATGTCAAACTAATTTAATGACTATAATTTTTATTAAATAATTAAATAATCATTTTTAAAATTATAAGTAATGAATTAATCATTTTTTATTAGAAAGTAAATTCTTACACAAATTTTTTAAAAAATTATTATTCAACTAATTACATTACTTACTATATAATTACACTTATTGTTGTAAAAATTATTATAGGTAAAGTAATTTTTTTATTTTGGTAATTATTGATTATAAATACAATAATTTGTTAAACATAACATTAATTTTCATAATTATTGTAAAATTACTATAAAATATTTATCATAGATGATTAATCACAATTTTTAAAAAGATAATATTATTATATAATAATTCGTGAAATTAAAATCAGTAAAATAATTATTTTAACTGCACTATAAATTTTCCAAAATTTTAATTCAAGTTTGAAGTTATAAATTAAAGAGTATGAATAATTATGTTCAATTAGAAAATAATTCTGCACATACTAATTAGTTCTTATTTGAAGTAATTACAATGATTTTAAAATAATGTCACATTAATTTAATTAATTAATTTCTTCTAATATAAAAATATAAATTATATAATATAAAAATCTATGTTATAACAATAATTATTTAGTCTCACTTAGATTTAATAAACATATTCATTTATTATGGATAACACTAGTAGAAAAAACCCTTGAAACTCAATCAATAATTTTTTGAATTAAAATATAAATCTAAGATTCCAAAATAGTAATTCAGAATTCAAATATCAAATTTCAAGTTCAAATTAAAATATTTAAAATCAAGTTGCTAATTTTTAGACTCAATAAAGTTTCTTAAATCATAATAATATTTTTTAGATTGGAAAATAATAATTTAGAATTAAAATATCAATTTTTAGATCAAATAATTTTTTAAAATTTAAATAACAATTTTCAGAATTGAAATGTCAATTTTCATATTCAAATAACAATATTCAAAATTGAAATGTCCATTTTTAGACTCAATTACTAATTTTCAGACTTGAAGTATAAATTTTGAAAATCCAAAATAATAATTTGGAATTTAAATTTCAGGTTTGAATCAAATGATTATTTAAAATTTAAATTAAAAAAATTCAGAGCTGAAATATAAATTTTCATATTCATATAAAAATATTCAAAATTATAATGTCCATTTTTACGATCAGTTAATAATTTTCTGAATTGAAATACTAATTTTTGGATTCGAAAATATTAATTTGGATTCATAATCAATTTTCAGATCAAATAGTTGTGAAAATGACCTAAATAATTGAAAGTTGGTCTTGTAGTTATAAATATTCTCAAATCTAGTTGCAAACGACTACAAGTCGCATGTAGTCGGAAATGGAATGGTTACATTTTGGTTAATTACTATTAGTGTAAGAACACACCCATTACAACAAAAGTGTCTTTGTACGCCAAGTGATTTCACTAAATTTTGAGTGAATTCATTGGTTTTAGTAAACAAGGACTAGTTGGAAAGTAGTGAATTCATTGATTTAATGAACGGGGACTAATGAACTGCACCCACATTTTGTAGTAGTGACCTAAGGGTAATGAAGTTGGTGAGCCCACGACCACCATATATAGTACCAAAAAGAAACAACTTTAGAAAATTTGCAATGTAAATCCCTCTACCTAAAATGACATCACATAAACATATGTCAACATTATCAATGACCAACACAACTGAAGGAGGAGAAATGCCACATCTCGCTCCTCATGTTCATTCTAATTGGGAGATTAAAGCATCATTAAATATGGGTCCCATTAAAAAAAAAAGATAACAAATATTGTAAGAAATAGGATGGGTAAGTGAAGATGAAATGATGGAAGACTTTGAAGATGTTTTATAAACTCAACCTCCCGCAATGTCAAACCTAAACTAGATTGGTAAACACCATCCCATGTTAAGGATGCCCAACATGTTATTTGTGCTTAAAGAAGTCAATGGCAGGAACAACGTTACTACATAGTTTGAATACCTATGCAAAGATGGTCTTCAAAACGCATGTGTGACCAACTTGAAGCTAAAGGAAATGAGTTCATAGCTTAAGAGCTATTAAGGCTTCGGATAGAGGAAATGGAAAAAAACCTTCAATTTTGTCATCTATGCAAAAAAGGTAGTTGTTAAGCATGGACATTTAGGGATTCAAGAAAGGTGGACAATAGGGTAATCATGAACGGTAATGAGTAAACAACCTCCCAACAACAGAAAACCAGGTGCATCATGAAAATCCATATTCTATCATTTAATGTCAAAGGGTTAAACATGGAGGTAGAAGCGCGAAAGTTAGGGCATTACCTAAAAGGTATCCATCCTTTGTTAAACTAATTTATTTTCATCCAAGAGCACAAGTTGATTGGAGATAAGACTAAAGAGGTTGGCAAAGTTATGTGGAGGAGAACTACAAGTTGGTTTACAAAAGTTTCATTTGGATATTCAACACATGAAAAGAGCACAAAAGGAGGCAAGGTGGGATGGGAATCTTGATGCATGAATGATGGGCCAATTTGGTTACATAGTAGGGGGTAATTATGGGGAACATGGCCTAATGGATTCAATTCAAAGGGCTCCCAAGAGGTAATCTAGGTTTAATAAATGTTTATGCACCAAATGATGCCTAAGAGAGAAGTCAACTTTGGGAAAAAATGTTGTTGGACCTACTTGAAGATTATGACTAGATTATTTGTGGAGACTTGAACATGGTTGAAAGAATGGAGGATAAAACTTCAACATGTGGCCACATCCTATTAGATAAAGAGAAGGTTGCATGGAAAAAATTGAAAGATGTTTTAAACATTGAAAAGCCCACAAGCTCACAACATGAACTGAAATTTTCTTCGGGTAACCTTCAACAGAATAGTGTAAGAGTTTTTACTAGGTTGGACATGGTTTACATGACAAAAGGCAGTATAGGTCAAATATTGAAAGCTTTTCAATACTTTGTAAAGGGAAATGCCTCCAAATTAGACCACCAACCTATTTCAAGTGACATCAACATAATGGGAAAAAAAAAAGGGATCCTATTGGAAAATGAACATTAGATACTTTGATGAAGCTATTGAAAAGATTAAAGAACTGCGGGAGAACTTTCCATTAAAGGCCATATTCTTTGCCAAGAGGAGAATAATTATGAAATGGTATAAGGGTTTTTGTTTAGTGAGAGCTAAGGAGTTCAAGTAGGATGACAAGCAACTAAAAACTCAACTAGGGGTGACAATGGAGCAACTTCATTCTAACTCCTCTTATGAATATTTGCAAAGGTTAGTGGACAATACAAGGGAAAAGCTAGAGGAGCTCGAGAACATCAAGGTGACAAACTAGTGCATTTGAGCTAGAATCAAATGGAAAGATAAGGGTAATACCATGAGCAAGGGATTTTTCTTTGCTATCAAAGAACGTTCAATTGCTTCATTCATTACAACAATGAAAGATTGGGATGGGAACATACCCACATATAGCAAAGACATGGAGGCCAAAGACATGGAGGCCACTTGCTATGAATTGTATCAAACCTTGTACAAGGCCCCAACTCCCATTCATCAAACTAAGCAGACCACGAAAGAAATTTTGGAGTAAATTCCAACCAAGTTCATAGATGGCATGAACAAGGTCCTACGAATGCCAATCATAGAACTTGAACTTTTGAAGGCTGCTAAAGCTATGGTTAGAAATAAATCACTTGGCTTGGATGGGGCGGTGACAGAATTTTACATGTGAGGTTTTGGCATGTGATAGGGACAAAATATAATAAGATGATCCAAGAGGCTATTAGTCAAGGAGAGTCTCTCAAAGGTATTAAAAAGGTCTAATTACCTTAATTTTCAAAGTCGGCATGAGAGAAGAATTGGGCAATTAGCACCCGATAATTCTTCTCAATACCACATACAAAATTAATGCCAATGCTTTACAACTAAAGCTACAACCATTACTTATGGAAGTAATAGACAATGATCAAACTTCATATTTTCCATTGAGATATATATTCTTGATAATGTTTTGTTGGCACATGAAACAATTGATTGGGTCAAACGAACAAAACAACCATTAGTCTTTTTGAAACTTGATTGTGTTGAGGCCCTACAACAAAATGGCATGGACATTTCTTTTCCAAGCCATGGGAAAGATCGGAATAACAACCAAGTTCATCACAATGGTCAAGGTGTTGTTTGCAAATGTGGAGGCTGCAATCAACTAAACTGGCAAAGTGACAAAAACATTTGAGATTAGAAGAAGAATTAGGTAAGGCTACCTATTAGCGCCATATCTCTTCGTCATCGTAGGGGAAGTGTTGAATGTGACGGTGAAATCACATTCAATATTTCCCTAGGGAGGGTGCAATCCAAGAAATAAAACTTTTAGAGGGAAAAGCTAGTAGATCATATCGTAATATGTAGATGACATAGGATTTACATTAAAGGTGACAAAGACAATGTGAAGAATGTGATTAAACTTTTGGAGGAATTCCTTATAGCATCCAGCCTATAGTTAAATTGGAAAAAGAACTTAAGATACTAGAAGGCATACCAACAACCTAAGCCACCATGGTGTGCTTTATGCAAGTGGAGGTGGGCGGAAGAAGGAAATGTATCCAAACTCTTGGGCACCCCCTTTGGAATTGATGTGGACATGAAAAAGATTGATGAGTTCTTAATTAGGGGGTTGAGGAAAAACATGAGGTATTGTTACATAATGCACCTCCCCTTGGTAAGCAAGGTGTTGGTGATCAATTCCATCCTTGTTTCCTCCCTTTGGTTTTTTTGAGTGTTTAGGTTGGCTCCAAAAAAACTATCCAACTTGGTGCAAAGTTATCCAATGTAATTACTTATGGGCTGATATAGAGCAAAACACAAGGATGAAAATGAAATGGAAGGATTGTCATGTAAGAAAAAAAGGTGGGTGGGTTAAGTTTAATGGACTCAAAAGACATCCTTTCGTCATTCTTGGTGTAAATGGGTCATCTTAGCATCGAAGCCAAGAGAATCCAATTTGAAAAGCATAATTCAATTCAAATTTTGTTGATGTGCCCCATCAAAGTGTAAATAGTGAAAACTTGAGTGGCAATGGATGTTCTCATATTCACAAGTGTTTGTTAAGGGCAAGATTGTATTGTAGTAATTAGACCAAATAAACATAGAAAATAAGCACTATGATGTCTATTTTGAGACATGCTGGACATAATGGGTTTAATAAGTACATGATAGATGAGATTAAGACTTTTGAGGAGGAGTTCAAATGATGTTTTAGGCAAGAAAGTTGAGAATTAAAAAGGCTCTAGATATATTTTTTGGATGTTCTTTCCTAACTAGTTTTTTTAATGTCCAATATTAGGAGTATAGAAAAGATAGAGAACAAAATAATAGTTATGGAAATAGAACAATTTTGAGGATCTACATAAAATTATTAAACTACGATATTTGATCTTTTGTTTTCTGTATTTATTTCCATGATCTGAATCTTTTTTTCTTTGATATTAATATGATAATTAAACTGTGGTATAATTATGACATATTCATAATTATACAAATACTTAAGTTGTGAGGAATGTGGTTGTTGAAAGATTTTGGATTATGTATGGATTTTTAGTACAGATTTTGTATAATTGAACCTAAATATGTATAAGAACAAAAAAATGCAATTGAAATAATATTAGAATATTAGGATTTACCATTTGGTGACCATATTGGGGATGAATTTGGGGTAATTTTGAGTTGTATGAATTGCTTTGGTTTTATTGTGTGGTAGTAAATATATAAAGGTTATTCCAAAGAATTTTGTTTATTATCTAAATTACAAATCCAAAATTGGTGATGAAGATTTGTGAAAAGTTAAATATGAATAAACAACTATTGTAAGGATTTAAATCTATGGCATTTTTTCCCTCGAAAGACAAGTAATAGAATGGTGAGAAACATAAATTGAGTAGTAACTCAAAGTTAGACCAAGTAGCCATGCAGCAAAATAAAGACGAAAATGTAATAGAGGGAGAATTGTTGTTCACAAGTGATGTAATGCAATTTCATATTCTAAATAATATATAATATACCATGCCAAGAATACCTAGGACAAAGGAATGGCTTCAGTGGTATAGGATGTCATTTGCAGTAGTCATATATGGAACCTCAAGAAACATTCACTAACAAAGTAATGAGGCGACCTAGTGTCCAAGCAAAGCTACTAATGAGGGTAGAACCTTTGGAAGTTGAACTAAAGGGATGGGGAAAAAATGCATTTAAGGTTCCCTCTATATATCTACAACAAAGGGAACAAGAAAGAACAAATATGAGTATGTCAACCCAAAGACATGGCATTTTGTATAGATCCAAAGAGATACTACATACATATCAAGAAGTACAAGGAGGAATGGAGACAATATCTATAGACAAAGGCTCTACTTAGTGATATGTTTCACTTCAGTACTAACATCATCATGAAGAATGGGATGAAGACCTAGACAACGATGAGGTTGAACAAGTGTTACCACAATATGTTAAGATTGTATTACAGATTGAGGATTTGGAAGAATAGGTTTTTGTAACTGAAGCAATGTATCAAAACAAGAAGGAGCATAGAATTGAACATAACATTCCACCAATAATGATGGTTGGTACTAAAATATGAAAGGCAAATTGGGTGATTGTATTACAAACTAATGAGTTCAAAATTAAACCTAGCCATCAACATCAATTATTACCAAGAAAACAAGTTTGGAATAGATCCAATCAAAATGTAGATCGACATTATAAATCGCCATCATTCACTATAATTTCTATAAATAAGAAGATCATTCATTCACAGATTGTTTGTTTATTGAACGAGATGTATGAGATGCAATGATCAATAATTTCCATATTCAAGTACAGAGTCATTATAATCCAAAAGATGATCACAATCCATTAACTATTCCATGAGACGTGGTAATAACAACACAATTACAAATTTACAGAATTTTATGTAACATTACTGAACAAGGTGATGTACATAGCACATTTTTAAAGGGTAGAATACCCTTACTCACTAGGCCATGTCATTCCACACCAAAAAAAGTAAGGATGACTGCACACCATCTTATTTAAACCACACAAAACTTGCAACTTTTAGAAGTATAGAATTTGTGCATGGAGCAAGGAATAGAACATTGCCATATCCCATAGTGTTAAACAACAGTGGCATACAAATTCATGGAAAACCAATATCATAATTTCCAAGTGATATTTTGTTTTGCAAACATTTTTCATAACACAAATCATTGTTAGAATTATGTGATCAAATGTATCAAAAGTTTTACTCTGCAAAAACTTCAAATGCTGAGAGGTTATCACAAAATGCAGAACAATGAAGGAAAGAGGGGTGTTGATCATTGGTGCATTTGGGGGCGCAAATGCTCCTTAGTACGACCTTTACCCTTAACTTGAGAACAATCAATTGCAGTTTGTAATATCAACTTGTTAGTTTTTTTTTAAGAACTACCTAAATGTGTTTAGGAATGCATTGCAGACTCATTATACCTTTTGAAAGGTATAATGCTCTTCAATGCATGCCATGTATAATTTGTAGTACCCTATTATAGGTTTTTCATGAAACCACTGACTTATGTTGAATATAAGAAAGAACCTAATCCAAATGCTCATGTATGAGTATTCAAAGCCACTATCAAAACTAATGATGAGATGGTGGATGAGGAACTAACCAATTTGTTCAATATTACATTGAAAGATAACGCATCTGATTGGTGTAACAATTTTATGCAACATAATCCCAACTGTAGATTTGCAAATTTAAAACAAATCTTCTATAGACATTATCAAACAATGTGGAATGATGAACATGTTTATCTACAACTAAAGAACTTGAAACATGAATCCATAAAAAGAATAGAAATGTATTATGAAAGACTATTGAAATTGGCTAATAGTTTACAAACACCTACTACTAACAAATTTTTGACTGTACTATTCTAATCGAAATTACAATCTTATTTATGCATTGCCATTATGGGAACGAAGTAAGAGACTTTGCAACAACACAAAAAGTCGATGTTAATTTGTGAAGAAGGTATTTTTATGCTTGAAGCATAGATTACACTTTCTGTACCACAAACCACAAGGACAAGGAACATAGCTACGAGAAACCTAACAATCGCAAAGCTAAGTATGTATTGTATTAATTGTCACTGCACAAACCAAAACATGGGAATTTGCAGAAGCAAGAAGAAAGAAGAACCTATTATAATTACTACTAAAGCTACCTCTTAGGTTGGTAAACCTTTCAAATTGCTAACATATTTGTGGAATGGTGGGTCATAAACTAACGAACTACCCAAGATTCGGTGAATGCAAAATATGTTCAAGGATAAAGGAGGTTAATCCACAAAATCTAAACCAACATCCAAGGTTAAAATAGTTACTACCTTAGTCAACATGGTGGATGTTAATGTTACCATTTATAGTAAGACAAGTGAAAAATAAATGTTTAAAGACCAAGAGCTAAGGAAAAAAAAATTTGCAATAGATTGGGAAGCCGAAAAAAAGTTGAAGAGGTCTATGGTGGAAACCATACAACAAATGTAGGTAATCAATCCACCACCAGATTTACTTACTCCTTCAACTAGAGAATGGATTACTAGTTGGGCGGGAATGCCAAGCTTAGTAAAACTTATAGACCTAACAAAATTTTAAGAAGTACCTTTTATTTCTCCAAGTAAAACCGTTTATGGAGAAAATAATTTTTAGGATATTAGTAAGCAGATGTTGGAAACCAGTTACACCATAAACCTTGGACAACTGATAAAAATAGCACCAAATTTGAATAAACACTTGTGGTAGAAAATGAAGATTAATAAAACACAAATGAACATTAGGGCAATGAATGAGAAAACAACCATGTATGTAGTACTTGACATTAGAATAATAATAATGGCTATAAATAATCACATGGTTGTATTCAATTACAGATCGGCATAAATACAATTGATGATGTCCTCTTGGATGGGGGATATGGAGTAAATATTATCATAAAACAATTAAGAGTTAGGTTAGGATTACCTAAGCCAAAATATGTTCCTTATAATTTGCGAATGGCAAATCAAACTACAACCAAACTAGTAAGATTTATCAAGGATCTAACATTCACAACATACCATACATAGTTACATTTACAATCCTACAGAACATTGTTGTAGATTCCAATTATTCCATGTTGCCTAGTAGACCTTGGTTCATAGATGTTGAAGTAACACATGATTGGGGAAATAACATGATCACAATATAAGGGAACAATATAGTCCAAACCATAATTGTGACTAAACACCTAGGGACTAACTTGAAAAGACCAAAGGTTTTACTATGCTTTGATTATCAAAATGGCATTATAGATGAGGAAGAAGATCAAATGTTTGCTAGTGAACATGATTTATTTTCTATTGGTACAATTACTTTGCCATTAGAAATTCTAAAAATAGTGGTAGTTAATACAATGCAAACTAAGAGAACTATAGAAACTACAGATGTTAAAGTAGAGCCTTCTTGTAATTTTAGAAGTAGTGTAGAAATCGCTATTGATAAAAAACCCGAGGTCAACTAAAAGATAAGGAATATCTTGAAACCTATTATCACCACACCCCGGGTCAAGTGCAAGTTGAGGAGACACTAATGAGGGTTTGAGTACATGAACAATAGATTGCGAATTGGACGTTAATATAAGAATAACAATTGATGTTGATCAATTTGGGAATAATAGAAAATCCTTAGACAATCAAGGTGAATGCTTGGTTGATTGAGGAGAACATGATTTCTTTGAAGAAGCTATTACTAGAGTATAAGGACATGTTTGCATGGACTTACAAGCACTTGAAAGGTATACCTCCATAATAGGCACAACATTATATTGAGTTGGATACATCGATTCCACCAACACATTAGGCCATGTACAAAATGAATCCAAACTACATTGTAGCCATTAAACATGATATAAATAAACTATTAGCAACACAATTTATCCAACATGTAAAAGAAGCCACCTTATTATCACCAATTGTGGTAGTACCCAAGAAGAATGGAAAATTCAAAATTTGTGTAGATTTTAGAAAATTGAATGTAGCTCCTGAAAAATATCCCTACCTTTGCCATTCATAGATGAAGTTCTAAATATAGTTGCAAATCATGATATCTATTCCTTTCTAAATGGATATTTTGGATATCATCAAATATCTATAACATTAGAGGACAAATACAAAATAGCCTTTGTAATAGATTGGGGAGTTTTTACCTAGGTAGGAATGCCTTTTGAAGTAAAAAATGGCCATCCCACTTATTAGAGGGTAGTGAATAGAGCCTTTAAAAATTATCTAAACAAATTCATGAAAATTGTTTTGGATGATTTCACTATCTACAATGATATGGACATTCATTTACAAAAATTTAAACTATGTTTTCAAAAGTGCAAGGAGTTTAGGATTAATTTAAACCCAGATAAGTGTGCCTTTATGGTATTTTCAAGTATGATACTAAGGTTTATTGTTTCCAAAAAGGGTAAATTACTGGATCATAAGAAAATCCAAACCATAGTCCATATGCATGTATCCACGAATGAAATGGTTCAATTCTATAGATGCTTCATCAAGAATTTTGCATTTATAATGGCCCCAATTACCAAACTCATGAGGAAAATAAAATGGTTTTTGTGGACGTAGAATGTTAGGCAGCATGGGAGTTGATTAAACATAAGTATGTAAAAGGACCTATTTTGATATCTCTTAATTGGGATGTTGAATTTCATGTGCATACATATGCATATTTATTAGTTATAGGTGCCATGTTAGTTTACAATCTAACAAGAAAACATGATTAACCTATTGTTTATGCTTTTAGATTACTAAATAGTGATGATAATAATTACAATACCACAAAACGTGAAGCATTAGCAATGGTATTCACATTGCATAAATTTAAACACTACCTTTTCAATAACAAGTTTGTTTTTTATGTAGATCATATGGCTTTGGTCTATTTAGTAAACAAAGTATAGGTCTCAAGACATATTGCTAAATGGTTATTATTGTTTTTGGAATATAAGTTTATTGTAATATACAAACCAAGATGTACACATATAGTAGCTGATGCATTGTTTAGACTTATGGATTTTACAGAGTTGACTGGGACACCTAATCAAACTACAGATGTTGCATTGTTCATGTTATAACTAGTATGGTTAGAGGAGGTCAATAATTACCTACAGATGGGATAAATGCTTAGGATATTGACCAATAAACAAAAACAATGGTTAACAAAAAGAACAAAACTTTTTATTTTACAGAAAGGCATCTTGTATCGCATGGGTCAAAACAACAAATTTAGATGTTGTGTAACCACAGATGAAACATAGATGATACTACAGGAGCTTCATGAAGGATTTGGTGGAGGCCATTTTGTAGTAAACATCATTACAAAGAAGATTCTTGATGTGGGATATTGGTGGCCCAAGTTATTTAATGATGCTTCTAAATTTTGTAAATCTTTTGATGCATACCAAAGAGTTGGAGGTTTAGCAATGCAGAGTTTGGTTGAATTGGTTACACTTTTACCAAAGGAACCATTTATAAACTGGGTATTGGATTTTGTTGGATCAATCAAACCTGTAGGACGGTTTATAAATAACGAATACATTCTTGTAGCCACATATTATGTTACCAAATGGGTGGAGGCTAAGGCACTTAAAACCAACACTACTACTATCACAACAAAGTTTCTGTATGAATGTATTTTAACTAAGTTTGGATGTCCACTAACCCTAGTAACAAATTAGGAGTTCATTTCATTAATGATGCTATTAAGTATCTTACTAATCATTTCTTACTAAAACATTTGAGTTTTATTACCTATTATCCACAAGAAATTGAACATGCAAAATCAACAAACAAGTTCATTGTTAATTTCATTACTAAGTTAGTGAGAATAAGGTAGATTGGGATGATTATTTACCCACTATGTTTTTCTCATACATAATAGCTTATAAAGTAGTTATAGGGTATATTCCACACTAGCCAGTCTATGGATTACATCCTTTCATGGCCATAGAATATGTTCTACTGACATTTAATGGGGACACATAGATGCAAATCTTGTTAGAGTATTAACTAGTAGATTAATAGAGTTGGGTAAACTACATACTAACAAACTATAGGGCAAGGAGATTACTGGGAGTCAACAATGGAATCGTGTTCCATGGAGCCAGCAGAAGTATACAAAAAAAAATTCAAGTTTGGAGATAATGTACTTTGATTTCCAAAAGGAAAAAGAACACATCTTGGGAAATTTACCAAGAAGTGGATTAGTCCATACATAGTATAGTTCTACCTACCAAATAACATTGTGCTTTTAGTGACCTTAAATAAGTTTGACCCAAACCTTATAATTGTAAATGTGAACAATTTGAAACCTTACCAATTTTTGGATGAAGAAACATAGACTATAGATTGACTTAAACCAATGTATTGGGAAGGACAAAGAGATATTGAGATGGATGATAAGGAAGAAGGGCATCTGGATGAATCTATGTTTATGGTATAGATGGTACTAATCGATGGAACTTTTATGCAACAATTGATTGACGTTCTTGTGAAGGTCAAATTGGATGAAAAAAATTCAATGATAGGTGGATGCAAGATTTACTGTTTCAAATCCCAAAACCTTAATGGGTATAATGACACATCAAGGGCCACAAAAGGTAGTGGTGCCAAATTGACATGATGTTGATTGTGAATAATTTTTTCTTAACTCTTCTAATCCTCACGCATTACGATAAATTATAATGAGCGATAAAAGTTTAGTAGATTCTTTTTTAAAAATTATTTGAAAGAAAGAATAATAGCTTAGAAATGTAATCCGTCAAAGAGGGCAAGAAGCACATGAAATGCTTGTTATAGACTTGCAAATGCAAGAGGTGGGCCATGTTGCACATTCCGGAGTTACAAATCCAACATTGCTTCATGTTTGATCTCTAGAGTCTTTTCCAAACTATGATCTTGGGAAAAGGATTGAAGTCACATTACGAACTACGACATGCACACAAGGAGTGACATTGAGAGGTGGTTACGTTTTTTGAAAGAACATAGAATTTCAAAACCATAGGTGGAAGTAGAGACAATAGTGCTAATGGATTCAGAGGGCGAGGATGAAGACAACCTCCACTTTCTTCAAACATTGAGACAAGTGATAGCTCTCACACCACAAATAGCTGCAAAATCTACACCATTGACTATTCTAAGTTCTTCAAAACCTAGTTCATATAAATTTGTAAAGAAGAAGTAGAAAAGTAATATAATGGTGCATCAAGCTAGGTATGTGCTTTCGCCAGAACCAAAAAGGTTGATTTTCACACTAGTAGAGTAGCCATGTATTCAAAAGTTAGAAATAATTACAACCTAGGTAAAAATGGGAGAAGATGAAAAAAAATGGGTGTCTAGAGCATGACTGGTAGGATTGTTAGAATTATAGTGGAGAACACCATGCCATGATTGGTTGGTGGAGTTTCTCAACATTTATCAAATTACAAGAAAAAATATAAATGCAAAATGGGAGAGAAAATTATTGCAATTGATAAACATTTGATGTAGATGTCTTCAAGATTTCCAATAAAGGTTGGAAAGAATAGAAGTAGGTAGACAAACAAACTCCAAAAGCCATGTTTTAACATATTACCCTGCCAAGAACATACGCAAAGACAGAATAATCGAATGTTAGTAAGATGAAGCCACCTTATGTTATTTGTCTCCCTGCACTCATTTAGGTCATTTACCAAGTGGATAATATCTATTATTTTAGTAATAGAAATGTTATATCAATCATGACAACTCTATAAGGAAAGGCAATAGATCATGCAGACATTTTGCTTAAGCAACTATAGAGGGAACCGATGAGATGAACAACCTTCTAGACCAAGATCATGATGGGAATAATCAAGGTTGATCCAAAGAAAGATGCCTATCATTCAACATTAGTTATTGAGATTTTGATGCTCCATTTCTTCCTTAACATAACTCAATAAATTCCACTAGAAGATGTACCCACTTGAGTACATTATGCTTCTACATTAGGGGTCAATACCTCATAATTGAAAAAACAATTACAATAAGTTAAATGACCTTTTGCTTCATATAGCAGATCACCAAAATAGATGTGGGCTAGGGAGTAGATAACTGTAGAAGATTCGAAGAAGAGGAGAGACCTTTAATGGTCAAAAGATGGAAGTAGGTGCGAAGAGCACTTCCCAACCCATAAATCATGATATCCCACATCATGCCAAGACCACAACAACCTTAAAAGGAGGCACAATTACTTGCACCAATTATAGAAATGCGAAACCCAGAACATGTGGCCAAACATGAACCATAGTCGAAGGGTTATGTTGCTCAACAAGTTCCATCACCTACAAATCTAGACATACCACAAAAGTACTAAAAGGAGATATCTATATCTCCAAAAAGAAATCCAACTAGGTGGTTCCATCACATTCATCATCTCCCCAACATAATCAACAAGAGGTTCAATTATAAACCATAAAACCAATTGCAAATCAAGAAGGTAGACCATCATTTTTAGTGCATGAGTTAAGGGATAAATTTGGCACATATAGGAGTGTAGGGCGATTTGTAGAAACATCTAGGGGCATAATTCCAATTTTTCAAAACTCACACATAAAAAGATCATTGCGTTAGGAGGCAAAAAAGGATCTACATATTGCAAGATTGTTCTAGCATGTGGCAAACTGCAGTAGGAAATTGGAGTAGACCACAATTGAGTTGTTAGGATTCAAATTGCCGCATGAAAAGAATGGAATAGAAAAGTAGGAGTTGGAGATTCAAACTGTAGTTGCACAACATGAAGTGCAAGATTTACAACAGCACATCCGTGCAATTGAAGTTGAAATTAATAAGACACTTTAAACAAAGGAGAAAAAATTGAACCAGTTGTAGATGGATCTTATTATGGTAAAATAGAGGAATGCAACTCTATAACAATAGATGCACTTGTATGGAATAATCAAGGGAGAAAGGGATTCGTTAAAAGCAAATTAGGATAGAGGATGCCAAATATTGGGCCTTGAAAAAAAAAACAAACAATTTGAAGATTAGACTACAAAGAGACAAGTAGAGTCTCCAATGATAGGTGGGTCAAAACGATATCAAAGGAGTTACAAGTGTTACATTAGTCCTACATTTTTTTTTCCCCCAAAATAATTTTTTCATACAAATGAATGTTTGAATGATTTTTTTTTGCAACTTGTTGTGACAAATGATTAAAATTTCCCCAATAAGTCAAAAAAAATATTTATTTATTTTTTCAAATAAATATGAATTTGTAAAAATATACATACTCCTTACAGATTTTATGTTTCATCTTGAAAAGTGATGATAATTTGAAATCATACCAAAAACTTTTAATTTTTAAAGTTGAATTTAATGTAATAAAAAAATATATTAATACATCATGTACATTATACCCCATTTATATGTGGTAAAACATTTTTGAAGTTTGAAAGTTTGAAATTTGAAATGTATATATTTTGAATTTTCAAAGTTTGAGAATTCCACATTTTTCAAATTGTGAATGTTTTTTAATAAGTTATTATCATTTCATATTTTTTACCATCAACTTATTTCTATTGTATGAGTCTTTTGAAAGTCCTTTGTAAAACTATTATTTTTTAATGGCAAATTTGTTCACTTTCAAAAATCATTAACTAAACAACTTAAAATTGGATCAAATGAATTTTTAATTTGAGTTTCTCGACATTCATGTGTGTTAAAAAAGAATTATGTGCCATGATATCCATGGTTTTAAATGTCAATAAATAAATAAATTTCTAATTTTTATGACAACATTTGACATTATATGCCTTTTGTGGCTCCTTTGACTATGTTTTAACCTAGGTGCAAGTACATGAGATAGAAATGATGAAACTCAATGAGAAGCTTCAGAGTATTGTGCATCAACGGGATGAAGCTATGTGAAAGGACAAAACCCAGGTTGTGTGTAATAGATCGATCCAAAAGCTGCAACAAGATGTAACAAGGCTAAACAAAGTTGTGAATTTAATCAAACCATGGAGCCATATCTGTCCAAGCACATATTGAAATAATATGATAATTCGCTAATGTAGAACAAATTTTTGAGGATTAAATAGAAGTCCTTACAAATGCATGCATATAATGTTGACACATGCTGCAACTTAATTAAAAATATTTTTTAGAAAAAATTATAGACCTTGTTTGATGAGCACAAAGCAGATGAAGCTAGCTCTAGAAGAAGGCTTAAAATATACCTGGAGAAACATATCCAAAGTTCAAATATGACTCACCTTCTATAACTCCTAAGGACAATTTCAATACTTTAGATTTGAATCAGTATGAAGTAGGTCAAAGTGGAGAGGTTTAAGAAGTTCAATCAAGCTCACCTATAGACTTGTGGGGAGGAGATACTACAAAGGAGGTTGTGGATGAATAAACTATAACACCAATTGAAGAGCATGTCTTAGTAGAAGTTTCAACATAACAAGAAGCACAACATGTATTTGTTCACACAAAGTTACTAGACAATGTTATAGCTATTGAAATATCTCTAACCACCCATTTTGTTATAGTAATTGCAATAGTAGCAACTTCACAAGAGGAGGGAGATAATGGCCACACATATACCATTACAAAAATATAACAACAATAACAACTATAGCAAATTCTACAAACTGAAAAAATTCATGTAATGAAAAAACAATAGTTTATAGAATCATAGGGTATAGCTACAAAGTAGACAATTGTAGAGTAAACATGAATAAAAGAAAGTTTATTATGTAGATTATGGGTTATTTTAGTACATATATCTTGAACATGATTTCAAAGACAAAATCCAAAATATAGGGGGGGTAATGTTAAAGGCAAGACTATATTGTAGTAATTAGACCAAATAAGCATAAGAAATAAGCATTGTGATGTCTATTTTGAGATAGGTTGGACATAATAGGTTTAGTAAATATAAAGTAGGTGAGATTAGGACTAATGAGGAGGAGTTCAAATGATGTTCTAGATGGGAAAGTTGAAGATTAAGGAGAATCTGGATATATTTTTTGGAAGTTCATTCTTAATTAGTTTTTTTTATTGTCCAATACTAGGAGTACAGAAAAGATAAAAAGTAGAATAATAGTTATGGAAATAGAATAATTTTGAGGATGTACATAGAGTTGTTGAACTATGATATTTGATCTTTTGTTTTTTGTATTTTTTCCTTGATTTGATTGTTTCTTTCCTTCATATTAGTACGAGAAGGAAATTGTTGCAAAATTATGATAGATTCATAACTATGCAAATACTTGGGTCGTGAAGAATATGGTTGTTGAAACATTTCGGCTTATGTATGGATTTATAATATATATATTTGTATAATTAAACATGAATATGTATAAGAACAAAAAATTGTGATGGAAATAATATTACAATATTAGGATTTACTAGTGTTTAAACTAGGATCCAAAGTTTGGGCATGGATTGTGAGATCATGAAAATCATTGCTTAAAAAGGTTAGCAAATGTCCCCCCATTGTTAGAAGAAATAAGGAATGTGAACATTTGGTGGGCTACTTAGTTTAGGCGGGAGAATGTGGGGTTTCAATTTTGAGACATAATTACATAGGAACAGTCTTTCAAAGATTGTTGACCTTTGGAATGTGAAAGAATGTGGTTTCAAATCTTGGGAGGAGGCAAGAGAAATGTTTGGTTTTGAGGAGGTTGAAAAAGTGATATGGAATAAAATTATATTGAGCCCTCCACAACATTAGGTTGAAGAGCTTAAGTGTCTTATTACCCAAACAGGAAAAGGAGACTGGTTGGGTATTTTCCCAAATGAGGAAGGCCCCAACCCTTGTGTGGTCTTTGCAACTACACAAGACTTCCAGCCGTGATGCTCAAACATGGTGGAAGAACTAGGAATCCTTGAAGGCACGATCTTGTACAAAATGGCTCCACATGCTAAAATCTTTCAACATCAACCCTTTAGTTCTACCAACCCAACTTGTGGGATCATTAAGCGAATGAGAGTACTAAATCTTTCAAAGGGTTCAATAGGAAAAGACATTTTTTAATTTTTCGGGGGAAGGTGTTAGAACCAAGATATGATCTTGCAAGGTTGATTCGGGAGGATGATAGGAGCTTGTTAGATTTCTCTACTGCTAAAGGGAGGAAGATGTTGGCTCAACCCAAAATACAACTAAGCAAGAATGTAGCAAAAGGGTGGCCCATGGTGATCCCAAGTTCATTCAAGATGAAATGTGCAGATGTATGGCTGGAGCTAGAGTAAAAAAGGAGGCATGATTAATGTGAACGATGTGGCATCAAGCAATAGTTGCGAATGTGTGTGGCATGCCAGGATCAACCAAGAGGTAGCAACAACTTGTCTCTCTTGCAACCAAGACAACCCCCAGACTATGGTTCATAGGTTTGGGAACTATCCTAAGGCCAAAGCTGCTTGGGAATGGGCCTTCACCATCATTCGTAGTCTCTTAGACCCATTGCAAAGGAGAAGGGAAAAAAAGGCCTTTGATACGAGGCAATGCCTATTCACTTAGAAGCTGCCTAAGGCCTATAGGCAGTTCTCTTGCATTTGGACAATAGTTAGAGGCCTAGTACTTTGGGCCATCTGGTTGGACATGAATGACAAAATTTGCAACAATGTTAAGTGGAGTGATGTTAAACTTGGGTGTACCATTTGGGATGGCTTGATAGATCATAGTATATTTCATTGGAATAAAGTTAGATCAGAGATTGACAAAGCTCCTTTTTAGGTCAGATTTGAGCTATTGACCCAGTTTGATCGGCTTTGGTGCTCACAGTTTCCTATTTGTGCTCGCAATGACCTCAAGGTTAGATGGTGTTACCAAGTGCCTAGGAAGTGTAAAATCAGGTGATAGGCTGACTGGGTTGAGGTGTTGACCCAGTTCTGGTTTGCGTGCGTTGGTTCTTCTTGTTCTGCAATGGATTTTTGTTTCCGTTTGTGCCAAAAAGAAAAGAAAAGAAAAGGGCCTTATGTGTGTGTTGAATATGTTGAGCCTTTGGGTTCTTGTTGCTGCCATGATCGGGCGGTGTGTGTGAAGGCAAAACTCACAGGTGTTTGAGGGCAGAGTTTAAGGTATGTTGAGGACAAAATTAGAAGGTGTGCAAGGGAGGAATTAGATGATGTTTGAGGGAAAAATTAAGGGTGGCAAATAGAAGTGAATGAAACATGAAATCAAATGACATGAGAGAGAAAAAAAAACTTCACAACCGCTAGATATGAATACTAGTGTAAGTAGTTTCTACTTTATTCATGTGAAAGCTTTGTAATAAATTAATTTTGGTGGAATGACTTTCTGGCTCATTTACAAAGGTAGTTTTAGGTGCTTTGAATTTTGGAATCTAACCTGGAGGTTACTCAGAAGCTATCTGAATTCACCCACTAACTGGAACCGGCTAAAATTTAAAAAAAAACAAAAAACAAGACCGGGATGCAAAGTCGCCGAACGCTTGTGGCACTTGAAACTGAACTGGGTCCAATTTCTTTTCAGAAGAAGAAAGTACCTAGAACCTTACCTTACCTTGCCTATGAGAAGTTGCAGCACTGGAACCAGAAGTTTTTCATAAAAAGTAAAACAACCACCTAACACTCTTAATGACCTACTTAGGATGAAGCTTTATGCCCTAGGGGGAGCATTCTGGGGCTTCTACTTCATCATTAGGGCTCCTCATCGTGAGGAGTCATTTGGAGGCAGCCTGCACTGCCTAGGGCACATTCTCTACAACATAAATGGCTCAAGATCAAGCTAATGCCAATTGACCTGAACTCCTGGAAGTTTTTGTGTCATAGCATATACACGCAACTGAAACTTGGCTTGCAATGATTGGGATGGTAGCAAGCTTGTTATTCCACAACCGGTCTTCATTGGTTTCCAATGAGTTTCAAGAAATGCTTTCTGATTCGAGCTTTGAAATTTCAGACAGAAAGCAAGCCCACACATCACCACCCGCCCCCTCCCCCCTTCTCTTCCCCTCCCACCCAAATCACTCAACACTACTTTACTCATTGTGTCGAACTGTAGACATTTGGATATAAAATTTTCTTTGCCACCGTCCCTGGATTGTACCCACAATGCTATCTAACCACCAAGAGTAGTACATTATTTGTAGGCCCAGGGACAATCTGCTAAAAAAAGAAGTCCAAATGGGTCCACGCCACACTACAGTGAATCTATTCGAATCATCCAAGCCCCCCATCCAAGCCAAGCCCCTCCCCCATACTGCTTCAAATCCGAGAGGGATGGGGGAGATGAGACTGCTGATGGAAGTTCCCTTACTAGAATACAAAAGAGAATACAAATTAACTAACACTTTTAAAGAAGAGGTGGTCTCCGAGTTAGGCGGAACTTAAAATTTAAAAATTAATGAAGGTGGAAAGAAAAAAAAAGAAAAACAAAAAGGGGATGTTCCTTCACAAGCCTGCTTGTTGGGGATGGCTTGGTGATGGTGTGTGTATATGTGGGGCTCCATGTGAACAGTTCCTCATCTATCATAATTGGCAGTCCAATCCTCCAATCCTTATCCTCCAATGACTCATCAAAAGAGGGTGATTCCAAAAGAATTGGTAAGCAATAGTAATAATCCCAGGTGGGGGAAAAAAAAGAGAGAAAAAACGGAAGGGAAAGTAAAAGTGAGCAAGGCGGCAAATGTAGGGCAAGATGGTTGGCTTCTTATGAACAACTGAGAATTAGAAGAACATAGGAAAATAGGTAACTTATACAGAGAGCACACACACCCTTGACAAATCCTCACACAAATAGATGTATTTACAAACTGAGCACTTGTTGGTTCTAGTTCTGGTTAGTAAGAATCAAACCAGAAATCTGGATGTGATTTTCAGCACCTGAACTGGAACTAGATTTTGTTTTTCAGAGGAATTAGAATGGAATCGGTTCTCATTTCTATTTGTGTGGAATCAAAATCTAAACCAAAATACATGTTTTTGAACCGGTGGTTAATTGGAGATTAACTGCTAGTTCCAGTCTGGGTTACTAAAGGTCCATTCACAATTTGGTGTTAGGGACTCTAGTGTTGAGTACCCTAACACCATGCTAGTCATTTAGGACTTACACCTACTTATCATGAACATTTTATGTTAAGGTAACATTCACTTAACATTAAGCTGTCGCTCATTTAACATTGGGTGCCACTTAGGATGCCACCTAAATTTTCATTTAACACTGACTTAACATCAAGTGTGAATACACCATAAGAAACGGACCAGAACTGAGTTTGATTTCAAAATTGGAACTGGAATTTATTTTGTTAAAGAACAGGACCCAGATTCTTGGTTTAGTTTATGTGTTGAACTTCAATTGTGACAGTTCTAATTTATTTATTAGAACCAGAGGTTCTTCAATGAAAGTAAAGAACTGCCTATCCCTTGTCATTTGATATAGTGTTTGGTCGGTTCTTAGTTTTTGCAAGAGCCATTGGGTCTGGGTTTATAGGATTCAAAAAAAAAAATTGAAGACCCACCAGTTTTGGGTTTAGGGAATATTTTCAAAAATAAAAACTTGTGGGTTCCAGGGTCAAGTCAAATTTTCTTGATGAAGGTTTCACTTGTGACATGTTCAACTTTTATAAGAACCTCTAGTTTCAAATTTAAATGGGGGCTGGTTTTGGCTTATTCTATGGGACAATTCAAAGTTTGATTTCTAAACAATTTTCATTTTTTGGGGGATTTTTGTGTTTCACCAAATTCTCAAAAGAATGCCATGCTGTTCCCATCAATTCCTTTAATTTTTCAAAGTGTTCCTCAACATGTTCCCAATAATAACAATAAGGAACAACATAGAGACAATGATCTCCACCCACACATGCCCTATTCGGGTATTTATTCAACATGGAAAACAGCCTAAGGAACATCATAAAATATTTGTGTAAAAATCAATTTAGTGCTACAATTGAGGATGCCCTTATATATTAAGCCTTAAGGCTAGGACCTAGGACTTAGAGTTTAGACACAAGATCATAAAACCTAGAAATCTAAAATCTTATCTAAACTTAGGACCCTAACACCTACCTAACCTTAAAACCAGGACCTTGCAAAAAACTTTTAAGACTCAGCAACTTCGGTTCTTGGCTGGGTCTGGGTCCACGTAGACCTGTTGGGTTTGGTTTTAAGGCCAAGTTGAGGTCCATGTAGAATGGTCAAATCCAGTTGTTAGGCACTTCCAAGTCCATGTAAACCTATTGGAGTTGGTTCTTTTGACTCAAACCTGAACCTGGCTGAAACCCTAGAACCAGCCAACATCGGTTTGATCCTAATCAACTTCCCCACAACTTTCACCAAATAAGTACTCTTTGTCTGCTAAATATGGCTTTTGGTGTACATGGTGAGCTTTGTCAGCTTTGTCTACGAAGGCAAGGATATTGTGTTGAGGTTCATTATAGAGTAAAAGTAGCTTAATGGATTTTGGCCCCTAGGTAGTAGGTCAATTTTATACAAGGATTTTTGAAAGATGATATTCTGGCTTGTGTTGAAACTTGAGATTAGTTATAGAGTTTTAATATCTTGAAGGATTTTTGGTTTCCTTTGGAGGTTTTTTTTTCAAGATTATATTTTTGCATGGTGAAATATTCAAATTTCCATAATTCTTCTTTTGCCTTAAGATACTTTTTAATGTAAATGGCAAGGCCAGAGTGTGACACACCCTTTGTTATTATTGCTTCGCCAATTGATTTTTGGAAAAAAAAAAGGTTTCAAAATATTTTTCTGCATGATAAACCAACTTTGAACAACTTTGGCTGAAAAAAGGGATTAAATTCTCCTTAACCCATAGGTGAAAGTACCCAAAGAAAAGGCCAAAAATCTCATTCCTCCTTAAGTGGTTTAGGTGAGGAAACATCAAAGAATCCCCAACGCAGACTTTTCAGTGACTACAACTTGTACTATTATGTAAAGCTCCTGCAAAACATTTCTAGTGTGCCAGGAGGGCATCTTATCCAGCAGTATTTCCACTCCCTACAGGATGAGGTGTTTTGAAAAGTGAAATCACTGCTCCGACAAGCTTTTTTCTCCCTCACAATACCACAGGATATCCACCGGGTATCATGGTAATTTACTTAAAACAACATATTCTGGGAGTGCCTTGCCTTTAACAATCCTCTTAGAGGGTGCAATAGCCTTAGAGTGTAGTGCGTTCCCATAACAAGCGCACCTTGGCTCTGCTTTGGGTGGAGCGTTACTTCAGAGCCTAAGGGCCGCTTATTTCAGGGACAACTCATTCTGAGGGCAATACCCTCGCATACTGTCTCCTATTCTTATCAACACTGGTAAACTTGTACAGACCGGCCTCCATGTCCTTCAAAGTGGGAGGCGGGAAAGGAATAGTGGGCACCTTGCACCCCCAACTTTGTAGCCCAGCAGCCCCCAAGCTCAAAACAAGACCATTGTGCTATTGAGGAATTTTCTTTTGGAGCCACAGTGGCGACCATCCATCGAAAAGGTGTAGAATAAATAGGCAATGGTCCTTAGGAATATTTAGCCGAATATGGCTATAAATCAAATCTAAAGTCCAATTCTTTAACCATCTTTCTATATATTTGATTCAAAAAAATTAAAAATCTTTCTTCTGGCGATTGAAAACCTTTAAAAACAATTCATTGTTGAATTTTGAATTTCGGTTTCTGGCGAAATTTCGCCAGTAAAAAAAAAGGTTGAACAAGACCTCTGGATCAAAAGAAAAAGAAAGGAAATCCCCTCCACCCCGACCCCCATCATCCCCACAATCCGGTACTTATCAAAAGATAGCTGACTGGCTAAGTAGCACTCAACAAAAAGAAAAAAGGAAAAAAAAAAAGTGGAATGAAAAAATAAAAGAAAATTAGGTGTCTCCTCCCTAGGTAGTAGGTAAGTAGCACGACGTGGGCTAGGTAGGTAGGTATAGGTATGGGCTGCCGCCCTTTGCTTATTATAGCTATGTCTAAGGTTACCCCCTAGTAATAAATTAATGTCACCTAGGGGGTAGGATAGGACAGACATGCCCACTATTTCAGGAGCAGAAAATTCAAACCACACGAGGTAATAGCCTACCCTATTTCATCCTAAGTAGGTGGGTAGGTAAGTAATGGAATCCTGGACACCTAGATAGGCCCACGCGTCCCCCCTCTATCAAGGAGCCTCCCAAGTGAAAAAAAAAAGAATCGTAGGGGGGGTAACGTACCTACCTGTTTACCCAGCCTATAAAGAGTTAAAAAAATTTAGTCTATCTTGTTTATTATAGTATTACCAAGATAAAGTTTTAAACTCGCCCCTTTGTTTGAAGGATAGTGCGGGTAGAGTAATTTCTTAAAAAGCACAAGCAACAGGTAAATAGACATTATAAATTCTAAAATAATAAATATACCTAATGAAGTACCGCCGCGTGTCAGTACGTTTCCCACCTTTCCGTTTTGAAAAGTCCACTCTTCTGCTCTCCCCCCGCCCCCCCCTTTGGCGAGCGGGTGAGTTGTGACGTTCCCATTGGCTACCCCTAAATCCATTCCGGATTGAGCCCGCGTTCCATTTCTTGTCGTGCTCTTGGCCAACAAACAAAGGCATAAAAGCTCTCCCAAAATCCACACCCACAAAGAAAGAAAGAAAGAAAGAAAGAGCTGGGGTGAATTGTTTCTGTAGAAGGGTGGAATACCTAAGTTTTAGTGCAACTTCGAGTCCAGAAAAAATACAATGCGATCCATCACCACCCGCCCCCCCCCAATCATCCATCTGATTCTTTTGGGAAAGGAATTACTGTCAATATGATATACCTATATGAACAGTTTTTATTTTCTTCACCTCTAAATATTATTTCTTTTTTTCCCCCTAGTACCTAAACCTGTAATGAAAATCCCATGGAAGAAATCCCCCAAGATCGCCATTCTCTTTTTCTTGGGTTCCCAATGTGCTAAGGTGAGGAGGAGGAGACCAAGGTTTTCCTTGGCCCTTGTTCCCCAGCCTCCCTACCCTACCCCCTCACTCCAACAATGGGAAGCCTTTCCCCACTTCCAAAAAATGCCTTTGAAAACCCCCTTGGTAAGTACCTTGCCAGTCCCAAAAACAAACTCAAGGCACCAAACTCATCATCATTTTCTTCAAGAACGTACACACACACACACACACACACACACACACATGAGTTATATACCTATATCCACCACAGCCCAAAAGAGAGAAGGATCAAAGGAACAAAACTCACCAACAGAAAAACACAAACATATAAGTTACTTTCAATACACGGCAAGCTCTGGCAGAAAATTTCTTGTGTATCCAGAGGCCACCTTATCCAGAGGAATTTCTGCTCAGCATAGGGCTGGGCATTTTGAAAAGCAAAATGTCCCTCTCCGGCGGGTATTTTTCTTTTAGGACTTTTATGTCATACCCAGTGGATACCCATTGGGTATTTTTATTTTTATTCAAAATAAATTTCTGCTGGTGTTTTATGTCGGAGAAAAAACACCCTGATTGTCAGGCGGGTGAGCATTTCAGGACCGCCCTACTCCTCGGGTATTACCTTACATAGAACTCCACCAATAGATGTTCACATCTACCTACGGGGATAAAATCCACTAGAGACACCGAAATCAAGGGTTGTTTGTGTAGGGCAAAGCCCAATGGGGTAGGCCTTATTGGAATAAGGGCCTTACAAGGCAAATTCTTCTAAGCCTGCTCTTGAGGGCTCTACACAATATAAAAACCGCCATGGATTCAAATGTTTTTTTTTTCCCTGTGATACCCGATGGGTACTCATCAGATACCCACCAAGTGTCGCAGAAGAAACGACAATGGGCTTTAAGAAAGAAAAAAAAAAACAAGGAAGTGCCTGCGTCCATGGGCATTACAATTTTTTGAAATGTCCACGTCGTATTACACTCTGTAATGCTACCTGAAACAACACAATAAAAAACCGTGCAGGCTTTTCTGTAATTATTACGTTAACCACAAAGGTAGTGAATAGTTTTGAGGAACACTAGACAGAGTTTAAAAGAAAGTTTAGGCATAAGAAGTTTGGTGATTGTATTTTGCATTGGTAAATACAGGACATATATATATTATATTCCGTAAAAAACACAAAAAAACCTCATCCATAAGTTTTTCATTACTAATAATTCCTCCCACCTTTCGTAGTTTGTCTCTTTCTTTCTCTGCAAAAGAAGAAGAAGAAGAAGAAGAAGAAAGAGGGGAGAGACGGGGTTTGGGGTGCGTACGCGTATGCATACGCAACGCATCGCAAGTGCAGCGCACCCCGTCGCAGCGCATCGCGGCCCTGGTGGATGTGTATGTGTGTGTGTTTTTCTCCCTTGCTTTTTTTGGTTTTTCGGGGCTGGCTTGTTTTTCAGTACCTAGTCTCGTGCATATCTCTTTGGGAGTTGGGGTAACTTAGTCGGTGTGGTGTTGTTGTGTGACGAAAAAGGGAGTTGGCCGGTACTGGCTTTGGATCGAGAATCTTTGTTTTTGTGTGTGTAGAGAGAGAGAGAGAGAGAGAGAGAGAGAGCTAGCTTAGGGCATGGGAAGTGGTGGCTGCTTTTGTTTTTGGGGGTGGGGTTTTTGAATTGAAGGAGGCAAGTTTGTGCAGTAGAGATACTTTCGTTTGCGGTTGGTGCGCTTTCTTTTGTTTTGTTTTTTTTTTTTGGCCCGGGGTTTGGAAAGCAAACGGCAGGGACGGACGGAGGGAGGGAAGGAAGGAGTGAACAGACAGCAGCGAAAGAGAGAGAGAGAGAGAGAAGAGTATTGGTATGGCGTGGGGAATGGTAGGAGTTGAGGAGTGGGCAGGTTGGGTGATGGTGAAACATGGGTGTGGTGGAATTTGGTGAGAAGCCTGTGGGTTCTGCTGGGTGGTGGAGAAAGCTGTTGTTGTTTGGTGGAGCAACAGCAGCAGCAAGTTGTGGAGCAGGTGGTGGAGGAGACGGGAGAGGAGGAGGAGGAGGAGGAGGAGTTGATGGGCTTTGGAAGCCTCATAAAAACAAGGAGGGAGGACGACGACAAACGGTTGTAGAAGAAGAAAAGCCAAAAAGGACTAGGAGCAGGAGGAGGTAGTAGTAGTAGTCAGTCCGCCGTTGGTGTGGCTCCCTCCCTGATGCAGGCACCGCTTTCAGCTTCCCCGGACGCCCCCGACGAGGCTGCTGCACGACCGCCAAGGATGCAAGCCATACCACCTCAAACAGGTGTGTGTATGTATGTGTTGGGTCAGATAAACTCTTTGGTTCTTTTCTCTCTTTGGTAGTAGTAACCAGGTTCCTTTGGGGGTTTTCGCGTCTCTGCGGCGTGGCGTTGCGTTTTCTCTTGGAGTGAGACCAGCTGACGATCATGATAGATACTTTTTTTGTTGCTGTGAGACGGAGAGTGAGGGGAAAAGGAGAGAAGAAGAGCAGGGAGGGTAGAGATCGAGAAATGGGTAAGTGCTTGCTGGGTCGTATGAGACACTGAGGAGAGTGTGGGAATGGTGGGGTTCGGAGGAGTAAAGAAGATGGCTTAAGAGCGGGGCGTTGAGCGTTTGGAATAGCATGGGAGGGTGGAGGGGGGCTAGAAGCAGAATCTGGTAAAGGGTACAACATGTGCTGTCTGCTGGATGTCAGGTCACAGAAGTTGCTTGATTGGGTGTTCTAGAAACTGGCTGATGTTCTTTGTTTTTCAATCTGAGCCTGAGACAGCTTCTTCAGGTTGTGTAGTTTTTGCACAGTTTTCTCACTTGCATTCTGTGCTGGGAAAAAAGCTCCAGTTACTTGAAGGGGTGGCAATCACACAACTTTAAAGTATCTGAAGCTTGTTCATATCTGGAGTTCGCTCTTGGGCAGTGAATCTTGCTAAGGAATGTAGATGGCCTTACCTCTGCTTCGGGAATGAGGTCATTACTTCTTTCTTCTCTTCTTGACTGACAGTAACAAATTTTTTTTTAGTAAGATGTGGTATTGCAGGGTTTGAGGGTGGCAGTGTAGATGAGCAGCAGCAGCAACAGCAGCAGCAGCAAGTCCTGCCAACAGGCATTCCAGCACCTGGCGAGTACCTTCTGCCGCACACTCAGCTTGAGCTTGGCCATTCCATGGTATTTTCCATTTTAACTTCATTTCCCTATAGGATATATCCCAAGAACTGCAGAGTGCTGTTTGCATTACTTTCTAAGAAGGATGTGCTTGCTTTGTCATGGATTGATTCTGACATTGCTCCTGGGTTAGGTTGGATGCTGGGGGATTTTGAGGCACACAGAAGAGATTAGTTATGCTAAAGTGTGTATAGATACATTGTTGTTGATTTTTCCAGGCTCGATCAGCATACCCATATGCAGATCCATATTTTGGGGGTATTGCATTAGCGTATGGCACTCAAGCTATGGTGAGCTGACTCATTTGGCTTCCTCCGTGTGGTGTGCAAGAACTTATTACCACTATCACATTTGCTCCTTTCAGATGTACAGCTCTCAAATTCTTGCCATAGGAACAGTTAGAGCAGGTGCAGCATGCTGTCAGGCAAAATCAAGTGGTGTTTGTGGCCTAAAGAGCCTGGCAGTTTGGTTATCTGATATGCGCCCCTTTGTGAGAAAACTTGAGTGTGTGTCCAAGTGCTTTTGGACCATATGTGATTGTGCAAGGGATAACATGTAGGTGTGGGACTGGCAATGGAAGGGCCTGCAGATCCATCCACATATGCTGGGGGTGCAGCAAGCTCGCATGCCGTTGCCATCAGAAATGATGGAGGAAGAGCCTGTGTATGTGAATGCAAAACAGTACCATGGCATTCTGCGGCGACGGCAGTCACGGGCCAAGGCTGAATCTGAGAACAAGTTAATAAAGTCTCGGAAAGTATGTAGCCTTCCTCCCTAAATATGGTGCATGATGTGGCATGTGCCCTTTTGTGTAGCAAACTACAACTTCTATGTTCCTTGTAGGATTGCTTGCTTCATGTTGTTCTTCAGAACCCTGATTGTCATTGCTCAAGATAGTTTTCTTTGATGGCAGCCCTATTTACATGAATCACGGCACCAACATGCCCTTCGACGAGCAAGGGGCTGTGGGGGTCGGTTTTTGAACAAAAAAGTCAAGGAAGGAGATCAACAAGGAAATTCAGATAACAACAGGTCCTGTGAGGGGCAGTCTTCTCAAGGTAGGAATGCTTCAGATCCACAAGCCTCAAACTCTGGACAGGGCATGATGGGCTCCCAAGGTGAGGCTGCTGGATATCATCCTGCAATGCTTGTACCCAGTGGCAACAATGCATATCAAAACCATCATCCTCCTGGGCCCTTACATTCTTCAGCTTTCCATCCATTGCCTGGGGCCAGTGATGCAGGTGCAGGAGGTAACAGTGGCAACAACATTGTGTCTAGTGGCCCTCAAGAAACAGTAGTATCCACACAATGAGACATTCTTGTCTGGATTAAAAGATACGAGTTGCAATATTAGCTGCTGACTCGCCCTGAGCAGGGTGGGATGGGATGAAGTGCAGTGTGCTGTAAGACTTTGGCCCTGAAGTGTTCTACACACTATCATGGCAATTCTGGTTTAGAGAGGAGAGAGAGGTGGCCCACCTTCAAGCAGTGGAAACTTGCGTTTTTGTTAATGTGAGCAGTCATCTGTGGCAACCACATCTTCAGTTAGGTTATCTCCCTGTAGGACCACAAATATGAAGAATGATGATTAGCAGACCTCCTCATGTGCAGAGAATTGGTGCTAATTTCCTCCTGCCTCTTAGTGGATTGTAGAGAGAACAAGAGAGAAACGAGGGGGCATGGACAGTGGAACAGACCCAAGCAGGATTAGGTTTTCAAGCCCTTGCCCAGAAGAAAAAGTTGTCTTTGGGTGAAGGGACAATTGTGGTTTTGTGTGCTTTGTGTGTTTAGTGTCCCAGAAAAGGTTTGGCATAGGGTTTCCCACATTTGACTTGCTAGCAGAGCAATCAAAGCTTGGCTTGTTTGGTTTTGTGTTCTTTTTGGAATTGAGGGTATGTGTTGTGCTCTCTGTTAGTGCTTTTCAGTGCATGCAGCTTTGCACTAAGCTGGCCACTTTTTTGCGCTGCCCTCTCAGATGCCAAGCATTTAGCACATTGATAGTTTCTTTTTCTGAACTGTGGTTGTAGATGAGCCTTCATTCTTTGTTGTCCGATCATCTACGGAAGCAGGGCGAAATGTATTGGTTTCAATGGAGCTATTTTCCTTGGACTGCATCAATTCCCATTCTGACAATAACAATCTTTGTTTATATTTTGCACTTTGGTGCCTGTCTCTGATATCCAATCTTCTGACTCTGAAGTGGATAGCATTATGTAGTGTTGCAAGGTCAATTTTGCCTAATATGTATTCAATTGTGGCACTTTCAGGTGAGTAGTGATGTAGAATTCCATGTTGTTAGTAGGGATTTTGTGATTAGTGGGTTGATAGTGAGTTGTATAGTTCTTGCTTCTTTTGAGGGCCATTCCTCTGTATTCAGCTAGCTCATGGCTGGGCAACAGGAATAAAAACATCAGGAACCTGGACTGTGGGGACTTCCAGCAAAACGATTGAAGGGAACTCTTGCTGAATTTGGGAGGATCAGATACTGTTATCCTCTCTTTCATATAGGTATATGGTCATGAAAAACGAGTTGATCTTATATACTAGAGCATTTTGTGGGAGTGTTGGTATCTGGAGAAGAACTTTATCTGGAGTTGTGTGATGTGACAGGCTATTTAGTGCCAACTATTGCTGAATGTACTAGTTATGGGAATGTAAAATTTACGTAAACAGAGGACCTCTGTTAAAAGATAGCAACTGGGGACATTGATCTCATTTCACCTTTGAATCTAAGACAATTGCTCTGTTTGTGAAAGCTTTTCCACGACACCATAAGCTATGACATTGTATGGCTTGTTTCATGTGCCTGTGGTTTGGAAACAGTGTGGCAAAGGTGGTTTACTAGTCATGTAGTTACACCGATAGAAGAGACTATGGATACCTACATCCAGGCAGAGACAAACTACTACTACCACATCCTTGCCATGGATACATGAATAGAGAGGACCATTGCCCTGCCCAGCAATCATGAAGAAGAGCCCCTTCACCTTGCGGCTACTGGTGATTCAACCTCCCCATTTGGCAGAATGCAATTTAAGTGCAGGTGCTTGTGTTTGTTCTCTGAACAAGGACAGAACTCTCAAACAGAATAGAGAAAGAGAATCTATATGAGGGATTGGGAGTTGCAACTCTGGATAATAATGTTGCTGAAACTGGGAGGTGTAGCTGGGGAAGTCAAAACCCCAAATGGCTTTTTAGCATCAGTTGATCTCCGCATATCTTGGACACAAATGATTGCTATCTTTGCCAACTACAAAGGACATGAGATGATGACAGTGCTTCCTGCCAGTAGAATTCTCAAACTTAAAAATGAGCTGCAGAATGGAATGTCTCAAATACTGAGACTAGAAATCATGTACATTCATTTGCCCAAAATGCAGAGTTCTCAAGAGCAGCTTTGGTGTTCTAAACTTCTAAGCTCAACGGCCAATAACAGCTCTCAGGTCAGCCAATGAGTGTCATGGCTGTAGCAAACAATCAAACAAACAAATATGCAGTATTTTCCTCACACAGCCCAATGGCCAAGCTCCAAGAGTCCCTGTACCAGTTAACATGAGGAACACAAAACAAGAATCATGTATACACAGTAGCACATCAACTTTTGAGGGGCAGCATGGCTAAGAATGTTGAACTTGTGTGAATTTGTGTTAAGAGATGGTGTTGCAATTGTTGTGCATCTTAAAAACTCTTTTCTTCTTTGTGTGTCAAAACCACATAGAGTGTATTATTCAAGTACAACGAATTATCAAATCTTGGGGCCTATGTAAATTGGGTCTCATTGACTTTTCATTTCTTGGATCATAAGCAATAGGAGATATTCCAATGATGATGTTTCATTGGAACTGGTTTATGTAGGATGGGTATTTTGGTTATCATCACTATGACAATTCCAAAGTCATTTCGGATTATAATTTGACATAGGTCAAATTGCAATTCAAAATCGTTTCTTGTTATTTGTCTTGCACCTTTTCAATGTTTTTTTTTTAGGGGTCTATTTGTATCTTGTTGTGAACTTATCTAATGAATCGGACTTTCATTGGCATTTTGCCTACCAAATCAACAATGTAAAACAAATATTAATGAAATAAAATGACATATAGTGAAATTTATAAAATATTATCTTTTGAAAATAAAATATTGATTACAACAAAATTATTACATCCACAAAAAATAATTTAATCATTGTCACTAGTAGTGCAAAGTAGCATGGAGCCCAAATTGTGTATATAAGGTAGAAAGCCCTTCACCAAACAATTAAGGATTTAGATGATTTATCTAGAGAGGTATCAATTGGGCTTGGAGACTAAAGAAATCTTCTTCCTAATCCCTAGCACACCCACAATGCTTTAGATTGCAACATTTGGTTGAGCATGCAAAAAGTTATGCCTCCCCATAATAAAGAACCTCAAGAAGCTATAAAACATTCACATCAAACACATTCTAGCCTACCCAACAAACGTTTTCTACCTTGTGATCAAATTACAACTTTTTGACAAATGGAAAAAAATTGGCACTTGAAGAAAATGGATGAAACCCAAATCCTTTCAATTTTGAATGTCAATGTGTTCATTGAACAACAACCTAGATAATAAATCTAAAAAAGGAACACCCATCAATGATGATGGGTATGGATGGGTTTGCTAAACCTAAAATCCCAAGTCATGGTTGACAACATTTCTAGGTTTCTTCTATGGGTGAGTTCGAACAAGTTTCCTATTACATAACACTGGGTTTCATGGTCGTGGTGTAGTGTTTGTGTTATTTGTCATATTCTTGCAAGTGGTGGTGGTCGTTGTTGTGTTTCTTAGTTGATGCAACACCCCCTTCCTTAACTCTACTTCCTAGTGTGTGATGTAATAAGTAGTAGTTTGCAAGAGTTGGGTGATTTAGTCTTCAAATATAACATGTGTGTTGCAAGTCCAAGTCCTCTTCATCTTCACCATGTTTTGGTCTTGTCTTCTAGTTATTATGATGTGTTTTCCTCTTATTCCTTTCTTTTCATTTCAAGACTTCCTAATGTTGTGATGCACCCCCCCTTCCCATTCCTTTCCTCTTCATTTCATGTCTATTGTGTTTTGGTCCTGTCCCTTCCTTTTTTTCATGTGTCCCCCCCCCCCCCCCCCTCCCAAAGTCCTTTCCTCTTCATCTCATGTTTGTCATGTGTTGGTTTCATCTTCGTGCTATTATGATGTTCTCCTTTTCCAACCCTTTCATCTTCATCTCATGTTCATGGTGTGTTGGTTTTGTCTTCCTATTACTATGATGTGCCCCCCTTCCTAGTGCTCTCCTTTTTGTCTTGTGTTTGTAGTGTTATGGTCTTGTCCTCTTGCTATTACCATGTGCCCCCCCCCCCCCTTTTTCCACTCTTTTCCTTTTTTTTTTTTTTTTTTCTTTTTTTTTTTTTTTTTTTTTTTTTTTTCATTTTCCTCTCCCCTCCCTTCTCCCCCCCCCCAAACATTTTCTCTTT
>Ga0116227_10003649_pt1 | contig 34085 bp, 34 predicted proteins | sample S1TSphgellanicum_FD_89693 | JGI IMG/M metagenome (GOLD analysis project Ga0116227, IMG submission 89693) | Host-associated microbial communities from peat moss isolated from Minnesota, USA - S1T2_Fb - Sphagnum magellanicum MG | ecosystem: Host-associated > Plants > Peat moss > Unclassified... | reverse complement strand
TTTTGGCCCATTGCGGCGTCGATCGGTCTTGAAATATTGACATATTCCTGCGCCCTCTCTCCTTGCACTGGGCCAAAATCGGCTCCGTCACGGTGCCTCAATCCAAGTCGGAAAGACCCTAAACGGCGCTTCGCCCGGTGACCAGGTTCACGACCAGGGAAATGACGGCGAGGACCAGCAACAGGTGAATCAGGCCGCCAGCGACATGGAACACCAGAAATCCGCCGATCCACAGCACGAACAGAATAATTGCGATAATCAAAAACATAAATAATCCCCTTGATTTGACCCTTGGAGCAAACATGTCGTTGCCTGAGACCGTCAGACGAAACATTTTCCCAACGATTTAAAAATGTCCTGTCACTGGTTTTGTTCCCCGGTCGGTGCAGCAGCGATGCCTGAACGGCGCCACGCCATGACGGCGATGGACGCACACGGCCTTGCGCATACTGGATATCCGCGAAGACTGCTTGTACCGGCCGACCAACGAATCGACGCAAGCACTTCAAACAAATCGTCATTCCAGACTTGATCTGGAATCGAGCATATTACGAATGCAGCAGCATTCCTGCCGCTGGGCAGCTTGCCGGTATCAATCGCAATACGTCGTGAAACTGGCGGCAAATTGGCGCCCGACCGGCTCACGGTCCGCCCCCGTCGCATCAAGGCGGTCAAAACGGGCCGGCATCACCTGTCCACCGTCCTGTCGGCAAACGACACGATCGGCCGCCCGGCGATAGCTCTGTCCGCTATTGGCGAATGCAGTCCGCGACGGACCCGATTGGGACTGAAAATGATCCGCCAGGCTCGGCGTCGCGCAGATCACAATGGCCCAGGCCAGGCCCAACAGCATGATCGATTTCATCGATATTCCTCCATGCGTGGATCAGCAACAGGACCTTGCAAGATGGCGCGTCTCACGGATGCCGATCGCGCAAGCGTCCGCCGATCACCGCAGCGACCGATGCAACGAACGCACCGACCAGCATGGAGATCGCGGTGAAGATCGCCGAAGCCGCTGCCGCCTTTTGCATCTGCTCGGCAGCGGCAGCCGACAGATCGGGATCCGCCGCGATGTCCGGCCGCGCCAGTGACGTCGCCAGCAACGCCAGCCCCGCCACCACGGCCGTGGCAATCGCCCAGGTCAGCAGGCCATGGGCGGTGTCGCGAAAAAACACTTCATCGGTGTGCAGACGCGCCCACCGCACGCGAAGCCGGCCGGCGAGATAGCCGCCCAGCGCAAACGACAGCCATTGCGTGACAATCAGCCACAGCCCGGCAACGACCCGGAAGGACGTCGGCGTTGCATGCATTCCCGGCCATGACGCTGTTTCCGCCAGCCCGAGGCCGATACCGAGCGTAAACAGCACCAGCCAGGTGGCGAGGGCGCTGGTTGCACCGGCCAGAATGGCCGGCCACGAGACTGCGGAGCCGGCGGCTTCGAGTGGCGTACCCGCCGGATAGAGATCGGGGTCGACAGTCTGGTGCTGCGGCGCAAACATGGTCACCTCCAAAGCAACGCGAGGACAAGAATGACCGGGATCGGCACACCCAAAAGCCACAGCAGTATTCCCTTGCCCATCGTCTCGCTCCTGCTCGATCTTAACCTCTGCTGTACAAAACCGGTCATTGCGCGGTTTGTTCCGAGCGCAGGAACGCGATCAATGCGCTTTCGTCCGGCTCCAGCCACGGTGACGGTTCGGACGTCGCGATCGGTTCGGGCGGTTCAGCGCGCTTGATTGCGGCAATCACCGCCGGATGGACATAGCTCTTGCGGCTGACGCCGGGTGTGTTGCCAAGATCGGCGGCCACTTTTTCCAGCACCGCATCGAGTGTGACCGCGCCCCCGGCGGCGCGCCAGGCCTGGAATGCCACCAGCGTCCCGCCCCAGGTCCGGAAATGCTTGGCAGAAAACCGCTGGCCCATGATTTCGCTGATATAGCGGTTTACATCGCCAGAGCCGATGTCATGCGCCGCGCCGCCGCCGTCCAGATATTGAAACAGCCGTTGCCCGGACAGATCCTGCAAATCCCGCACGATCCGCAACACGGCGCGATCGCGCAAAGTGCGGTTCTGCATTTTGCCGGACTTGCCACGGTACGTCACGCGGATCGCGTTGCCGTCGACCCTGACATGGCGCTTGCGCAAGGTCGAGACGCCAAAGCTTCGGTTTTCCTTGGCGTATTGCTCGTTGCCGATGCGAAAATGGGCGACGTCGAGCAGCCGGACAATCGCTGCCAGGCACCGCTCCCGGGTCGGCTTGCGGCTTTTCAGCGCCTGTTCCACCCGTGCCCGCATCGCCGGCAGGGCTTCGCCGAACGCGGCACACAGCGCATATTTCGTCGCGTCCCGATCGACCCTGAACGCGCGGTGATAGCGGTATTGCTTGCGGCCGCGGGCATCATAGCCGGTCGCCTGGATGTGCCCGTCCGGGTCGGGGTTGAACCAGCATCGCTGATAGGCCGGGGGCATGCCGATCGCTTGCAGACGGACGATCTCGAGCCTGTCGGCGATGCGCGTACCGCACGGCAAGTGAAAGGAAAATCCCTTGCCCCGCCGCACGCGGGTAATGCCGGGCAAGCGGTCATCGGCATAGTTCAGGTCGCGGTCGTCCGGTTCGTCGAGAGGTCGATTGGGCATGCCTAACTCCGCCGATGGTCGAACACGATGCCCCGACAGGCAACCGGGTCCGACCCTGGTCCATTCTATTTCTGCCGGTGGTGAATGTTCCGGGCCATGCCGGCAGCGATAACGCCCGGCGAAACAATTTGGCGTCTCGCCGGTTAATAAGCACAACACCGGGCTCGGCAGCGATCCGGAACAGACGAGAGGGTGCATAGCGCATTCCTGTGCGATCGCGTGGGCAATACCACCTGCCCTTATATTCGATATATCGATAATGTTGCTTATCTAAATCCTGAATTAACCCGGATTTATGCTGAATTCATTGACGCAAGGAAATGGGATATGAGCGACATATACGATATAGTCGGTATTCTTTGTTGTTCATTTCTGGCGATAAACTCGCTCTTCATTCTGGTCTGCAATCTCTGGGCGCCGATCCTGAAGCGCGAAAACCCGCGGACATTGGCCGGAACCTTGCGCAAGATGCCGACCAATTCGTCGCGGCCGTTCGTCTCGATACACCTGGCCGTCCACGACGAGCCCGCCGATGTGGTGATCGCGACGCTGAAATCGTTCCAGACTTTGCACTATCCCCATTTCGAAGTCGTCATTCTTGACAACAACACGCCCTGTCCGACGACCTGGCAGCCGGTAAGCGCCTATTGCCAGTCTGATGCGCGGTTCCGGTTCTTTCACTTTTCCGGCGTGAAGGGCGCCAAGGCAGGCGCGCTCAACATCGCGCTCGGACTGATGGACCCGGCGGCGGACTACGTCGCGATCGTCGATGCCGATTATCAGGTCGTTCCGGAATTTCTCGATATTGCCGTGGCCGAATGTGAAAAACGGGCCGACCATTTCGTACAGTTTCCGCAGGCCTATCGCGGTGTCGAGGGCGCCTCGGCGATCGATCGCGAACTGGGTGATTATTTCGCGGTCTATTCCTCGCGCGCCAGCAATGTCGGGGCCATGCTGCCGACCGGAACGCTCAGCCTGATCTGCGCCGATACTTTGCGCAAAGTCGGCGGCTGGCCCAGTTCTTCGGTGACCGAAGACGCCGAAATCGGCATGCGGATGTGGCGCATGGGCGCCTCGGGACGCTATGTGAACAAGGTCGTCGGGCGCGGGATGCTGCCGCTCGATCTGCACGGCCTGCGCCGGCAACGGTATCGTTGGGCGGCGGGCAATGCGCGCACGCTGCTCAGCCACCTGGCAGCCGGTCCGGCGCGATGGCCGGCCGACGGGCGCTGGGCGGTGATCGCGCAACTGACCGCATGGTTAGGCTTTGCCGCCGTCCCGCTGCTGTCGTTGGTGGCGGCGCTGGCGGTGCTGGAAAGCGGTGCCGCCACCGGTTCGGTCTGGCCGATCGTCGAACACCTTGCGCGCGTCAATCTTGCCGCCGTGCTGTTGGCGCTGGCGGTCGTGGCGCTGGTGCGCGGGCGGGTCGAGACGCTGCCGGTCAAGCTGGCGCTGTTGTGGACATCCAGCTTTGCCTGGCTGCCCCAGCTATGGCGCAGCCGGACGCCGTTCCTGCGCACGCCAAAGGCGGCAACGGTGCTGCCGTTCAGGATTTCGCTTGATTCCGGGTTCGCGGTGCTGGCGCTGCTGCTGGCGCTTGGCTATGCGCGGCTGGGGCATATGTTCACCGGCCTGGTGCTGGTGTGTTCGGCATCCACGCTGCTGGTATCACCCTATGTCGACCGTGCGCTGCGCCGGGCCGCCGCGCGACAGGTGGCCGGCTGATGCGCTGCGTGATCGCCATTCCGACGTACAACCGCGCGCATCTGTTGCGGCGGGCGATCGAGGCCGCGCTTGACCAGTCGCTGGCCGATGTCCACGTTCTGGTCATCGACGACGGATCGACCGACGGCACGGCGCAACTGTGCCGGACATATGCCCCCTGCGACCGTTTTTCGATGATCGCGGTGGAACGGAACATCGGCACCGCCCGGATCAAGAATCTCGCGCTGGCGGTCTGCCCGTTCGACGCGATCAGCTTTCACGATTCGGACGATCTGCCCGACCGCGACAAGTTGCTGATCCAGGCGCGCACGCTGACGCGAACCGATCACCAGGCCGACGAATGCCTTGGCTGGCACCTGGTCGGCGGCGGTGTCTCGCCCGGCGACCAGGTCATGCTCGACGCCGTGCTGGCGCCGCACATCCATGTCGGCCTGGATGGCCAGCGGCATGTCTATGGCCGGCCGCTGTCGCTGGTCGACGATTTCTTTCCCAACCTGCAATTCAGCGATTCGGGCCTGGGCGACTGGGTGCTGATCAATTCGGGCCTCTATCACCGGCGGATTATCGCGCGGATCGGCGGGTATGCCGACATGATCGAAGAGGATCGCGAATTCCGCAACCGGGTGCTGATGCACGGCGGCAAAGTCTGGTTCGGGCAGGACCCGTTGATGACGGTCATTCCCCAGCAGGGCAGCCTGACTCTGGCGCAGGACAGCGGTTACCGCAGCAACCGGCGGATGCAGGATCGTGCGCGCGTCTGGCAGGACATCGAACGCTGGCGCAGCCATGGCGATTTGCCGGTGGTGCCGATCGAACTCGATGACATCGTGATCGCCGGCACAATCAATGCCGGACACTTTCGCGTCGCCGACGATGTGCCGATGACCCCGGCGACACGCCGCACGCTCGCCGCACAACTGCATCCCATCCACGACATGGAGGTGGCATCGTGGCCGAAAGTGATCTGACCACCCACGACAGCGACCTCATGCCCGTCACTGTCGAGGAACTGACCGCCGGCAAGCCCTTCGTGGTGCTGGCGCCACATCCCGATGACGATATTCTGGGCGCCGCCGCGCTGATGCGGCTGGCCAACCGGCGCGGCATCCCCTTTGCGGTCGTATTCCTCACCAGCGGCGGTGCATCGCACCATCACCCCGACTGGCCGGCCGACCGGTTGACCCAGGTGCGCCGGGCAGAGGCCCGTTCGGCGCTGACGGTTCTGCTCGGCTTTGTGCCGCCGACGCTTTTCTGCGACTTGCCCGATGGGGCACTGGCGCAGAGTTGGGATGCCCAGACAATTCTCCAGATCGCGGCGTTTTGCCGCACCCACAACGTCCACTCCGCCTTCGTCACCGATCCGAACGACGATCATCACGACCACAAGGCGGCATTCGGTATCGCCAGCGTGCTGTGGTGGATGGGCGTCGCCGGTGCCTTGTGGACGATGCCGGTCGGCACCCGTATCGCCGAGATCGCGCCGGGTGACATGTTTCGCCGTCTGGCGGTCGGCGACGAAGCCGGCCACAAGCGCGCGGCCATTGACGCCCATGCCTCGCAACGGGGCGAAGTGATCGCGGCGGACGCGGGCTTTACCCTGACCGAGACGATGATCGCCCCGTTTCTGGAGCACGAGTTTTACTGGCCGGTCGCCGGGGTCGACGACGCGCGCGAGGCGCCCAATGATCCCGACGAATTCGACGCGCTGTTTTCGCAAAGCGCCGACCCCTGGGCATACGACGATGCGCCCTATGAACAAGTGCGCTTTGCCCGGACGATCGCGGCGCTGGGCGAACGCCGCTTTCGCCGTGGGCTCGAAGTCGCCTGCGCGGCAGGCGTGCTGACCGAACGCATTGCCCCGCTGTGCGAGGAACTGGTCGCCGTCGACGCCTCGCGCGAAGCGATCGCGCACGCCCGGCGCCGGCTGCAACGCTGGGACCATATCGACATCCGGCTGGCGCGCATGCCGGAGGATTGTCCCGAAGGTCGCTTTGACCTGATCATGTTGAGCGACATGCTCTATTACCTGGGCTTGCGCGGCCTGATGGAATTTGTGGTGACCATGATGGACCGTGCACTGCCCGACGCGGTGATCGTGCTGGTCGATTATCTGGGCCCGATGGGCATTGCCGTGAACGGGGAAAAGGCGGCCGAGGCGGCAATCGCGATTGCCCGCCTCCAGGGCTGGCAGCCGACGCACCATGAACGCAACGACACGATGCGGCTTGATCGTCTGGAACCGGCGCCATGACCGGCCATTGCGCCTGGGCCATTGCCATCCCCGCGCGGGACGAGGCCGATCGCATCGGTGCCTGCCTTGCCGCGCTGGCGCGTCAGCGCGATGTCGCGCCGGCCGACGGCGCAATCGTCGTTTTCGCCAACAACTGCGCCGACGACACGGCCGCCGTCGCGCGGGAGAGCGAGCAGGCGTGCAAAGTCCACGTCGTCGAACATACCTCGCCCGCCGGCACCGGCAGCGCCGGAGAGGCACGCAGCAAGGCCATGAATTATGCGCGCCAACTGGTGCGGGACGACGGCATCCTGCTGACCACCGACGCCGACGCCATTGCCGACGACGACTGGGTTGCGGCGATGCAGCGCTGTTTTGCCGATACCCGTATCGACCTGGTCGCGGGCAAAGTCAGCGGCGACTGGGAAGAGATGAAGCACCACCCCCAGACCGCACTGGACATCGGCGCACTGGAATTCCGGTATTGCGAACTGATCGCGCAAGTCGAGGCGGCGATCGATCCCCGACCGTACGACCCGGCGCCGCGCCACGCCCAGCAATGCGGCGCCAACCTCGCCATCCGGGCCGCGATGTTCGACGCAATCGGCGGCGTCCCCGCCATTCCGGTGGGAGAGGACCGCGCGCTGGTCGAGGCGGTGTTCGCGCGCGATGGCGGCATACGCCATGCCAATGCGCCGCACGTGACCGCGTCGGCCCGGATCGACGGGCGCGCCGATGGCGGGATGGCGACCGCGCTGCGCGAACGCATTGCGGGCACTTATCTGTGCGACGAACTGGTCCTGCCCGCCGCCATTGTGGAGCGCCGGCTGGCGCTGCGGGCCGAGGCGCGCCGTGCCCACGCCCTTGGCCAATTCGACGCCTGGGCAACGCAGCACGGCGTGCCCGATTGCCGACACCACCATTTCGGCAGCAGTTGGGCCGCCTTTCTGGCGCAGCGCCCCGACCTTGCCGCCGCGCCGTTGCACCCGTCCGCCCTGCCCGGCGAAATCGCCCGGCTGGAACACCTGCTCTTACACAAGGCCAAAGCCCATGCTGCCTGACCCGCGATCGCCGGACCTGATCGCCCGGATTGCCCGCACTGCGGAAGATCTCGACCGGGGACAGCACGGTCCGGCCGTCGAAGTTGCCATGTTGCGCGAATATGGCTGGCTGAAAGCGGCGTTGCCCGGGCAATATGGCGGTCGGGACTGGGGCCATGGCGCGGCCGGCATGCGCGACGGCTTTACCGCGCTGTTCGCGCTGGGCTCGGTGTCGCTGCCGATCTCGCGGATTTACGAGGGCCACGTCAACGCCGTGCGCCTGATCGACCAGCACGGCACCGCCGACCAGCAAGACAGGCTGTTCAACCAGGTGCGCCAGGGCGCGCTGCTGGCGATCTGGGGTGCCGAAGGGGACCGGCCGGCACGGATCGTTCCGGGCGTGCAAGGCGATCGGCTTGACGGCACCAAGACGTTTGCATCGGGCCTGGGCGAAGTCGCCCATGCGATCGTCACCGCCACCGACCAGCAAGGCGCGTGCCAGATGGTGGTGGTGGCGGCACAGGATGCGCAGCGGTGGCATCTGGCGGCATGGGATGTCTGCGCGATGGTGGGAACATGTTCGGGCGAATTCACTCTCGACCAGCTTCCCGCGACACGCGGCTGCCTGCTTGGCGCGCCGAACGGGCTGTTCGGCGAACCGGATTTCAACGGCGGTGTCTGGCGCCTGTGCGCCGCCTATGCCGGGGCAATGGCGGCCATTGCGCAAGGGGCGGCGGCGCATCTGGAACACCGTCGCGAACGCGACGACCCGCGCATGCGCGCGCGGCTGGGCCATATGCAGCATCACGCCCGCACCGCGCTGCTATGGGCCTGGCATGCCTGCCGCGCGCTCGAATCGCCGGTGCTGGATGACCGCCAGAACGACCGGGCGATCGCTGCATCGCTGTTTGCGCGCGAGGCGATCGAACAGGCGGCGGCGGAACAAACCGCGCTGGCAGAGCGCATCGGCGGCACCAGCCTGCACCGTCGCGCATCGGCTCTCGGCCGCCAGATTCGCGACTTGCGCCTGTTCCTGCGCCAGGCGGGGCTGGACGCCAAACTGGACGCCGCGCTTGCACTCAGCCCGGCCGACCCGTTCCATCTGCTGGACGATGTCCTGCGCCGCGACATTTCGGAAAAACTGCATGCTTGACGGCGTGGCCGGCTGGTTGGCGCCGATCGCGACCATGACCGCAGCCACGATGACTGCGGTCAATCTGGGCGCGCGGCTGACCGGTTGGGGTTTCGTGGTCTTTACCGTGGGATCGGTGTGCTGGGTCGGCGTCGGGTTCGCCACCGGCCAGACCAATCTGATCGCATCGAACGGTTTCCTGACTCTTGTCAACCTTGTCGGCTGCTGGCGTTGGCTGGGCCGCCAACGGTCGATCGAGGATGGCGGCAAATCGGCCGCAGCGGCCAGCCGCCGATGTGCGGTGCCCAGCCTGTTCACCGCGACCAGCCTTGCCGGCATGCCGGTCGTCGCAGACAATCGCGAAACCGTCGGCAAGGCGGTCGAAGGCCTGATCGAATGCGGATCGGGAACAATCAGCTATGTCGTCGTCGCAACAGCCGCCACCGCCGGGATTGCAGAGCAATTGCGCGCGGTCGCAAGCGACGCGATCGCCATCCAGTCCGACCGGATCGTGCTGGCGATGCAGCCGGCCGACTTCGCGGCGATCGCCCCGCTTAAACCCGGCGACTGGCCGCCCTGCGCCTGAATTTCAGCCGCCCGGCTTGCCGATCGCCCTGAAATTCGGTTTGAAATTGACCGCCTTGCCCACGCCCTCTTTCGGCATTTCCGGCAGCGTTTCGGGCACGGTAAACGTGGCGACCCCGACGCGATTGTCGGCCATGCCGTAATAGACGTCATAACGGTCGGGTTGGCCGATATCGTCGCGCCGGTCGATCCCGGTCGGGAACACCACCCCGTCCACCGTCCCCAGCAATTCGTCGGGCTGGGTCGGCACCAGCACCGGTTCGGGCGAGCGGTACAGCACATGATGCGGCCGTTCGCGGTCGAGGATCATCAGCCCGGCGGAATAGAGGTATTTGCGCTTCGCCGGTGTCGAATGCGGCGCTTCCTGAACGCCGTGATAGATGATCAGCCAGCCATGCCGGCACAGCACCGGCGGGGTTCCGGCCCCGATCTTGAGCTTTTCCCAGGAAAATTCCGGCATCGCCAGCGGTCGGTGCGACACAAAGCGGTGGCCCGACGGTTCGTAGCGGTTCGCCTCTTCATGCCAGTGCCAATAGGATATCCAGATCGTCTGCAATTCGTCCTGTTCGGGCGTGTCGACCTCGGGCCTGACGATGTCCTCTGGCCGAGTGCCGGGGAACAGCGGTCGGTGCAGCATCGCCAGCGACGGCGTGTCATGCGGATCCTCGATGAACTCTGGAAAGACGCTGGCATCCTTGTTGTCGACGCCGTCCATCGGGATGTCGTGGAACCGGGTGAACTTGGCGAGACCAAGCCGTTCCCACGAAATCAGATCGGGCGAGCGGGCGATGGCGATGCGCGGGCCGACTTGCGACCATGCGGTATAGGTCATCACATAATGGCTCAGCGGTTCGACATAGCTGACACGCGGGTCTTCGCAGCCACCGCGTCCGTCGGGCCAGGTTTCGTAGTCGGTTTCGGGTTCGAGCGCGATGCCCAGGCGTTCGACATCGACCGGGTCGCCGGCGTTGTCGAATTTCACCCGGACCAGGCCGATACGCGAAAAGTTGCCTTTCGCGACATAGCGCGGAAACAGGTAAAGCTGCCCGTCGGGCCCGCGCGCTGCCGCGGGGTTCAGCACGCCTTCCGCCTCCAGCGGGCTGCTGTCGGGCTCCATCAGCTTGCCCAGCCGTCGCATCTCGATCTGGGTCATGCCGCCGGCCCCCCGATGCAGACGATGATCGTCTCGATCACTTTTACTGTTTCGGGCGGGCCGGAGATCTGGATGCAATCGGCCCCCGATTTGCGGGCGGGGTAATCGTTGCCGCCTTCGAACAGCGCGTCACCGATATAGACCATGTCGCCGATCGCAATGCCCAGCACTTCGTGCAGCTTTGCAATGCCATAGGCCTTGTCGATTCCGGGTCGCGTGACGTCGAGCGACGTCGCGCCGCCCATCCCGATCGAAAATCCCGGCAGCAGCGGTTCCAGCTTTGCCTTCATCGCCTTGCGCTTGGCGAAATCCGGGTCCCAACCGTTCTTTGCATCGAGCGGAGCCTGCTGCCCCAGCGCCGACAGCGTGATCTGGCTGCCGCGATCCTCGATAATGTCACCCCAATGCTGTTGCGGGGCAAAACCGGACTGGCGGAACACTTGCGTCAATCCGGAGATGATTTTCTGCTTTTCGTCCGGGGAAAAATCCTCGGCGTAAAGTTCGTTCCACTTGCCGTCATAGCGCAAAAAGCGCGTGCCGCTGGTCGGCAGCAGCGACAGGCGATCGAGCGCCGCATCGGCGGGCAAGTGTGCGAGCAACTGGGATTCGAACTGCGGCCAGGCGCCGCCCGAAATCACTGCCACTTGCGCAACTTTCAGCAGTTTGGCGATCCATTCGCCCACCGCAGGGTCGAGTGGTTGCTTGCTGGGCGCAAGCGTGCCGTCGAGGTCGAAAACGATCAGCTTTTTCATGCTGCCTCCGGAATGGCGATTTCAAAAAGTGTGAGGGCACGTGTCGGGCGAATGCTGGCTGCGCCCACGGCGGCGGGCAGCAACACCACGTCGCCGCGCTTGATGACCACGTTCTGCCCGCCCGCAACGACGTGACCGTCGCCCTCGGCACAGACCAGAACGCGCGGATCGGCTGGGGCACCGACCACGAAATCCTCGGTCTGCTGCCAGCGGGTCAGGCGAAAATGCGCGTTGGCGAGCAAGTCTTCGCGCGCCGGGGCGCCCGCGCCGTCGGGCTGCGGCTTGACCGGACCCTGATCGAAATCGATCGCCCGCAGCGCCTGATCGATCTGCAGCGGCCGGGGTTTGCCGGTCTTGGCATCGATATGATCCCAATCGAACAGGCGGAACGTGGTGTCGCTGTTTTCCTGCACTTCGAACACCACCACGCCGTCGCCCAGCGAATGCACGGTGCCTGCCTCGATCATCACCGCCTGTCCCGGTTGCGGGGAAAAGCTGGGCAGAAACCGATCGGCCCCGGCGGCGTTGAGCGTGGCAAGGTCATGCTTCGTGGTGCCCGGATTGAGGCCGGCATAGACGCGCGCGCCGGCCTTTGCCCGCAATACCACCCAGGCCTCGGTCTTGCCGGTATCGCCCGCCGGGATCAGGTCGACCTGATCGTCGCGCGGATGCACCTGCACTGACAGCATCTTTTCGACATCGAGGAATTTCAGCAGCAACGGGAACCGCGCAAAGCGGTCGGCATGCTTGCCCAGCATCTCCACTTTGCGCTGCTGCACCAGCGTGGTCAGCGTCTGGCCGGCAAGCGGCCCGTTGGTCACCGGGCTGGCAAAACTGTCGCGATCGCTCAGAATCCACGCCTCGCCGATCGGGCCGTCGCCGGGCAGCGTCGTGTCCATGAACTCGGCCAGTGCGCGGCCGCCCCACAGCCGGTATTCGAACATCGGCTTGAACTGCAACGGATAAAGCGGCTGATCGGTCATGGTTTGGTGTCCTGCTTGGGCAATGGTCCGCCGGTCCGCTCGGGCGGCAGGATGAACCGGCGCACGGCGTCGGCGAACCCGTCCTGTTCGTTGCTGGTGGTCACGACGCTGGCCTTGCCCTGCACTTCGGGGCTGGCATTGCCCATCGCGATGGAAAAGCCGCTCTGGACGAACATCAGGACGTCATTGGGCATGTCGCCGATCGTCGCGATACGCGCAGGGTCGAGCGCCAGCCGACCGGCCAGCGCGTGCACGACGGCGCCCTTGTTGGCTTTGGGATGGGTCATATCGATGAAATGCGGTTCCGAACTGGTCGCGCTGACCGCATCGCGCAACTGTGCGATGATCCGCTGGTGCGTGGCCGCGACTTTGGCGTGATCGTCGCTGACGCCGACGATCTTGTAGGCCCGCGCCAGATCTGCCGCCGTGACCGCGCGGGCGACGGGCTGCATGTCGAGGATGCGGATCTCTGGCGCGACGTGCGGACCGTCGGTGGCGGTCACGATCCACTCGTTGTCGGTATAGACCCACAGATCGAGGCCATCGGTGCGGATCAACCGCACCGCCTCTTCGGCGACGTGCGGGTCGATCGGATGGCTTTCGAGCACGGTGAAGTCGGTATCGACGATCAGACCGCCGTTGAAGCCGGACAGCGGCAGCCGCACGTCGAGCGGGGCGATCAGCATGCGCATGCCATAGGGCGGCCGGGCGCTGGTCAGCGCAAAGCGAATGCCCGCTTCGTCCAGGCTTTTCACCGCCGCAACCGCCGCCGGTGTCAGCACGCGGTCGTCGGTGACGAGCGTGCCATCGATATCCGACAGCAGCAGGCCGATGTCGTGGGCGCGGGTCATGACGGCAGGCCTTTGGCCGCTTTCTCGGGCAGCACGCTCTCTGACAGCGTGACCGGGCGCCAGCGCCGGTTGCCGTTGCGCGCGATCAGGGCATCGGCCGCTTCGGGGCCTTCGCCTCCCGACGGGTAATCGGGAAAGTCCGGCTTGTCCGTTGCCCAGGCGTCGAGCAACGGCTGCAAGATGCGCCAGCCATGTTCGACCATGTCGGTGCGCATGAACAGCGTCTGGTCGCCCGTCATGACATCGTGCAGCAAAATCTCGTACCCGACGCTGGGCACTTTTTCGAACCAGTCGTGATAATGAAAATCCATCCGCACCGGGGCGAGCGACATCGTCGGACCAAGGCGCTTCGCCTCGAACCGCAGCGAGATCGATTCATCGGGCGCGATGCGCATGACCAGCCAGTTGGGCTGCAACCCGCCCGGCGCATGTCCGCTGAACAGTTGCTGTGGCGCGCAATTGAACCGGATCGCGATCTCGGTCACGCGTGCGGCAAGATGCTTGCCCGTGCGCAGATAGAACGGCACCCCCGACCAGCGCCAGGTGTCGATCCCGAGTTCGATCGCGGCATACGTCTCGGTCGCGGAATCGCGCGCGACGTCAGGCTCGTTGCGATACGCGACCTGTTTGCCGTCCTTGCTTTTGCCATACTGCCCGCGCACCGCCCGGTCTGGCGAAACCGGCGCAATGGCCGCAAGCACTTGCGCCTTTTGCGTGCGCACGTCTTCGGCCGACAGGCTGACCGGCGGTTCCATCGCGACCAGCGTCAGCAGACTGAGCAAATGATTGGGCATCATGTCGCGCAGCGCGCCGGTCTGTTCGTAGAATTCGGCGCGCTGCTCGACCCCCACGGTCTCGGCCGCGGTGATCTGGACGTGGTCGATGCGTTCCCGGTTCCACAACGGTTCGAAAATGCCGTTGGCAAAGCGCAACGCGAGGATGTTCTGGACGGTGTCCTTGCCCAGAAAGTGGTCGATGCGGAACACCTGGGCCTCGTCCATCGACCGGGCGATCTGCGCATTGAGCGCCTTGGCGGAGGCGAGATCATGGCCAAACGGCTTTTCAATCACGACCCGGCGCCAGCACCCGTCGGATTGCCTGGTCAGCCCGGCGGCGGCAAGCTGGTCGACCACCGATCCGAACAAGCGGTCGGCCACGGCCAGATAGAACATGGCGTTGCCGCCGGTTCCGCGTTCCCTGGCAACCCGGTCGAGCGTTTGCGAAATGTCGTGGTACAAACCGGCTTTCGTCAGGTCGCCGGAGACGAATTCCATCCTCGCGGACAACCTGGCCCAGACCGCGTCGTCGATCGAATCCGCGTTGAACGTGCCGGTGCCCGATTTCACAATCTCGTCGAGGTTCTGGCGCAACAGATCCCGCCACGATCCGGCATCCTGCCGGGCACGCGCGACGCCGATCAGGGTAAACCCGTCGGCCAGCAATTCCGCGCGCTCCAGATCATAAAGCGCGGGGATGACCAGACGCCGGGCAAGATCGCCGGTCGCGCCGAACAGCACCATCGCGCACGGGTCGGCAGGCACCAGGCGCGACTTGTCTTCGGCCGGGGGGGTGGGACAGGTCGCGTCCTGCTCGTTGTCGGCGTCCGGATGGGCACGGCGAGCCATGTCAGCCCTCCTGCTTGTCCGCCGGCGGGGCGCCGGGCTCTTTGTGACCGCCGAAACCGAACCGCATCGCCGACAGCATCCGCTCGCCGAAGGTGTGTTCCTCGCGCGAGCGAAAGCGGGTGTACAACGCGCTGGTCAGGACCTGGGCGGGCACTGCTTCCTCGATTGCCGCCTCGACCGTCCAGCGCCCTTCGCCCGAATCCTCGACATACCCGGAAAAGGTCGACAACTGCGCATCGTGCGCGAGGGCCATCGCGCTCAGATCGAGCAGCCACGACGAAATCACGCTGCCCCGGCGCCAGACTTCGGCAATATCGGGCAGATTGAGCGTATAGCGTTCGTCCGTCGGCAGCGCATCGGAATCCTTGTTGCGCAGGATGTCGAACCCTTCGGCGTAGGCTTGCATCATCCCGTATTCGATGCCGTTGTGCACCATCTTGACGAAATGACCGGCGCCGACGGGACCGGCGTGAATATAGCCTTGTTCGGCCCGCGATTCCGCGCCGTCCCGCCCTTGCGTGCGCGCAATGCTGCCCGCGCCGGGCGCCAGCGCGGCAAAGATCGGATCGAGCCGGTCGACCACCGCGTCCGGACCACCGATCATCATGCAATAGCCGCGCTCCAGACCCCAGACTCCGCCCGAAGTGCCGCAGTCGACATAGTCGATGCCTTTTTCGCCCAGCGCCTTGGCGCGGCGGATGTCGTCCTTGTAGAATGCGTTGCCGCCATCGATGATGCAGTCGCCTTTGCCCAGCAGTTCGCCAAGCTTTGCCACCGTGGTTTCGGTAATCTCGCCGGCGGGCAGCATCGACCAGACCGCCGCCGGTTTCTCCAGCGCTGCAACCAGCGCTTCGAGCGAATCGACCGCGGTTGCGCCCTGCCTGGCGAGCGCAGCACCTGGCGCCGGATTGGAATCATAGACGACGCACATATGCCCCGCCTTCATCAGGCGCGCCGCGATGTTGCTGCCCATGCGGCCAAGGCCGATAATTCCCAACTGCATTCAACAACTCCGGTGTTCAGGAAAGGGCTTCATCGATCGCCTGCGCAAGATGCGGCAGGCCAGTGGCGGCATCGTCGAGGTGGACGCGAATGACCCGCCGCCCGCGTTCGATCAGCACCGCCAGATCGCCGCTGGCTTGCGCCGCCTTGACCACGCCAAAGCTGTATTTGTGGCCGGGGACGGCGATATCGTGCGCGTCGTCGCAGGTGATTTGCAGCACCACACCGGTGTTGGGGCCGCCCTTGTAGGCCTGCCCGGTGGAATGCAGAAAGCGCGGGCCAAAGCCGACACAAGTGGCCGCTTTGGTGCGGTCCCTGATCCGCGTGCGAACCGCGGTCAATTGATCGGTCGCCTCGGCCGTGCGATCGATAAAGGCCAGCAGCGCGGCGTAATCGCCCGGTCCGATCCGCGCGAAATGGTGTTTCAGATAGTCGGTCAGCGTCGCCTGCCGGCCCAACGCATCCGCATTGGCGGGATCGGCGAAAAGCTTGACCCCCTCACCGGTATAAATCGGCTGTTCCGCAGGCGGCGTCTCGCCCTTTTCATAGGCATCGGTCAGCGCGCGGGTCTTGATCTTGCTGGCTTCGACGTCGGGCTGGTCGAACGGATCGATGCCGATGATCGCCCCCGCCACGGCAACCGCGATTTCCCAGCGAAAGAATTCCTGCCCGATGTCGGCCGGGTCGTTGATCGTCAGCGTGACCACGGGGTGCCCGGCCGCCGCCAGCGCCGCCAGCGCCGCGCGTTGCGCTGGATCATGATGGCCGGTCAGCTCGACATAGGTGAAAATCCGGTCGTTGCCGTAGACTGCGGGGCTGCCCAGCGGTTCGTCCGCGACGGGGATCAGCCCGCGCCCCTGCTTGCCGGTGCTTTCGGCCAGCAATTGTTCCAGCCACGCCGCAATCGGGGCGATCCCGGGCGAGGCAACGATAGTGACTTTGTCGCGGCCGAGCGCATGCGCGGCGACGCCCAGCGCCACGCCAAGCTGGACTCCGGGATTTTCCTGCGGCGGCACGTCCGCTCCGCAAGCACGCACCATCGGCAGGGTTCGGCCAAGCAGGTCGCCGGTGTCGATACCGATCGCCGCCGCCGGCACCAGGCCAAAGTTTGACAGGACCGAATAGCGGCCGCCGATCGACGGAACACCCGCGTACAAGGCAGCCCAGCCCTCGTCCGTCGCGCGCTGTTCCAGCAACGATCCGGGATCGGTCACGGCGACGAATTGCCGCGCAACCGCGTCCTTGCCGACTTTGCCGCCGACCAGGTCCCAGAAATAATCGGTGAAAATATTCGGTTCGAGCGTACTGCCCGATTTGGACGACGTGATGAACAGCGTGCGGTCGAGCGGAACGGCCGCCGTCAATTCGCCGATCTGCCGCGGATCGGTGCTGTCCAGCATGTGGAATTTCGGTCCGCCGGGCGGTGTGGCCAGCACTTCGGCCAGAACTTGCGGCCCCAGGCTGGAGCCGCCCATGCCAAGCAGCACGACATCGCTGAAACCGTTGTCGCGGACGTAATCACCAAGCCAGGTCAGCGACCACAGCTTGCCGTTTTCGGCATCGACCACATGCAGCCAGCCGTCCCACTGCGCTTCGTCCTTGCCGGTCCACAATGTGGCGTCGGCGGCCCACAGGCGACGGATACGACCATCCTTGCGCCAGGCCTCCATCTCGTCGGCGATAGCGGCGGCCGCCGCATCCGACCCGGCGGTCACGCTGGTTTCACCGACCGCCGTGGGCGCCGCTTCGCGCGATTGCCGGGCAGTCGCGCCCAGCATCTTGTCGAAGGCGTCGCCGAACTGGCGCACGCCGTCGATCACCAGATCGCGGCTGATCGCTTCAAGATCGATGCCGAGCCCGGCGAGTGCGTGCAAACACTGGCGCGCCTCGTCCAGCCCGCTTGCAATGGCATCGGGCTGCACAACGCCATGGTCGCGAAACGCCGCGACGGTCTTGGGCGGCACGGTGTTGACCGTGTCGCGACCGACAAGCGACTCGATATAGATGGTGTCTTTCAGATCCCTGGACTTGGTGCTTGTCGAGGCCCACAACAGGCGCTGGGTTTGCGCGCCGGCACCCGCCAGCGTGTCCCAGCGCGCGCCGGAAAACAGTTCGCCATAGGCGACATAGGCCAGCTTCGCGTTGGCGATGGCGATCTTGCCGCGCAAATCCGCGCCTCTGGCAGGGTCGTCCAGCGCGTCGATCGCCTTGTCGACGGCAGCGTCGATGCGGCTGACGAAGAAGCTGGCAACGCTCGCCACTTTGGCAATGTCGCCGCCAGTGGCGTGCAGATCTTCCAACCCGCCCAGATATGCCTCGGCGACCTTGCGGTACGTCGCGACAGAGAACAGCAATGTCACGTTGACATTGATGCCTTTGCCGATGATCGCGCGGATCGCCGCCAGCCCGGCGTCGGTGGCCGGCACTTTGACCATCAGATTGGGGCGGTCGACGCTCTGCCACAAATGCACCGCCTCGGTGATCGTCGCCTGCGTGTCGTTGGCAAGATAGGGCGAGCATTCCAGGCTGACATAACCGTCGCGACCATCGGTCTTGTCGTAAACCTTGCGCAGAACATCGGCGGCGGCGCGGATATCGGCAATCGCGAGGTGTTCGTACGTGCTGCTGACGTCGGGGGCGCCGTGTTGGGTGAACGATCTGATCGCCTCGGCATATTCATCGCTTTCGCCGATCGCCTGTTCGAAAATCGACGGGTTCGACGTCAGGCCCTTCAGGCCGTCATCGTCGATCATCCTGCCAAGATCGCCGTTTTCGATAAAGCTGCGCTTGAGGTAATCGATCCACAGCGATTGGCCCGCCTGGCCGAGCGACTGAAGCGTGTTCACGCCTGCACCTCCCTGACGGCGGCAAGTTGCTTTCGCGCCGCTGCAAGGACGGCCTCGGGCGTAAATCCGAATTTTTTCATGAGATCCTTGATGGGCGCGGATGACCCCAGGGTATGCATGCCGATGATGGCGCCGCCCGATCCGGCATAGCGGTCCCAGCCGATCACCGATGCCGCCTCGACCGTGACCCGCGCGCGCACGGCGCCGGGCAGGACGGACTCGCGATAGGCATCGGGCTGTTGTTCGAACAGGTCCCACGACGGCATCGACACCAGCCGCACCGCCACGCCTTCAGCCTTGAGCGTTTCATAGGCCCCGACACACAGCGACAGCTCGCTGCCCGTGCCGATCAGGATCAGTTCGGGTGCGCCTTCCCGCGCATCGGCCATGATGTAGGCCCCCTTGGCGAGCCAGGCGGCGGCGGCATAGACCGTACGGTCGAAGGTCGGCACGGCCTGACGCGTCAGCACGAGCGCGCAGGGCTGATGCCGGCTTTGCGCGATCACTTTGTAGGCTTCGACCACTTCGCTGGCGTCGGCGGGGCGCAAAGTGACCAGACCCGGCACGCTGCGCAACGACAGCAGTTGCTCGACCGGCTGATGGGTCGGGCCATCCTCGCCCAGACCGATCGAATCATGCGTGAAAATGAAAATCGACGGCTGTTGCATCAGCGCGGCCAGCCGGATCGGCGGCTTCATATAGTCCGAAAAGATCAGGAACGTCGAACCATAGGCGCGCAACCCGCTCAGCGTCATGCCGTTGACGATCGCGCCCATCGCATGTTCGCGAATGCCGAAGTGCAAGTTGCGCCCTGCCGTGCCGGCCTCGAAATCGCCGGCCCCGGCGAAGGTCAGATTGGTCTTGGTCGAGGGCGACAGATCGGCCGCCCCACCCAGCAGCCAGGGATAGCCTGCGGCAAGCGCGTTGAGGACTTTGCCGCCGCTGGCGCGGGTCGCCTCTCCCTTGGCATCGGCGGGAAAGCTTGGCAGCGCGGCGTCCCAATCCGCCGGCAGATCGCCGGCCAGCAAGGCGTCGAGCTCTGCCGCCGCGTCGGGATGCGCAGCGCGATATGTGCCAAGCGTCTTGGCCCAGTCCGCCGAAAGCATTACTCCGCGCGCGCCGATCCCCTGATCGAAATGCGCCCTGACCCCATCGGGCACCAGGAATTTGGCGTCCTCGGGCCAGCCGTAGAAAGCCTTGGCAAGCCGGACTTCGCTTTCGCCCAAGGCCTCGCCATGGGCGCTCGCGGTGTCCTGTTTGTGCGGCGCGCCATAGCCGATGTGGCTGTTGACCACGATCAGCATCGGCGCGGTCTGATCGGCCCTGAACGCGGTGAACGCCCGCGCCAGCGCGGCGGTGTCGTTGGCATCCAGGACATGCTCGGTGCGCCAGCCATAGGCACGAAAACGTGCGGCGACGTCCTCGCCAAACGCCAGCGCGGTCTTGCCCTCAATGGTGATCGCGTTGTTGTCGTAAATCCAGCACAAGTTGCCGAGCTGAAGATGCCCGGCCAGGCTCGCCGCCTCGCTCGACACCCCCTCCATCATGTCGCCATCGCCGCACAGCGTATAGACGTCGTAATCGAACAGCGTCGCGTCCGGCCGGTTGAAGCGGCCGGCCAGCCACTTGCCGGCCATCGCCATGCCGACACTGTTGGCACAGCCCTGCCCCAGCGGCCCGGTGGTGGTTTCGACGCCTGTGGTGATGCCGTATTCGGGATGGCCCGGACACCGGCTGTCGAGCTGGCGAAAGGCCTTGATGTCATCGATGGTGACCGCTGCGCGCTCGGGATCGCCGGCATCGACCACACCAGCCAGGTGCAGCAGGCCATACAACAGCATCGAGGCATGCCCGTTGGACAACACAAAGCGGTCGCGGTTGGGCCATTTTGGCGTTCGGGGATCGTAACGCAGAAAGCTTTGCCACAGCGTATAGCCGACCGGCGCCAGCGCCATCGGCGTGCCGGGATGGCCCGAATCCGCCTGCTGCACCGCGTCCATCGCCAATGTGCGAATGGTGTCGATCGCCAGCCGATCGAGGTCGGCTGCGCCGCTGCGCGGGCCCTGGTCGCCGGCCACGCCGCCATGGGTGTCGTGGATCATTTCACTGGCAGATTGCTCGGTCATCAGACAAGTCTCCCGATGCGTCGGCAATCGCGCAACGCCGACCGACGACGCCGCATGCAACTGAATGAAATCGATGATGGCATTGGTAATTTGCGCTCGATCGGCCGATGGTGTCGAAGGCTAAACTGTTGCGCCCCCCTTGTTGTTCCCTCCCCGCTCGCAAAGAGTCAGGGACGGTTCGGGGGTCGCCAAAGCTCTGGTTGAGGAGGACGTCCGGTGCAAAATGACGAGAAGAAACTGGCGGCCCGCGCCGCTGCCGACGAAATCCGTTCGGGCATGGTCATCGGCCTGGGCACCGGGACCACGGTTGCCGAACTGATCCCGATCCTGGCCCAGCGAATTCGCGATGGCCTCGACATTGTTGCCGTCGCCACGTCCAGGGCCACGGCGGCAACCGCGCAGGCCGCCGGGATCGCCATTGTCGCGTTTGAAGACCGTTCGATCGTCGACCTGACCATTGACGGCATCGACGAGATTGACCCGTCGTTTCACGCGATCAAGGGTGCCGGCGGGGCATTGTTGCGCGAAAAGATCGTCGCGACCGCCTCGCGACGGATGATCGCGATCGCGGATGGTTCGAAATACAGCCCGGCGATCGGCCGGCGCCCGGTCCCGGTCGAGATCCTGCCCTTTGCCCGCACCTTTGTTCTGGCATCGCTCGCGGCGCTCGGCGCCATCCCGACTTTGCGACTGGCCTCCGGGCAACCGGCGGTTTCGGATCAGGGCAACCTGCTGGCGGACTGCGTTTTCCCGCAACTCGCCGATCCCGCCGCCACCGCCGGCGCGTTGTCAGCCATCCCCGGGCTGCTCGGTCACGGGCTGTTTCTGACCGAGATCGATGCGCTCTATATCGCCCGTGGCGACCAGGTGACACGTCAGGAACGCAAGGCAATTGCCGCCGTTTGATGCCAAACAGGGGGGCCTGATCGACGATGTTTTTGGACTTTTGATGGCCCGAACTGAACATTTTTGATCGATCGCGATTTCAAAGGGCGGCCCGCGCATTCGCAGGTGCGGCGATAACAGGGTCAAAAAGGCCCGGAACCGATCCGAGAGCGCGAGGACTATGACTATGCCACTTTCGTTGACCAGGACTTGTGCGCACGCCTTGGGCGTGGCGGTGTTGTCACTCGGTCTGTCCACCGCCGCTTTCGCGGACGCGGCGTCTTCCTTCAGGATATTTGCCCGGCCGATCACGCCGCCGAGTTTCGACTCATCCCCCGATTATGACGAGAATGGCGAGGGGCTGGCCCCGAACCGTTATTCGCTGGCGGCCGGTGCCGCGCTGGTCAGCGACTATGACGGATCGGACCACTATAGCCTGGCGCCGATGGGCGGGGCCGATCTGCGGCTCCACGGTCATTCCGTGTTCTGGCACGGCACTTCGCTGGGTGTCGATCTCGTCCCCGAGTATCGCAACCAGAAATTCAAATGGATCGTTGCGCCGTTCCTCGACGTCAATCTGGATCGCACGACGCATCCGAACGATCCTGTGGTCGGACGACTGCCCGATCTGCGGCCCGCGCTGGAAGGTGGCGCGATCATCGGCTTCAGCCGGACCGGTCTGTTCGTGCCATCCTATGACCGGCTGACGGTGCAGATCTCGGCATCGCATGATCTGGGCAGCGTGCATCACAGCTTTGTGCTGTCACCTTCGGTGAATTACGCGACGCCGCTGTCAAAGGCGGTGATCGTGACCGGGACGGCCTCTTTTGATGTCGTGGGCGCCGGTTATGCCCGCACCTATTTTGGCGTCGACAGCACGGCCAGTGCGACCACCGGCCTTCCGGTCTATACGCCCGGCGGCGGCATCAAGAGCGCCACGCTTGGCCTTGGCGGCCTGGTCTCGCTGCGCGGCGATCTGCGCAAGGGGTTCGCCATTGGCGGCCTGCTCCGCTATGAAAGGCTGGTCGGCGCCTATGCGGCATCGCCCCTGGTCGCTTTGCGCGGCAATCCCAATCAGTTCGGTGCTGTTCTGGGCATAGCTTATACTTTCTAGTTCTAAAACGCGCATGCTTTCGGGCTGCCGGAACAAAATGCCCGAGAGCGCGTTATTCTCACAAGAGGGGCCGTCCGTCTTTGGCCTGCTTTTGCCGTCTTTTTGTCTGCCGTGGAGCGCGCTCGATGTCTTTGGGTCTTATTCTTGTCATCATCCTGATCATCTTTCTGCTTGGCGGCTTCAGCGGCCGATTTGGCGGTTACGGCTATGGCTATGGCCACGGCGGCATCGGCGTGATCGGGGTGATCCTGATCATCGTGCTGGTCTTGCTGCTGACCGGCAATATGTAAGCCGAAAACAGGGTCGGTATTCTATTTTTAGGGGAGTGAAAATCGTGGACTTGCTGAACGTAATCATCGTGTTGATCGTGGTTGGTGTCCTGCTTTGGCTGGTCAACAACTACCTTCCCATGCAAGGCACCATCAAATCACTCCTCAACGGCGTCGTTGTCATCGTGGTCGTGTTGTGGTTGTTGAAAGTCTTTGGTCTGCTCGATTATCTGACGACTCTCAATGTCCACAAGTAAGGCACCCTTGGCAACATATCCGGGTCAGGTCCGATGACACGCTCACCAGCATTCTTCGCTTCGCTCGCTGCCGCGATCCTGGCCGTCGGCTGTTCCTGCGCCGCAGACGCGCAGGAACAGCCGCATCATTACCGCCATCACCATCACCGCCATTACCGAAACAGGCAGGATTGCCTGCGTTTCAACAAGACCACCGGAACCATCGCGGGCGCCGGGGTCGGCGGATTGGTCGGGCACGCGGTGCTGGGCGGACCGGCAGGTTTTGTCGTCGGTGCGGCCGGCGGCGGCCTCGCCGGGCACGAACTCGCACGCAATGGCCGCAAGCGCTGCCACTGACGGCGATCTGCGGTCGAGCCGGAACGTTTTGACGATCCGCACAGTTTCATGCCGCGGCCGCTCCGCTGCCGGCGCAGGAGATGCTCCCCCATGACGATGCTGACCACCCGCGATGGCACCAGGTTGTTTTGCAAGGTCTGGGGCGAGGGGCGACCGGTCGTCCTGATCCATGGCTGGCCGCTGTCGTCCGACAGTTGGGATCCGGTCGCGCTGGCACTGGCGGAGGCCGGGTATCGGGCCATCATGTATGACCGGCGCGGCTTTGGTCGTTCCGACCAGCCGTGGCATGGCTATGACTACGACACATTTGCCGACGACCTTGCCGATGTGCTGGCCTTTCATGATGTTCATGATGACGCCGCGCTGGTCGGCTTTTCGATGGGCGGCGGCGAAATCGCCCGGTACATGACGCGCCATCGCGGCAACGCGATCAGCCAGGCGGCGCTGATCAGCTCGGTCGTACCCTATATGTTGCGCGACGAGAGCAATCCCGATGGCGTGCCCCCGGAAACCTTCGCCGAGATGAGCCAGGGCATCCGCAATGATCGCGCCCAGTTCTTCGTCAATTTCTTCAAGCAGTTCTTTGGCGTCGGTCTGATAAGCCGCCCGGTCAGCCAGGAAGTGCTGGATTGGGCCTGGCTGATGGCCATGCAGGCCGGTCTTCATCCGACCCTGGCCGCGGCAAAGGCATTTGCCACCACCGACTTTCGGGGCGACCTCGGCAATATCCGGGTGCCGACGCTGATCGTGCACGGCCTTTCCGACAAGACCGTTCCGATCGAGGCCACCGGCCGCGAAGCGGCACGTTTGCTGCCGCAATCGCTGTTGATCGAATATCATGATGAGCCGCACGGCGTGCCGGCGACGCAGACACATGCGCTCGCCAGCGATCTGATAACCTTTCTGGGCGGCGGGCTCGAAAGCGTCGAACTGGCGCTGCGTCAGGCAGCGACCGACGCCGTGAACACCAGCAGCATCGGCACCACGCTCAGTTGATAGCCTGGCGGTCCGAGCGCAACACATTTTGGCGAAAACGGCTTTGACCGGGGGAGTCGTCCGTTCGGAATCAACTCCCCCGGCGGCAGCCCCGGGCCGGAGGGGGAACCGGCCTCGTGGCGCCTAACTGGATGCAGCGCAACCCTGCGCCGATGGCCGGGGCGCCGCCATCCAGACCCGCGCCCCACTCGGCCATTGCCATCGCCGGAAGAACATTGCACAAGCCGCAAAGTTCCTTGACGAGCCAATATGGACGTATTTTTCGGGGCGAACCGGCCGGCATGATAAGTGACAGGCGAATGCGCTGGCTATGCGCCGCTCTGGCATGTGTGGCGGCGCTGTCGGGCTGCTCGCGCCTGCAGGACCCGGCCTGGTATGGCTATTATTATGAAAACGTCATGATCAACAACGCGCCCGCCGTCTCCAGGCCGTTTCCCTCGGCAACGGCCTGCCTGGCGGCGATGCGTGGATATACGCGCAACGCATCGCGCTGGGCAGGATTTGCCTGCGCTCGCGGTTGCCAGCAGCAGAACAACGGCATTCTGACCGACTGCGCCGAAGTCGTGCATTGACCGATGGTGGCAAGCGCCGAATCCCAGGCAAGTTTCCGCGCCACCATCACCCGGTTCATGGCGGTCGGCTTCGCCGCACTGCTTGGCGTGGTGATTTCGACAGGCGTGCTGATGTCGATGAACCAGCAGCAGACGCACTGGATCATGCACACTTATCTGGTGCAGCGCGAAATCGCGACAATACGCCTGACCGTCACGCAACTGATCGGGGTCAGGCTGAGCAACCGGCTCCACCCGCACCACCAGGGCACGCAAGAGGCAGCGGCACAGCAGGTCGCGCTTGAAAACAGCATCCATCAACTGGCGCAACTGACGCGGGACAACCCCCGGCAACAGGCACGCATTCCCCTGCTTTTGACGGGTGCGAGCCAGGTCGAGCGGCAGGCCGGGCTCGATCTGCCGGTCGATACCCGCATGGGAAGCCTGAGCGACGATCCCGGCGAACGGATCACCGCGCTATGTATCACCATGCGCGACGAAGAAACCCAAGTGATGGATTATCGCAACGGACGCCGTTCGGAAATCGCCCGCGCGGTCTTCGTCATTCTTGCCCTGACCGGCGTGCTGCTGCTGGTCGTGGCGTTGCTCGCCTATACCACGATCAAAAGCTACACCCGCGAAATCGCCGCCTCGCGGCTTGCCCTGCACGACGCCAACAGCGGTCTGGAGGTCGCCGTGCAGGAACGCACCGCCGAATTGATACGCGTAAACGCCGAAATTCAGCGCTTCGTCTATATCGTCAGTCACGATCTGCGCTCGCCTTTGGTGAATATCGTCGGCTTTACGACTGAAATGGAAAACGCGACCCGCGTGCTTGCGGGCGAATTGCAAAAGGCGATGGCCGACAATCCGCTGGCCGTGTCCCCGGCGATCCAGGCCACCATTACCCAGGACATGCCGGAAGCGATCGATTTCATCCGCACCTCCGCCAAAAAGATGGACCGGCTGATCAACGGCATCTTGCAGCTTTCCCGGATGGGCCGTCGCAAGCTGACCCCGGAGTGGCTGGATCTCGCGGCATTGGTGCAGGGCGTCGCCGACACCCTGCAACTGCTGATCAACCAGGCCGAGGCCTCGGTCGAGATCGTGCGGCCGATGCCCGAATTGCTGTGCGACCGCGATGCACTGGAACAGATCCTGGCCAATCTGATCGAAAACGCGATCAAGTACCGTCAGGCAGGCCGTGCGCTGCACATTCGTGTTTCGGCAGAGCGCGTCGGCGAACGCGTCTTGATCGCAGTGGCCGACAACGGCCGCGGCATCGATCCGCGCGACAAGGACCGGGTGTTCGATCTGTTCCGCCGCGCCGGCGCGCAGGACCAGCAGGGCGAAGGCATCGGACTTGCCCACGTGCGCGCCCTCGCCTACCGGTTGAGCGGATCGATAAGCCTCGATTCCTCACCGGGCGTCGGTTCGACCTTCACCCTTGCGCTGCCACCTCACTTCCATGAAAATCCGGCTTTTCAAGCATGATCGACCACCAGTCCGTCACCATTGTGATGATCGAAGACGATGCCGGCCATGCCCGGCTGATCGAAAAGAATATTCGCCGTGCGGGCATTTCCAATCCGATCCGCCATTTCTCTGACGGCACATCGGCGCTTGAGTACATATTCAATGGTGTTGACGGTCCCAAGCACAATGGACCGGCGCTGATCCTGCTGGACCTCAATCTGTCGGACATGAGCGGAACCGATGTCCTGCAACGTATCAAAAGTGACCCGGCGCTGCGCCGAACCCCGGTCGTCATTCTGACCACTACCGATGACAAGCTGGAAATCCAGCATTGCTATGACCTCGGCTGCAACGTCTATATCACCAAACCGATGAACTATGACAACTTTGCCGATGCCATCCGCAAGCTTGGCCTGTTCCTGTCGGTCATCCAGATACCCGACGGGGCCTGATGCCAAACGCCGGATCGCGCATCCTGTATATCGATGACGAAGTCGGCTTGTGCCGGCTGGCCCAGCGCAAGCTGGAACGGCTCGGCTTTGATGTGGCGGTGGCGCATAGCGGCGCACAGGGTCTGGCGCTGGCGCAGGCGCAACCGTTCGATCTGGTTGCGCTCGATCACTATATGCCCGGCCAGGACGGCAGCCAGACGCTGGCCGCACTGATGCAACTGCCGCAGGCGCCGGCGGTGGTCTATGTCACCGGCTCCGAGGAAACCCATATTGCCGTCAATGCGCTCAAGGCCGGCGCGGCCGACTATGTCGTCAAGACTGCCAATGACGATTTCTTCGATCTGCTGGGCAGGACCATCAACCAGGCGCTCGATACCCGCCGTATCCTTGCCGAAAAGGATCGCGCGGAACAACGGCTGCGCGAATCCAATGCGCAGTTGGCGGTGATGCTGCACGAGATGAACCACCGCGTCGCCAACAGCCTGCAGATCGTGTCGGCGCTGGTCAAATTGCAGGAGCGCCGGGCGAACAGCGCCGAAGCCAAATCGATCATGAGCGACATTCGCCAACGCATCGACGCGGTTTCGCGTGTTCACCGCATGCTTTACATCAGCGGCGGCGGCACCGTGATCGGCATGGTCGACTATATCACCGGCCTGATCGAAGACCTGCGGCTGACGTTTGCCGGCAACGCCGCCGTCCGGTCGATCCGGGTCGAAGCAGACTCGACCGAACTGCCCGCTTCGGATGCGATCTCGATCGGCGTCCTGATCAGCGAACTTGTCAGCAATGCCTGCAAATACGCCTATGCCGAAGACGAAAACGGCGAAGTGCGCGTGCTCTTCACCGCCCTTGCCGGCGACGGGTTCCGACTGGTTGTCGAGGACGACGGGCGCGGTTTTGACGAAAGTTCCGCACCCGTCGGCACCGGCCTTGGCACGCAGATCGTGCGCGCGATGGCCGAAACGCTGGGCGCCACGCTGATCCAGACCAATGTCGGCCCTGGCTATCGCACTGTATTGGAACGATCCCCCACTGCCTGACGCCGACTCAACTGTGGCAACAGGGCAACAGATCGCGACACAAAACGCAAAAAGTGATCGCTGGGCACCCGATGCAACGCAACATTTCAGGCGGTCGCCGATTTCCCTGCTCGAACGCCAGCGCAATGGTCCGCCGCTGCGCCGGGTTAAAACGAGGGAAACCACATGAAAAAGCTACTTCTAGCCTCAGCTCTTGTCTCAACTGCGTTGGCGGGTACAGCATTCGCCGACGATACCGGGCCTTACATCACCGTCGAAGGCGGTGCGGTCAAACAGGAACGTTCGTTGGTCAGTTCCAACACCGTTTATGATTACACCGACAAGTTCAAGACCGGTTGGGAAGCTGGCGGTATTCTTGGCTATGATTTCGGCCACTTCCGTCTTGAAGCAGAAGGGTTCTATGACGAATCCGCGCTGAAGGAACAGGACCGCGGCCCTGTCGTTGGCTACAGCAACGCCGGCGACCTGTACGGACGCACCAGCACTTATGCCGCGATGGCCAATGCGCTGATCGGTCTGGGCCATTGGGGCGGGATCAAGGCCTACGCCGGCGGCGGCGTCGGCTATGCCCAGGTCCACCTGCTGGAAAGAAGCCATTTTGAGGGCGACGAGATCGCCAACAATCATGACCACACGTTCGCGTGGCAAGGGCTGGCCGGGCTGAGCGCGCCGATCACCCACAATCTCGACCTCGGCATCCGCTATCGCTATTTCCGGCCGGATACGACCCATTTCACGTCGACAGCGGGCAAGAACGATGCCGCCAACTTGCGGTCGCACTCGCTGCTGGCGAGCCTGACCTACAACTTTGGCCGTTCGGAACCGGCCCCGGCGCCGGAACCGGCTGCTCCCCCGCCGCCACCTCCCCCGCCCCCGCCGCCCCCGCCGCCCCCACCGCCGCCGCCAGCTCCGGTCTGCAACCATGGCCCGTACATCGTGTTCTTCGATTGGGACAAGTCGGACATCTCGCCCGAGGCAGCCAATATTCTCGACAGCGCGATCACGGCCTATGGCAACTGCGGCAGCGTGCCGATCCAGCTTGGCGGTTACACCGACAGCTCGGGCACGGCGAAGTACAATCTTGGCCTTGCCGCCCGTCGCGATGACTCGGTCCAGGCTTACCTGACCAGCCACGGCATTGCCGCCTCGGCGATTTCTTCGCATGCTTATGGCGAAGCAAACCAGCGCGTGCCCACCGCCAAGGGTGTTCGCGAACTGCAGAACCGCCGCGTGGAAATCACCTACGGACCCGGCTCGGGCAACTGATCCGCAGAAAACCGAAAAAGGGCTGGAGCAATCCAGCCCTTTTTTTTGTCCATCGGTCCGATATATCGCTGATTGCATAGAAAACGGGTTGACCGGACCGCCGACCAGGCCGAAATATCTATAGATACAATATAGATAGGGCCGTGATGACCTGCCGAAAATTCTCCGCCGCCAATGCAAAATCGCGTGCGCATTCAAAGCGATGATGTGACGGTGCCGCTGCACCGGGACTTCGATATCACCGCGCACGCCGCAGCGCTGTTCGACGCCCTGCCGCAACTGGTCTGGTCGTCGACCAACGACGGCCTGGTTGACTATGTCAGTCAGCCATGGTGTGCGTTCACCGGTGCCCCAGCGACCGTCAGCCACGGCACGGGCTGGCTCGATTTCGTCCATGCGGAGGATGTCGCTCACGCCCGCGAGTCATGGCAACGCGCGGTCGAAACGGGGCAACCCTGTACGATCGAGTTCCGCCTGCGCCGCAGCGATGGAACCTGTCGCTGGATGATGACGCGCGCTCGGCCGGTCACCGATGCGGATGGCGCAATCACGCGCTGGTTCGGCACGTGCACCGACATCGACGACCGCGTGCGCTCGGGCGACCTGCTGGAAATCATGTCGCGCGAACTCAGCCATCGGATCAAGAACCTGTTTTCGGTGGTCCAGGGCCTGATTTCGATGGCGCTGCGCCGACACGCCGGTCTTGGTGAAGTAAGCCAGTCGTTGCAGTTGCGCATCGTGGCACTGGGTCGCGCCCATGATCTCGTCCGGCCGCGCATTTCCGCCGGTCTGGTCCTGCGGTCGCAAACCACGCTGACCGAACTCATCCGGCTGCTGATCCTGCCATATGCCCAGGACGATCCGTCGCGGTTGGAAATCACCGGGATGGATGCCATCGTCAACGAACAGGCGGCAACCCCCTTGGCGTTGTTTTTCCACGAAATGTCAATCAATTCAGCCCGATTTGGCGCGCTGAGCGTGCCCGACGGCCGGCTGAAAGTTGCCATCACCGTCGATGACCAGGTGACGATCGACTGGAAAGAAACCGGGGGGCCGATCATTATCGGCCCGCCCGAGGCCGCGTTCGGCCTGGGCATGACCAAACTGAGCATCGAGCGCCAGTTGAACGGTTCGCTGGCGATGGATTGGCAACCCGATGGCCTGCATGCCCGTGCCTGCGTACCCGTGCGCCAACTGACCGACGACGGATAGGCCAAACGAAAACGGGTTCCGGTTCGACCAGAACCGGAACCCGTCAATTTGCAATTTCAGAAAAGTGTCTCGGCGTGGCGGCCGGTCAGGCCGCGAGCCTCGCGACGACGTGTTCGGGGGCAATCTTGCGCAGTTCGCCAAGGAAAGCATCCAGCACATCGCCCTTGAGAACGAAGTTGTGGCGAAAGTCCGGCATCACGCCGTTTTCAATGATCGACGACAGTGCCGCCCGCGCCCGTGCAATCCGGCTCTTGATCGTACCGATGGCAACATCGCAAATGTCGGCCATCTCTTCGTAGCTGACGTGGCCCACGGCTGCCAGAATCAGCACTTCGCGCTGGGCCGCCGGCAACATGGCCAGCGCGCGCAACACATCGGTGGCTGCCAGTCCGTCTTCCTGGGTCGCCGGGGTGTTGAGCAGACGTTCCGCCTCAACCTCGTCATAGTCGCCGACGAAGCGCTGCCGGCGGATCTGGCCGAAATAGACGTTGCGCAAGATGGTGAACGTCCAGGCGTTGAAGCTGGTCCCCGCGACGAAATGCTCACGCGCGGCCCATGCCTTGAGCAGGGTTTCCTGCGACAGGTCATCGGCCATGTCACGGTTGCCGCACAATGACCGCGCAAACGCCCGCAGATGAGGGATGGATGCAGTCAGTTTTGCGTGAAACTGCTGATCCGACAGCGGCGCGCCCTGTGGCCGGACGCTCTCCTGCCTGCACTTTCCAAACGAAGCCATCACTTGCTCTCCGTGCGTTATGATTTACGCTATAGCGTGTTCAATGCTTCGGCCAAAGTCGGGTTCCATGCCCCGGCAAAAAAATCCAAAAAATATTTTTTCTGCCAGGTGGAACAACCCGTCGCGTCGCGCATTGAAGCCAGATGTCGGCCCTCGAAGCGTGTTTGTTGGCATAGTGTACGTCCAACGCATACATTCGGCCAGTGGTTTTTTCCGTCAGACCCTAGGATATGTTGATGCCATCGATTCCTTCACAGTCACCCACGGATTCAACATCATCCACATCGTCCCAGACCAAACAGATCGCGGCCGCGCTCCCCTATTTGCGGCGTTATGCCAGGGCGGCCACCGGCTCGCAGGCGACGGGCGACGCGCTGGTCCGTGCCACGCTTGAGGCAGCACTCGAAGACCCCGACACCCTCGCACAGATTTCATCCAGCCAGATTGGGCTTTTTCGCGCATTTTCGGCGATGTGGAGTTCGATCGACCCGCAGGCTGACCAGTCGCCGGCCGCGCTGTCGCAATTGAGCGTGTCGCAACTCGGCCGGGTGCCGACATTCCGCCGACAGGCGCTCCTGCTCAACCAGCTTGAAGAATTCTCTCTGGTCGAAACCGCCGAGATTCTGAACATCACCGAGGCCGAGGCGGGCCAGCTCGTCAACGAAGCCCTTGACGACATTTCGCGCGAAGCGGCGGCGCAAGTGCTGATCATCGAAGACGAACCGCTGATCGCCAGTCACCTCGAAGACATCGTCCGGCAATGCGGTCACGAGATCGTTGCCAATGCCACGACCGCGACCGAGGCGCGCGAGGCCTATGCACTGCACCGGCCCACGCTGGTCCTCAGCGATGTGCAACTGGCCGACGGCAGTTCAGGCATCGACGCGGTCGAAGAAATACTGCGGCTGGGCCCTGTTCCGGTCATTTTCATCACCGGCTTTCCGCAAAAGCTGCTCACCGGCGCCGGGCACGAGCCGGCATTCCTCATTACAAAGCCGTTTCGCGAAGATACCGTACGGACTACGATCAGCCAGGCGCTGTTCTTTGGTGGAACCCTGATTGACTGATGTTGCGCCTTGTTCCATCGCAGGGCTGCGCCGGGGGGCTTCCGATCCGTGGAACATACCGTTTATATGGCCGTTATGGTTTCAACCTCGGACTGTCGTCGCAGCCAGGTGGACCTATCCATGCAAATTGTTCTATCGATTGGATTTGCTAGTGCCTGATGCTCATCGGCCCGTGCCGGCCCAACCGTCTCGCGAGGAATCCGGCCGCCCTGCGGACAAACCGGAATGGAACCGGGATATCAAGGCCTATTACGACGCCATCGCCAGCGAGCCGATTCCCGACGAGATCCAGCAACTGATGGCAACGCTGGCCAAGGCGATTCGAAAATAGTCGGTCGCCCCGGCGCACGGTCCGACCGCGCCGTTCCCGGCGCCGCCGATCGTGCAAAGGGCGCATCCTCCCTTTCCGACATGCACGATTTTCGATATCCAATCAGCCCGTTGCGCCGATTTCCAGGCCTGATCGCGGCGATCGCCAGGGAACATCAAACAGCCCCGATCGTTACAAACCTGTAACCCAGGCAAAGGGGCTAAATTTGATGAATGGCAACCCCGACTCCCCCAATTCCAATCCCGCATCGACGGCAAATGTCGTCGTTCGCCTGTTCGGCGAGCGCGGCAAAAATGCCGGCGCACTGCGTGTCGCGCTGGTTGGCAGCTATGCGCCGCGCAGTTGTGGCATTGCCACATTCACTGCCGACATTCGCGAAAAACTGGCCGCCTATTTCCCCGAGATCCAGATCGACGTCTATGCGCTCGATGTGGAATCGTCAGATCTGGTCTATGACAGCGATATTCATGTCATTCGCGCCGAACATCCGCAGGACTATCACCGCGCGGCCCGGCTGATCAACGAAAGCGCCACCGATGTGGTCTGGGTTCAGCACGAATTCGGCATCTATGGCGGGCCCGACGGCGTCCTGATCAGCGAATTGATCGACCGGGTGGCGGCGCCGGTCGTGACGACCTTTCACACGGTGTTGTCGGCGCCTTCCGCCGGACAGCGTGCGGTGGTCGAACACTTGCTGTCGCGCTGCACGCGCGTCATGGTCATGTCGCAACATGGCCGCGATCTGATGATGAGCGTCTATCGCGCCAACCCCGAAATCATCGAAATCATCGAGCATGGCGCTCCCGACCGCCCGTTCGGCACAGCCGAAGCGGCCAAGGCCCGGCTGGGCCTGACCGGGCGCAAAGTGCTGACCACATTCGGCCTGCTGGGCCCCGACAAGGGCATCGAACAGGCCATCGCGGCGATGCCGGCGATCCTGGAACACCACCCCGAAGTCGTGTACCGCATTCTGGGCTCGACCCATCCGGTGCTGTTTGCACGCGAAGGTGAACGCTATCGCGAAAAGCTGATGGCGCAGGCCGAGGCCCTGGGCGTGGCCGACCATATCGCCTGGGAAAACCGTTTTCTTGGCATCGACGATCTGCTGGAACAGCTCGAAGCTTGCGACATCTACGTCACGCCCTACCTCAATCTGGAACAGTCGACTTCGGGCACGCTCAGTTATGCCGTGGCGCTGGGCAAGGCCGTCGTCTCGACGCCCTATGTCCATGCGCGCGAGTTGCTGGCCGATGGCGTGGGATGCCTGATCGAAGTGAATTCGCCACAGTCGATAGCCAGGGCCGTCAATGACTTGCTGTCCAGTCCCGAAACCCTGCTGGCCACCCAGCAGCGTGCCTATGAACGCGGCCGGTGCACGATCTGGTCGCATTTTGCCCATGCCAG
>Ga0116227_10003648_pt1 | contig 34088 bp, 31 predicted proteins | sample S1TSphgellanicum_FD_89693 | JGI IMG/M metagenome (GOLD analysis project Ga0116227, IMG submission 89693) | Host-associated microbial communities from peat moss isolated from Minnesota, USA - S1T2_Fb - Sphagnum magellanicum MG | ecosystem: Host-associated > Plants > Peat moss > Unclassified... | reverse complement strand
TGAGATTGAAGAAGGCGGAGTTCAATCCATTCGATTGAAGGCGGAGTTCATCCCATAAGATTGAAGGCAGAGTTCAACCCATTAGATTGAAGACAGAGTTCAATCCATGAGATTGAAGAAGGCAGAGTTCAATCCATTAGACTGAAGGCGGAGTCCAACCCATTAGATTGAAGGCAGAGTTCAATCCATTAGATTGAAGGCAGAGTTCAACCCATTAAATTGAATGTGAGTTCAAACCCATTACATCCAAGCAAATGTTCTTGGTTTTTTTTGTTCAAATCCTTCAACATTTTGAATGCCAAATTTTTTATCAGGATTTTTTATGTAGCATTTGATCCTTTGGATGATGAGTACTTTCCCTATGATGTCCTTAACAAATGCACCATATATGTTTCCACAGAACACGGGCTTTGCATTTCTTTCTATTTCTTAATTAACAAAAGATTTCTTAGGTCACTTGCCTACATCAGCAAATGTCGCAAGAAACAATTTGGGTACTGATAAATTGCACATTCAATGAAGTAGCTGAGTTGACATGAAACACAGAACTCTGAAGATTGTATTTCTTTTGAAAACAGGGAACATTATTATAGGCAGCTCAAAAACACAGAATTGAAGTCGAACTGCACATTGAAGGCAAACCTCAAGAATTGCAATGTTGCAGAGACTAGCAACCTCCTGAGCCATTGAATCCTCCAAATTCAATCATCCCAGTGTACGTACTACTTCCCCATCATCAGAACAATCAAGGTACCAGTTCAAGAAGGATGAAGTAATAACAACACATGCAAATTCTTGCAACAACAAAAAATGTCAGGTTCAGCTGAGCTTGAGCTTGAGCTCCTTACAAGGAACAGTAGCAAGTACTTGCCAGCAGCAATGCCAGATTGTTTGGACAATTCTCTTTGTGTGTTTTCCCTGTGTTGAAATCTGTTGTGTGACCTGCAATTTGAAGCTGACAGTATATTCTTGATTTGTCAACATCCTATTCTAGGGAGGTTGACAGCTGATTGGCAATGGCAGCCAAGGACTCGGATGCAGTGGCTCCAGCTTTCTCCCGAGCAAGACCCAAGAAGAAATCAGTGAGAACATTCTCGTATGCTGGCATCTTAGCATAACCTGGGAAGTAGTTGATGTCTATGATGTGATAATGGTTTCCAACTTTTGTATCTCTGATTACATCAAAGTTGAAGAGGCGCAATCCAAGTGCCTCTCTCAACCCATTTGCCATATCAGCAATGAAACTTGCAGGTGGGAGCTCGGCTTTTGAAAGATTCTCATCAACCAAAGCCCCAGACTGACCTGAAGCAGCAGCCATGTTGGAGATTTGTGAGAAGGAGACAGGTCCTTCCATACTCTCGATCTGATCTTCATGTACATCTGGAAGAGATATCCGCCTCACACATTTGATGTACTCACCTGCCACATACACTTTGAAGATCACTCCTCCATGGTTGACAAACTCTTGAAGCACCATTGGAGGCTTGAGTTTTGCAAGCCCTTCAATGTTGAAGATGAGAAACATGGCATGAGATTTTGCACTTCCGTCTGCCACCAAGGGTTTGGCGATAACAGGGAATGTCAAGCAAGCAATGGCTTTGGCATTGCTCAACATTTCTGCATTCTCAACCACCAACTGGTTGGGGATGCCACAAGTTGCACGACCTTCGGAGATCTGAACCTGAGCTACAGCTTGCAACATGGAAATGCGGTTGTGAAGCTTCTCAATGGCTTCAGGGGCATCCACAATGATAACACCCGGGTGTCTGACTTCATAATCTGTGAGCTGCTTGCTCCATTCCTCTCCTGCTAGCTTGTGGATGATGGCATCAAAGGGTCCTTGTTCCTCCAATGGCTTGCAAGTATCTACACATACCAAGTTCACTCCTTTGCTTCGGGCATGGTCAATCAAAGATGGTTGCACAAAACTCCGTATTTTCTTCTCTGCCAATGCATACCCAACTTCAAATAATGCTACCTCCCCTGACATCTCTTCTTCTCCTTTACAAAACCACAACCCCTGGGGAACTACCCACCCAAAACTAACACTCAAAACTTTTCCCTGTTTGTTTTCTCCTGTGTGAAAACTGTTGAGATAACTGCTGCTGCTGCTGCTGCATCATCATATCATTCCCATCTAATGTGAAAGCCTCTCAACATTACTGTCTGCCACGCTCCTCTCCTCTGTCCTCTTTACTTTTGTTCTCAGAGGAGTCTGTGATGAAAAGTTCTTCTTCAACAAACAAACCCTTCACACCTTTGCAAACATCATCCCATAGACCTGGGTGGAAACCAGATCCTTCTTGCACCTTCTGAAAAAACATGAAAGAAAAACCACAGCCCACTTTGAGAAAAAACAAAAGAAAGAAAGAAAGAAAACCCACCACAATGCAACCTTCAACAAAACCACAAAAGAAGGACAAAAACAGAAAGCGGTCTACTTTTGGCAAGAAGGAGATAGATTAAAAAAAACCACTGACACAACACTAAACTCTTGAACGATTCTCCACAAAAATAAACAAAAAAACAAACAAACACAGAGATCAATGAGAACAATTCTCCACACAAACAAACATACAAATAAACAAAACACAGAAATCAATGAGAATTTCAATTTTAGGAACAAATGTCACCTACTCAAAATACTCATCACATAATCAAGTCTTCAAAAATCCAAAGAAGATACCTTCAGGATCCACTGCAACACACACGACCCATTTCCCAAAATCTCCCAAAAAACACATGAAAAAGCCCCCCAAATTAAAAAAATCTTTAGTCTACTGGAAAAGCTCACAACTACTAGGAGAGAATCAATCGATCTATGGGGACTGATGAGACAGAAGATTTTGTCGATTTCTCAAGATTCCCCTTTTGCAGAAGAAACAAAACATGCAGCATTGACCCCAATCTCCATCAACAAAAAATACCAAACAGAAATTACAACCCAATTACAATCCCAAGTTCTGCATGATCCTGAATCTTTGCAAAACAGAAAAAAGTTCCTGCACTTCTGAGACAACCCAAAAAAATGAAAAACAAGAAACACAAAACAAAAACAAAGAGGGAGAGAGAGGGAGGGAGGCTACTTTTTTAAGTTGCTGCAAAAGCTTGATTGTTGTGAACCTAATCTTTTGCCCTCAATTTGAGGATCTCATGCTGCTGCTTCTGCTTCTGCTGCTTCTGCTTCCCAGACATTCTTATGGCACAACTACTTCCTGATTATCACCATCACCACCATCATCATCATCAGCACACACGTGATCTTGTAATCTGTTGCAATGATTTGACAACTTGCTTTACTTTTTTTGGCAGATGGGATGGGCGTGAGGGTTGATTGATTGATGGATGGATGGATGGTTTGGCCCATTTTTGGAAATCCAAATCTGGCCAGAGTATGAAGTCCTACGGCTACAACCTACTACTACTACGACTACTACTCCTCCTCCTCTTCACAAACAACAATCAATCACCAATAGAGGCAACGCTTTTGTTGTTGAAAAATCACATTTATTGCACAAGCAAGCAAGCCAGCCAGCCCTTAGGGTTCTTCAAGCTTCCAACTTCAAAGCCCATCTTTTGTTGTTGTTGTTTGTTTGTTTGTTTGTTGTTTTGGCAACTGGTTGTGGGTTCAAATCTCACTAAGAAATAGTGTGCAAATCTCACAACCTTTTTTTTGTGTTGTCAAACATGCCACCCACCCAACCATTGTTGTTGTTTTGTTGTTGAAATTTGGTTTGTGGGTTCAAATCTTGCTAAGAATTGTGTAAAGCTTAGACCTTCTTTCATCAAACATACCACCCACCCAACCATTGTTGTTGTTTTGTCGTTGAAATTGGTTTGTGGGTTCAAATCTTGCTAAGAATTGTGCAAAGCTTAGACCTTCTTTTATCAAGCATACCACCCACCCAACCATTGTGGTCATTTGTTGTTGAAGTTGGTTGCGGGTTTAAATCCCATTAAAATTTGGGTGAAGCTTTTAACGGTTTTTGAAATTATCCAACATACCACCCAACCATTGTTGTCATTTCGTGTGAAAATTGGTTGTGGGTTCAAACTTTGAATCTAACTTGGTAATATACAAGCAAAATTCTTGACCTTTCATCAAACATACCAACTATTTGACCATTGTTGTTGTGGGTTCAAACTAGTGTTGGGTGGGTATAATCTTTTGGAGAGACAAATAAATGGGTGCAAGTATCAAAATTTTCAAAAGAAGTGGGTCTATATGGGTCTAAACAATCATGAGTTGGTTTTGAACCCAAATTATGATTGCAACAACAATAAAGACATCATATTCATCATTCATCTTGTTTCACAAGGTAATTGAAGCTTACGCATGAATCAAGGGTCCAAGGCCAAAAGGGTCTTGGAAATTCAAATTCCTCTTTGATTATTTACTACCTACATTAGAAAGTTGTAAAAATTAATTCAAATATATGCAAGTCAGCTTTTATAAAAGCTCACCACATTTGTCCATTGTCTCCTCATATTCTTGTATGACTTATTAATAGATTAACTACTTTAGCAATGTTGAAATTATGTAATTGTCTTGATCTTTGACTTTTGGCTTCTATTTTTTCATATTTCATTATGATCTTTTGCATTATTATATGAATAGTTGCATTCCAACATTGATAGTGTGTCTAGGGATTTTTATTTTCTAATTTATTTAGATTGTATTCAAGGTATTTATAAGGTAGAATGTGTCCATGTGTGTGAGAGATAAAATTGTGAGCTCAATTCCAATATCAATGAAAGCATTGTCTTAATTTCCTTTTGGTTAGTTCAAGTGTGAGTGAAACTCCATGACAACAATGTTACATATAAATAGTGTTGTCAATCAACCATGGTGAATATTCACTTGTTAAGAGATTGCATTGTTGAATTCTAACAAGTTGACTAGGTCCATTAGCTATCACAAGTGGGAGATTAGAGTGAAGATTCACCTAAAGAAAGAAAGAGTGTGTGATATAATTACATCTCTTATATTAATGACGCTAAGATTATCCTCACTCATATACAAGAAGCTACTTGCATTATAAGTCATGATTCAATACCATAGAACACTCCAACAAACAATGTGAGAAATACTAATAAGGTAAATAATGATCCAAACTTGTAGCCTCATCTAATAAGAATGATATGTCAATATTGAGTTCTTTAATAAAATATAAAATGCTTGTAAAAATCTCTAGTATGAAAACCCAATAATAGATTGTGAATATCTTTATGGCTAGTATGAAATTCAAGATCACACTCAAAAGTTGCAACTAAGTCTGATTCTTTACAAATGTTGAATATCGCCAAAGAATCAAATGTTCGAAGGTATTTAAAGGAGTTCAAATGTTGCACTAACAACCTTTTGCCATTGGGACAATAATGATGGAAGAATGAAATATGTTGAAATAATTTTCAATGCACTTCCAAAGTCTTACAAATGATTTGTTCATACTATACGAAGGTGTCATAATCTATTAAACTCCAAAATGTTTGTTGGATTTTTTTTCACAAATTAAGGAATCCTTGATAGCTTAATCACATGACTAAAAATGAAGATGAAGCATTATTCATTAAGACTATACAATTTGCTTGAATTTCTTATGATGAAAAGAATAAAACAAGGTGGAAACATGATAACGTCAATGAAAAAAGGTAGGCATATCAACTTTTATCATTTATCATGCAACAAACAATTTTTTAAAATAAAAAATAATATCTCAAAATGGATGATAAATTTGTGTTTGAGGAGCCTTCAAAAAATACTCAATGAAATATACTTATATTAAGCTACGATATAAAGTTCATTTATAATTCAAAAGCACCATAAAATTTCTACTTTCTCTTTGTTAAAACATACTTCACACAAAATTGAAACAAAAGCCCATGTTGCAAAAAAGTATATTTCATAACTACATGAATTTATTTTTTGAAGTATTAAAAGCCTATTGAAGTAATGCTAAATTTGAAAATCAAGGCATGATATTGAAGAACTACATTGTTTTGATCATTCAAATAAAAGCATTTCATGTGTAATAATGCAATTATGATGAGTTTTGTTTTTACATTTTGTTTACTTTTCAAGTAGAACCACTAATTATTAACTAGTTATAGGGTTTTAAGAAAGTTAATATTTTATTTTATTCCTTTTTATTTATTTATTTTACTATAAAAATATTATGTGTTTTAGGATTGATAACCTACTTGGATAATTTGGGTAGGTTATTAGATTTTGGAATTTTAATATCATTTGCTTAGGTTATTAATGAATGATCAAAAAATCAATAATCGATTTGTAAGTTAATAATGACTAGATCAATAATTGGTTGATAATCAAGTCAAAATTCAATAATTGGCCAACACTAATATGTACATTTAGGTGCTTCTAGATATGTTACTAAAAATGGATCTTTAATCTTGAAAAAAACATTTCATGTAATCAATCTTTGCACAACCAATGGTCACACAACTCACCCCATAGTGGGAATTTGAGATGTTCCTATTGAGATTCCTCTTGATAAAATAACAAGCTTAAATAACTTTATTTACAACCTTGGATTAAGCAAAAAACATTTATCAATTGTATTGATAGCAAACAAGGTATGTACATTGTTGTCTTTGATGCAAAGAAGTGATTATCAAATAGTGTGATAAGAATTTGATAACATTTGGAGTAAAATATTATATCAACAATTTATTCAAGCTTAATTTGTGTTTCACTCTTAAGACCAACAAAATTAATTCTTTTCATATTCTTGCTAAGGACCAAATTTCAACTACATCTCTTTGGCATCATTGTATGACTCACCTCAATTACCAAAGCTTATGTTTTCTTACCAAGAACAATATGGTTGCAACTCACAAGAGTGCCCATTCTTCTTCCTTTTAACAAGGTGTGTCACAATTGTCAACCTAGGAAGCAACACATTGGGAATTTTTTTGAAAAGCCTAACACAAATCACAGTCATTTCCAAATTAGTACACTCCAATTTATGTGAACTTTTCCATGTCAAATCATTTTGTTGTATACATTTGTTGAAGTATGGGGTTTTTTGTGGGAAAAAATGAGGTTTATACTAAGTTCTTTAGTTTCAAGGAAGAAGTTAAAATTTAACATGAAAATTTATCAAAATGATACATTTAAATATGAAAGAGGGGGGGTGTTAAAATAGTTTATTGTCATGTGAATTGTTAAGCAATTTGGAATGAACTATTGTAATGTTAGAATGATCCCACCCTAGATGGTTTTCAATTAGGGATTGAACAACAATTGAAGCTCATAAATCTCTCACTAAATTTAGACAAATAGTAAGAAAATTAATACATTTAATGAATATTTGTCTTGACATAACTTATGTTATAAGTCTAGTTAATTAGTATGCAAGCACTCTTTAGGGCGAACAGATGGTAATTACGCCATGAAGAGATAATTTCCTTCCCTAGAAAATTACACAAAATATTTTTGGATGTTTTTGTTAGGAAATGTGAAAATGGAAAAAATATATATTCTTTAATTTGGTGATTGGAAAACCTTATGCAAGTGGAAGAGGATACAACTTGTTCAAAAACTAGTTGAATTTTTCAATTATTACCCTTCAAATTTAGGCATAAAAAAATGCAAGTTGTTAAAATTGTGCAACAACATCCACATGTACTAATAATACTTGTTAATTTTCCTTTTCATATCCATGTTGGTGGGTAGGGAAAAGGAGTGAAGTAGTTATTAAGAAAGGAATGAAATAGTTGTAAAAATAGGAGGTACATATTGAGGGAAAAAATGAGGTTATTAAACTTGGAAATGAGATAGGTATGAATTGTATTTGGAATTGTCCAAGGAGGACCATATGAAGGTTTATGCAAAATCTCCCATATATCACTTACTCAGAATTTCTTATTGTTAGATTAAATGACAATTCACTATTATTGCTTGGTACTAGATACTCCTAAATGTTTCCTAATGCACATTATTCTTGAAATTATTCTATTACAATTTGTACATGTAAAGAATACTAATACCTTTTAGCAAATGGTGCTCATTAAAAAGAATTAGTACAAATTTTTAATTTATAGAAATGTGTCTATGTCACATATGATATATTCATCTATTTTTAAAATTCAATGTCAAAGGGCTTCACGCATTTGCAAGTTCCAAATTTACATTATCAATTTTTGCAAAATTTAGAATAATTTAGGGCATATTTTACCACGCTTTCACTCTTCATATGATACATTTAGAAGTAGTGAAACATATATTGCAAGGGAATGCATATGAATACAAGACATGTTTTCAAGAGGGGGATGTTAGCATCCTAAAGGATTAGACCAATTCAAATTGAGTGGAAGATTGCGATGAACAAAAATCTATTTATGGATATTTATTTCAATTAGGAGAATGCCCTATTATGGAGTGTTTCATAATAATTTAAATTAATTGTTCCATTGTCCTCCACAAAAGGTAAAATACAAAACATTGGCAAAATAAACCAAGGAGGTTATTTGGCTATAATGTCTATTTCAAAGTATCAATATAGTAAATAATGCCACAACCACCATAAATGTAACAATCAAAGTTGTATCAAGATTGCAACCAAAAAAAAAATTCCCATGGCAACAAAATAAGTCATACAAGTAAAAATTATTCTTGTTCTTGTACCCTTTAGCTTATATAGTTTCGATGCTCCATCATGGGTCCCTTTTATTATTTATTCAATTTTGTGAAATTAGCCTTAATTTTGAAATCTTTAGTGCCTTTCAATGGCCAAAATTGTGAGTCCTTTCTATGCTTGGCTTACTTTTGAATTTAATGTGTTTGTGAAACCCTTATGTGATTGACTTCCCCATGAATTCCAATTATAATTTGTACTAACTCTTTTTAATGAGCACCATTAAATAGTTATCATGTAATTAAAAAAATGTGTGCAATTGTAACATGCCAATATATAATAATGTAGTCCATGAAATTAAAAGCACATTACATGAATATGTTACTATAAGTTTCTGAAGGTGGAAGCAACTTCTGAGCTTTGTTAACAATATTTGCAAGATTGAATTAGTTGTTTGATTCTTCTAGATGTTATAGAAATGACCAAATGGCTATGTATATTTGTTGTGTAATAACTTGGAATTCTATCCTTGGAAACACAATTTTATTTTTTTATTATGCTATTGATTGGCAGGAGTTGATTTAAAATCTCACATGAAATTTCCTTCTCTGTGACTCTCATTGTAGGCCACTAGATTTCATCATTTACTGTACATTGTGGAAAAATACAAGTCAAAAATCAAATGAGAAATGTTTTTCCAAAATATTCAAAAGAAAAAAATTACAATTTCAAAAAGATAATGCATAATAACATACCTTCACCCAAACAAATCTTGAATGAATATCATTAACATCTATTGTGGTAGTTTAAAAAAATAAAAATTAAAGATGAACCTTGCTCATGAATACCTTTTTCTTCCTCAATACCACAAAATTTTGCTTTTCCATTAGTGGTAGAACTAGCTTTCACAATAGCACTAAATTGTCAAAAAACTTCAAAAATCAAAGTACTATAACAAAAGGGGAGAAGATGTGTCAACATTCAATATTGAATGATCCAAGAGCTTGATGACTTCCATTATTTTTTAGGAGCCTTCAAGAACCCTTCCATCTTAAATGGGAAGATCATTTTTGTGAAACTTGGCAACACACAAGTCCTTAACCACCACCAATGTGATCTTTTACAAGGACCTATTTAGGCGCTTAGAAACTTTTGTGAAATAAGTGAAAATTATTACATTTGTATAATTGGATCTTGTAGGGTTTTTATAAAACTCCCAACCAAGGCACACAAAAGAAAAGGAAGAAGAAGGCCACTCCATGATTGTAACAGTGTAACAACCATGCCCTTTTACTTTTAGTTCATAAGGCTTGTCTTGTTTAAGAAGCAAACTTCCCATACAAGCTATGAAGGTTGAACACATGCAATGCTCAAGCCTCTGCCAAGAAACCTAAAGCAAAAAAAAATAGAAAAACATGACTTGAAGAAAAAAGAGTTATGGCAAGAAAGAACTTGAAAACCATGTTGATATGCACTTCAACAACAAGATGTCATCAAGTAACATAACATTCTAACATAAAAATCTTTCAAGATGCTCATAGAAGAAGAAAGGAGAGAAATGGAAAATTGACAAGAAGGCAAAAAGAAAATTAAAATAAAAACAAATGTATATATATATAATAAATATAATAAAATTCGAAATTGACTAAATGGTTTTACATTTGGAATTGACAAAAGATAACCGTAATATAGATTATGCAAAAAACCCTATATATTAGTGCTTTTCATCATATTTTCAACATATTTTCATAATTGCAATTTAATTTTCTCAAGGAAGGACAAATTATGTTGTTTTCTTATCCCAAAGTCCTTTTGCATTTAATTATTTGTTAGGAATTTTTTCAAAAATGTTTGTAAGTTTTTTTCAATGTATTTGATGTGTATTGCCATTGTTTATTGCATAGGATGTGTATCAAGATGTTTTGTCGTGTAATGTGAATTCATTTAATTTATTGGTGTTGTGTTGCAAGTCAACAAAATTAATCATGATGATATGCATTTTAAACAACAAAATAAATTGTTGATTTTTGTGAAAGAGTAGGCAATCATTTTGATGAAAAACATCACTCAAGTATATGATCAACAAATACTTGATTAGGAAAATCACTTGTGAGTTTTTTTTGTGATTTTTGAAATTAAACATTATTGTCACAAATATAAAATATGAAGTGTCAAATTTGTACATGATGTTGGAAAATGTGACAAAGCAAAAGTTCATCTTTTTATTTGAACACAACTTTGTTGAAATGAATGACTTGCATAAAAATGTGAAGGAGGAACAATCAAGGTTCATTCATGATGGTTTTGGATTGTGAAGGACGCGTGATAATTTATCTATTGAATGAAAAAATGAGGATTTCAATTCGGCATAACAACTTCCAAGAGAATTTTTAGTGCATTTATAGGGCAAATTACATTTAGTAATTAGGCTTACAAAAAGAGCCTTAGGGCGGAAGGTGTGAGATTGTAAGATCCTTAGGGCATAGGATGTAAGCAAATGAATTTTTTGGAAAGGAAACATTTTTTTAAGAAACCATTGATTACCTTGGTTGTTATGTAGGGTAAGGCCCTATTGTTAGGGAATTATTGCATGGACCTTAGTCTCTGCACTTAATGCTCACATAGTAATTCCTTGATAGCAAGGCCTTACCCTATACAAAATTCATGTAACCCAACATAACTTGCATGTTTTGGCTTGATTAAATAGGCTTTGGTAAATGGAGTGATGAATGAATTTTAAAAGAAAAAAATTGATAGTATCAACCTACATGCATTCATGGTTTATGCCATTGCAATTGATTTAATTACAAAAGAATTGGGAAAACTTTTGGATTGAAGTGAAAGTATGTGAGGATGTATTGCTAGAAGCTATTATCAGATTCCATTCAAGTATTTTGCATTATACAAACATAATTTGGACATTGATTGTTCAATGAAAATGAATGGTCACATGGGTTTTGATGGAATGTTAGTTGATGTGCATCACATGTTCCCAAAAAACACATTAAAAAATATGATTCACTTTGATGTCATAAGGATAATTCAATTTCAAGAATTTTTATCATGACCATGTTAGAAGAGATTTGCAACTGACTTATATCACTTGGGTTTAACTCTGGTGAAGTGATAATTTCTTATTTATCTTTTAGAGGAAACATTTCATTTGATATATAAATTAAACAATGGAGTACATGTTTGTTTTCAAAACTAATGAAACCTTCTAAACAACTTTTCATAATGTTACAATGGTGTTTGAGATGTGGTATAATTTCAATTTGATAACATTCTAAAGCAACAAGGTATACATAGTGCATTTTGTTCCCATGCTATTATAATTTAATGAATTTAATTACTACTAAAGGGTGTAGGTCAAATGATGTGTCCTTCTAATTTTTAATATGGGTACATTGGTTTTTTTTTTAAATTTTAAAACATCATAATGGGTGCAAGTATGCAGAAAGGAGGCAATGAGATTACTTTACTTATGAGTCCCTTTTAGTATTTTTTCACTTTTTCATATGAAGGAATTTTTGAATGAAATCTTTTGCAACTTGTTATTAAAAATACACATAGTTGCCCCAATAGATCACATGTTTTGTGTTAATCATTGTTGAATAAATATGAATTTTTCAAAATGTGTAAATTTTGCTAGATCCTACATTTCATTTTGAAAATTTATCATAATTTTGAATCATACCAAAATATGTTAACGACTTTAGATTTATTTATTTTGTATCACAAAATACAACTTTGTTTTGTATGTCATGCACATTACACCCCATTTACATGTGGTGAAAGACTCTTGAAAATTTTAAAATTTTAAAACTATTTTGAATTTTCAAAATTTTAAAATTTCATATATTTAAATTGCGAGTGTTTTTTGAACTTGGATAGTAGGTTGTTATCATCTAAATTTTTTTACCATCAAAATTATGTTATTACAATAGTCCTTTACCTAGTCTTCTATAAAATTAACCACATCTGATGCAACACCTATTCAAGTTCAAACGTCCTTTTTAAAAACCAAAACCCAGAAATTAATTTAATTAATTTTTAATTTTAATTCCTCAATTTTCATATTAATCACTTAACACAACTTGGAATGATTAACATAACTTTAAAATGTCACAAGACAAAAATATGTAAAAAAGTTCACAATTTTCACCACTATTTGACATGGTTTTTGACTTTTTTTTGTACTTGCACCCTAATGTTTTTTAAATGTTCATCAACATTATGATTGTTTTTGGAAATGTCATAGAAACATAGGATGTCGATAAGATGGTTATACAATATATTGGTTGATTGAAAGCTTGTACATATGTATGCCCATAAAAAACTATTGCAATTTTGTGAGCCCATGGGAAGGTCTTGGTGCATAAAGTAGTCATAATTCACTTTTGTTAATTTCAAATAAAAAATGCAATCATCCTCTTTTGTTTTGAAGACTTTTTAAAATTAAAATTAATTTGATTAATTTTGAAATTTTTGTTTAATTTTTCTCCAAATCGTGTTGTTGATACCTTATAATTATCACAACACCATTTTGTTCGAAAGATGTCTAAATTTATGGGCCTTGCTTCAACTTTCAAAGCTATAACAAAGGTGTCATTTTTGTTATCGAAGGTTTGGTTGAATTAAAACATAATTCTATCAATCACAAGTAATCACCTCCATATTTTTTATTAGTGTTCACATATTTGCAACAATATTGACTGATCACTTCATTAATTATTTTAGTTTTTTCATTAGTGTATGAATGTCATTTAAAATAAATTAAAACATACCATGATTTTTCACCTAATTTTTAAAAGAAAAACAATTTTTTGTTTCAAATGTTGAAGTAATGGTTTTGTTAATACCATTGTGGTCAACTTGGAGATTTGGTCCACCACCACTATGATGACATTCCCTTGCCATTTAAAAAAACAAAGCATGAAGTCCACAAAAACACTTTTCTATGGTTTGTTCACAATAGGATAAGATTTATACAACTTAATTTTTTTGTACATGGATTTAATGCTTTGGGATTTAACACAAATACACACATAATGTTTCACATTCTTGTTCTATCAAAAAAGTAAAAGCCTTTGCTTATGACCAACCTTGTGGTTTTTTCACCATGATGTCCCATCAACGGCATAATACATTTTTACTCCATGATTTTCACGCACAAATTGTTTCTAAACACATATAAATGCATGTTTGTTTCCATTTCAATAACTCATAGTCAACGGTTATGTTTTTCAGTTTTCTAAGAAATAATGTTATGCGAGGTTATTTTTCATGTACCTTTCTATTATTTCATTTTTGAAATTATTTTCATCTTGACACATATTGTGTAAAGAATTTGTCTTGCCCTTCAAGACATCTCCATTTGATAATTTTATTTGTGATTTAATGCATTGAGTACCACAATTTCTTTTGTTTAACTTATGACTCAAATTTACATCCATTAATGTTAAATTGTTATGCCATCATAATTTTTTAGCTACAGCCCTTGGATGTGTTTCAAAGTATTTCAAGCACACATTGTTCATGTGATATTTTAGTTTTTTGCGCATTCAAATAATGTTTCCATGTTATTAATGCATTCAAAACCATAAACAATTTTTTTAATGAGTTGAACACTTGACTTGCACATAAGTTATTTTTTTACTCAAAACATATATGGCTTTCATTTTGTATCAACACACCCCAATCACGAAACCATTTAAGGTTTAGGGTTTAAGATTTAGATTTTGAAAAGGGTTTTACAAAATCTGAAAACCCTAACATGAATGAAGTTTAAAGTGTTTCATTCATATTGTCAAATGTATTTTTGTTGCTCATCTAACTACTGAAACATTTTAAAAATATTTAATGATGTTAACCTATTAGAGTAATTGTAAAGTCACCCTGTCTTCACCCTGTCTTTGGGCCTCCTTTCACCCCTAACCCCTCTTTTAGTGGCATCCACAAAGTAAGGAAATTTTATTAAATCTCAGTATGAAATGCTGAATCCCAGCATTTAATTCACAAGGTTCGAGAGGGTAGTTTATAATTGTGTTTAGAAAACAAATAACAAACCCAAAAGATGACATTTGAATGTAAAACAAAATTGACATTATACTAGTCTGAATTTCACTTCCATGAGAACTTGTCTCATACATGTTGAGATCGTTGCTATGGATTCATGAAGTTCATTTAGACTATTTAGGTCTAAACCCTTTTATCAACATTATCCCAACCTAAATAATTCCAACCCAATTTTTTTCAAAAATCCCTAAATTAGTGGTTCAATATTGAGCTTCCTACTATCCAATACTAAACTTGAACTATCCGGAATATGAATTGAAAGTTGGACAATCAAATAGCTACCATGACCTACAACCAAATGAAAATATATGAAAGATAGACAAACATGTTACAACATGCACTTAATAGGAAGGGTGGTAATGTCAAAGGAGCAAGTACCAAGAATGTAACGTGATTAAGTAGTTGCTCAAGTTACAAAAGGTGCCTACATCACAAAAACACAAAACAACACAATTAGAGCTCAAAACTTGTTGCTCACCTATGATCATAATTTAAAAAGTAATTGATGATCACAAGCACAAAAGCAAAAATATATAAAATCAACCAAAAAATCAAATACAATCTTAATTACTAAACAACAAAAGAAAACACCACAACATATCAAATTAGGGACTTGATACAAATTTTAACACTCATACTTTGGAGTGAATAACACATGTAGAGAACTATGTTAGCCTCACAGAATCGTGATTTCACCTTCTTTGTTACCATTTACTTCAAGTTGACTACATTTATGATAGTTTTAATGCAAGATTTTTGAATCCAATTCCCTATGAACATTCAAATCTTGTCAATGGGACAAGGAAAAACCCCATCAAACTTATAAGCAAACAGAACCCCATCATCATGTAAATAACATACAATTTTGAAATGAGAAAATTTTTAAAAAATTGTGGCATTGAGCTTTGTTGGGTGAGAAAAACAGTAATCACATCATGAAGGTCCTACATACCTTTTTCAAAATAACCATACAATTGTTGTAGGATCATTTGAACATCTGTTTCTCCTCTCCACGAGTCCATCAAATTGAGCATGAAGGAACCTTGTATCAATTTCCCTGAAGACATCTCAGCCTTGCGCTGTTGGAAATCCAGGGATGATGACTAGGCATGTCACAAAAACCAAAACCGCAAAAACAATCTAGTCTGATCTGCAAAAGTTCAAAAGACATGAGAAATACTTACACAACAGAACAAAAGCAAGATGGAAGTTATAAGGCAGTGTCAATCCAAGGGATCTGAACCAGGCATTGCCAGCCCAAGTCAATTCATCTTGTGTTCCTTTCAAAAACCATAAACCTCCCAACACAATTTCTGTTCATGCAAACAGTGATATGTGAACAAGGAGATTCTGATCTATCTATGAAGGAACTCAGGTGTGCTCACATAGTCAAACCACTTTATGATAAGATGCACCAAATATAAACTCAAACTTAATCTCACATATCCGCACAACTTTTTCTTTTTTTAAAAGCTGCAGTGGGGAATGCAGGAAAACAAAGTGCCGAGGGAAAATTATGGCCTTCTAGTATACACATATTCTCTCTTGCTACCTCCTAATTCCAAGTACGCTCCATCTCATGCTACTTAACCAGATGAGTCGCGTCTTTTGAGCTAGCGTTGTTGTTGCCGATAGTCTGGCCTGTGTGGAGGAGATGGTGGTGGGAATCCAGAATTTGAGGCATGGGCATACGCCCCATCAATGTCCACATATTGTGCTGTTGGCTGAAATTCCATTCAAATCCAAGTGATAATTTCAGATTGAGGTAAGGGAACTGTTGAAAATATGGGCCAATTAATACATCACACCTACATAAGGGCACAGTATTAAATCCTGGTTTGAAATTCACCTGTTGCATGTATGGTTGGCCACCATACCCGGTATGCTGTGAGCCACCAGCATTCATTGACCTGCAGGGAACCCACTCAATCAAGCTTACAAAAGCTGACAAAAGGAATCTAATGCTACATGATATGCAACCTGAGTATAACAACACTGCTCTTGGTAACAATGCAAACATTTGACCTGGAAAAATTCAAGCATACCCAAATTGCTGTCCACGACCACCAACTGAAGGCCCACGGCCTCCGCCCATCCCACCATATGGAACCCCTTGAGAGAAGCCAGTGGCACCACTAGGAGCTCCATAGCCTCTTCCACCTTGTGGCACCATGGTTGGAGCAGTATACCCTCCCCCACCTGGTCCTCCATATCCACCTCCTGACACAGCCCAATTCGGTCCATATCCACCTCCCTGGTTTGACCCTCCATGTGGTGGTCGCCCCTGAGCTCGGCCTTGGTTACCACCAGCTCCCCTATTGATATTATTTCCATAGTGCTGACTAGTTTGGCCTAGATTGTGTTGAGTTGGTTGGTTTGGCCCAGGCCGAAGAGGGAGGGCAGGTATATGTTGCTGTTGGATTGGTGGAAGACGGGCATGTGGAGGTGCTTGGTGCATAGTCTTTTGGCGCTTGGCAGCCTCCTCTTGTTGCTGTCGCTTCTGCTGCCGCTTCTTCTTTGTTTGAAACTCATGTGAAGCTTCATACTTTGGTAAGCTGCAGTCAAAATTTTGCATTCAAGCCACACTCTACAGCTGTCAACTAATAGCATCCACAAAATCCTACCCTGATGTTTATAGTCAAATCTATGGTTGAGATTGTTAGGTGAAAAAATGATACATAAAGCAGAAGACAAAGACCTGCTGTGCTGCTAACAAGGGGGTGCAGCAGTGACACAAAGCAGATAGAAAGAAACCTGTTGGGCTGACAAGGGAATGGCTCTGTCCAGAAGTACTCAGCATCCAATGCATCTTTTGCAGAAATTCTCTGCAGAACCCAGACAATAGAGAATGAGATGACAAAGATATCTGAGAAGACAAAACCAAATTGACATTCATGGAAAATGATGCCATTAACCTGACAAAGCCAAAAAAGGAGGCATTGAGTAGTGGCTAGGCCTTGAGTAAGTTTTATGTATACACAAGGGAAACATACAAAACAGGAACTTTGGAACCTTCATATACTGTGGTGGTTGATAAGGAGGGGTTACTTACACATTCAGGATCCAATGTCAACATGCGCTCCAGGAGCTCGAGGGCATGCCGGTCAAAACTGTCAGACACCCAAAAAAAAGGTTACTATTTGGTCACTCCTGCTTCTGGTGAATCAGACCCATCACCTTCACCATGAATGGCAGTGACTAGTGGCCATTACTCCCCACTAACCTATCAGCTCCCAACAGTGAGATCTAAACATGTACATAATAATCTGCTCAAAACTCCAAGCAAACAACAATACAAAAACCCATGTCCTGAAATTCTGCCACATTCCCAGAATTGATACAAAGACTCAGTTTTAAATGTTATCTAGCATTCTCTCTTTGACAACACACGCTTAATCTGGAACCAAAGAACATTACAGGAAAAAACCTTGGCATTGCCACTAGACAGTTAGAATATACCCATGTAGACTATAAAACCTACACAACTTTAAGATCAGAGAAAGAGCAAAAAATTGCTTACGATTTAAACACATCTTTTACACGTCGCTTGGTAGGCCGATCTGGCTTGAGAGTCTTATAAAATGGCAGCTTACTCACTCCTGGCCAAGTTGTTTCATCTGGAAACCCACATAGATCTCCAATTTTCTGCATTTGCTCTGTCTACAAAACCCCAAATGGGATGGTAAGTGCAGCTGTTAGCTTTTCAATTCTATCAAGATTCACAACAAACATGGGTTAACTGTCCTTAAGCAAGGCAAGTACCTACAGTCCTTGCTGCAGATCTTTACAACATGGAAATGCAAGTCCAGAACAAAGTGTCATTAGCAATCCAAATCAGACATTTTCGACTGACTTTTCTTATGCTACAGGGGTTATAATGTTTTGTAAGCAGAGTTCCATAATAATATATCACCATGGTCAAGCCATGCATAGAAGGCCCCTAGGTCTCCTGGCTTGTACAAATTCAGGTTAACAGGATGTGGAGACCCACAATGTTCAGAGATGCACTGTTAATTGGGACAAGGTAGAAAGGGCATGTGTCAGAAAGTGACCACATTGACAGCTAAAGTACAAACCTCATTTCTGCCTGGAAGAATGGGCTTGCCATGGAGAAGCTCTGCAAAGATGCAGCCAACAGACCACATGTCCACTGCTGGAGTGTACCTTGTGGACCCCATTAGCAGCTCTGGAGGCCTGGGCAATCAGCAACAATTGACAGCAATTCAGCAGCAAAAAACCAAGAGCCAAAATTCATTTCCCCACTAGATCCCAAACAGCCCTCTAGTGGGTTGCACAATGAGGTCCCCTTGAGTCAGAAACTCTTTTTAGAAGAAAGAAAATCAGAGCAAGACCTAGGATATATAGGTGGTCTCAAGTCAAACCCTACCTGTACCAAAGTGTAATTACACGATTTGTCAGTGGTTGGCCATTCTGATCACTTGTGAATGACCTTGCCAGCCCAAAATCCGCAAGCTTCAGGTTTCCATTGTTGTCAATCAACAGGTTTGACCCTGAACATTCAGAGATATGAGTGAGGTCCCAGGTCATGAAGGATACAAAAACATGGACCAATTTCTGTTATTGTAACAATGATTCTACAATTGCGAACTCAAAATAGAAGTAAATTTGAAAGGACGGAATCTGACACACGCCTTTGATATCACGATGGAGAACTTGATTAACATGGCAGTAATGGAGGCCAGTCAAAAGTTGTCTCATGTAACACTATTCCCCCCCCATGCACACAACAAATATCTTTCATAAGAATAGAGAAACCAATCTGAGATCACTGTCACTACTACAGAATCTATGAAACCAAAAGGATACAAAGGCACAGCTACTTCCTTGGACTGCAAACCAACCTTGATTTGGGGTACAGAGAACCGCATTCCAGGCCGATCAGAAAGGCCAGTCAAATCATGATCCATGTACTCAAACACCATGTATATTGAACCTTTAAACTTGTTTGCATCCCCTGCAATTCCACAGAGTCAGGTTAGTTACAAAAGCAGTGTGGACTCTAGATGAACAAGCAGCTCATTGCATAATGACTCTGCCCTTTATGGCAAAGTTCAAAGTTCAAACTAAAAACTTCCCTTACTGGATCTAGAACTTGTCATGTAGATGCATGCACTTCTTTGGAACATACCCGTCCATCATATGCACATAAAGTACTCCAGATGTCACTCTCACATTGGGTCAAGTTTGAACCAAAATTTTTATGCCCAAATTGTACACCAATGCATAGTGTTTTCCCTATGGCCAGAGCCAATAAACCAGACAACATGTCATAACAGAGGAGCACATGACAACCCCTACCTGGCTTTATTTGGTCCTCTTTCTCTGGTCCTGCTTGCAATCAAGATCAACACCACCAATGTCAAACCTTACCAAATATGGCAGATATAAACTTCTCTTCTTCCACAATTGCTCAGCACCACAAGCATACCATTAAAATTGCCTTATCTCTGCAACTTTAACAAAGGCAAAGCTGCCATTCATTTTAGAATCTGAACTAGATAAGACATTAAACTGCCATTCATCAAGCCATTGCACAGGTTGGATCCCTGGATATATTAGATGAAACTCATATTGCCCCCCTTTCACAGAAGAGAATCTTGCTCTGAAGGAACAAACCTTTAGAAGTTACTATCTCTTTCAACTTGATCACATTATCGTGTTGCAGCTTCTTCAGGATCTTGATCTCTCGTATTGCAGTGATTGGAAACTGTGTAAACCAAACAGACCCCAATTTGCCAAATCAGTACAGCAATGATAGAATGACGCGAGGCTCACACACACAAAACTTACAGAAATGATCCAGGCATGGAGAACAAAGCCTGCCTGTCATCAATCAGTCCAAAGTATCCTGGATGAGTTTACCAAGCTTAAGTATTTCACCAAATCAGAGATAGACATTCTGTTCACACTTCAATCAATTGCCAAACCTAGTCGTGACACAGTTTGCTAAAGCCAAAGGGTTAGCATCCACAGATTGCACCACAAATAGTGAGAAAAATTCCCTGAAGCCACATTGCATGTGCTGGCATTGCCATGTGCCTAGCTGACACCAAGTGGATACAGGTGCTTCAAGGACTACTACTGATTCTTGTTTGATCATGCAAGAAAGAAAAAGACAAATTTCTTCATCACACAATGCCTAACCTCATCAATAAGACTGCTGAGACAAATGCTACTATTCCTATCACTGATCAAGCAGATTGAGAAGACAATAGAACGTAAATGCCATACCCCTTCTTTTTCATTATCCATACGCACTTTCTTCAGTGCTACAACCTCCCCAGTTGCTTTTTCTCGTGCCATATACACTTGCCTGCATGTACAAGGAGACAGGAACATATCCTTAGCACATGACAAAAAAATTGGGTTGAATGATCTTGCACAGAAGCTGGGACATCACAACATTAACGTACACCTGCAGAGGCTCATAGATATATCAAATTTTTTATATTAGTGAGCCAAATTTCAAGTCAAAGAGTTAGATGAGAGTGCACAAGGGTTTTTTCCCCCAGTAATGAGTGGAAGGATATGTGCACATCTCTGTTATTGTGTTGAGTATCAGATAGACATGTCAAAATGTGACCATAGCACATACCGATCCTTAAGTCAAAAGGGAAAAAAAAATCTATCCTTACACCAACAAAGAATGAATGCATGGGAAAAAGGAGGAGAGAGAGAGAGAGAGAGAGAGAGAGAGAAATGTAAGATTGGAACTTCGATAGTCAATCATACTTACGAAATTGCAGAGAAGTCTCCACAGCAACAATTTGAAGATAACAGGAAAACAAGTGCAGTCAGAACATTATGAGAATCACTCACAAAATGTCATATCATCACCTTCATCACAAATAGCAGTGACGGGCTGCCATGACTACCTAGCTACTACCCCACTGAGTTCATCAGCTCCCAACAGGGAGCATACATAAGCATATGTGAAAGTTCTATCATGACAATAATTAGCCTATTCTCCATTAACAGAAAGTGGCCACTGACATTGCCCATGGAATTTAGCAGTTCCCATCACTACACATCAATTGATACACCACAACCAGGCTTTTGCAGCACTAACAATGTTTAAAACATCTTCATGCCAAGCTCATCCCGCAGTTCACAAGGGCAGACTGGTCAAAGCACTTATTAGGTAGTCGAAAAAAGGGATAGAAGATGGAATGAGAGAGAGACAGAGAGAGACAGAGAGAATCAACAAGCTTGGAAACAGGACCAACAAAGAACAGCAAGCAGTGTTGATCAAGTAACGTAGCTATGAGAGTTCTCTTCTTGAAGAACTGAAGCTTTGTTCTTGAGCATCTTGGATAGACCACACAGGCTATTTTGTGAAACACTTTTGCTATATAGAAGAAGAGTTCACATAAATCTCTGACACTGATGTTTTTCCAGGAAGAGACTTTCCGGAGTGTGCAGAATCAGCAGATGGTTGTTTCAGACCACAAAAGAACAAAACATAGAGACAAGTGTTCATAGAGCTTGCAAAATCTTACAACTTGGGGCTGTGTACTACTACTACCACTACTACTACTACCACCATGGCACATAGTCAAGGCATATCAGAAATGTTATAGGCAGGTTCCCATCCTTTGTCACACATGGCGATGATTTACACTACCCTCTCTAGCAAGACTGTGGCCATAAAAAAGAAAACCCTAAAAAGAAAGGTAAGGACATCACTCAAAAGGGAGGTAGGTCGGTCAGTCAGTCAGTCAGTCAATCAGGAGGGTTTTCAGGTTCGGCCGACAGCATCCCATCCCGCTGCAAAAGAAGGAAAAACACAGCAAGACGAACAAATGGAAACAAAATGATTTCTATGAGATGGAAAAAATTCCATACCCGTATGTGCCTTCTCCAATTTGCTCGATTTTCTCGAAGAAATCCACGCTCCGGGAACCCCATGATGGCGTCTCGTCTAGATTCAGCTGACCAGGAGAAGCCACCGTCATATCTTCTGCTGGTTCCGGTTCCGGTTTTGGTTCTTTTTCCTCTTCTTCTTTTTCGCAAACACCACCTCAGCTGCCTTCCCGGCTTCTGCAAACCCTGAACCCCGGGACAGAATCCACTTCTTCTCCCTTCAGAAAGCTCCAAAACCCTATCTCCCAAACCCTACAAAGCAAATTTCTTTTCTAAAAACAAAAATCACAACCTCATCAATCTGCGACAATAGAATCACTGAGAGTAAGGGCTGTAGCACTCTTCTCTCTGCATCTTCTAATGCTAAATTCCGCACTATCCTCTCTCTCTCTCGCGCTCTCTCTCTCTCCCTCGCAAAAGCTCAGGCACGTCGTCGTCGTCGTCGTCGCGGTCCGCGTCCGCGGAAACCTGACTATAGCCAGGGTTTAGCCAAGCGTGCTCAGTGGATGAGAAAAAACAACAATCCAGAGGGAGATGAATGAATTTCTATATTACTCAAATTGGTGGTTCTTCTTCATCCACGAAGCACTTAATCATCTGCAATCTGTCTCATGGATGACTTGGCTACCTGTATTCGCCAACCCTGTCTTCTAGGTCTTTTTAGGGTTTCTGCTACGCGCGTATGAAGAAGAAGCCGCTCTTCTTCGTCTTCTTCCTCTTCTTCTTCGCACGAGAGGAAGGAAGAAAGATTTGGCGAAGATTTTTAGGGTTTTTCCAAATCGGAACCTTTGTGAGGTTCTTCGGGTTTTGCTCCTACAATTTTTTTGGGGTCTGATATTGATTTTTATTTTTTTTAAATTTTTAGTCTCTTGGGAGGGGGAGAATTTGCGGGATTCGAAAGTGCATTTGTGAAAGGGAAATAAGAAGAAGAAGAAGAGAAGGTGAGTTAGTGTGCTTGAGGAAGGGCGGCGAAGATGGCCATGGCCTCTTCTTCTCATCAAGTAATGCTACAAGCAGGGGTGGCAACTACACAGCTTGCATTGTTGTCGTCATCATTTCATAGTACCTCCTCCTCCTCCTCCTCCTCCTCCTCCTCCTCCTCTTCTGCCTCCTACTTGGGGTCGAAACTCTGTTGCAACAAGGCTTCTTCTTCCTTGCTGTTGCGCAACTGTAATTCAAGGATGGTGAGAAGGGATGGTGATGGTGGTGTTTTGGAGCTGCGATGTCAGGCCACTCCAACTCCTCCTCCAACCACTCTTCCTCACCTCAATGTCAACATCACAGGTACTACATGATCTTTGTTTGCTTCTAGTCTCTCTCTCTTCTTCTTCTTCTTTTCTTTCTCTTTTTTCTTTTGCTCACCAAAGCTTTTTCCTGTAAAACGGAGGATGGGAAAATGTATTTATGGAGTCTATGTTCTGTGCTGTGGGGGCAGCAAGAAACCCTAAAAAGCAATCACAACAGACAATCATGTCCTCAGTCTCAGTCTACTATCCCTTGTCACGGCTTTGATGATGGTAATGAGGATGGAGGAAAATCATTATTTCAGGTATTAGGAAGCTGGCATCCATAGTGGAGCGAGAAACGGTGCGCATGGCATTGCCAAGTAAAGGACGAATGGCGGAGGACACACTTGCTCTTCTCCAGGTTATTCAACCCTAGTACCCTTGAAGTTGTCATGTGAATCGTTGTAGATCTCTTGAGATAGATCCCTCAGGGATTGTAGATTGAGACTGAGGACATGATTGTCTCAAAGAAGAGAATTGTCACATTGTATCTTTCTGGGGGGAATTGGTGGACAGGAGTGTGAGCTTTCAGTACGCAAGCTCAATCCTCGCCAATACATTGCAGATATCTCTGAAGTGAGTTCCCTTAGTAGCTAGCCTTTTTTTTTTCCTCTTGCCTTTTCAGGTTTACATATCTTGGCAATAATAGTTGACAAATAGTTTTGTTAGATGTCCTCCAATAATGAGAAACATCATGGTGGCAAGTGGGTGTGTGTGCACAGCTCAAGAATGTTGAAGTCTGGTTTCAGCGGGCATCAGACGTGGTACGCAAATTGCGATCAGGAGATGTGGACATGGGCATTGTGGGATATGACATGGTTCGAGAATATGGGGAGGTTGGTTTGAAGAACTTCTCTCCTATGCATTAGGTTAGGGTTTTGATGCTGAAGGGGCCACATGTCAAGGGATCGTTCACCATCTGTGTCATTTGGTTAATTATTGTGCAAAAATTTTGTTGTGTCTGTGGTGATTCTTTGGAGATTGTGGAATCTGCATGTGTGGTCATGCTCAAGCTTGATTTTAAAATATGCTGTTGTTTCCTTGTTTGGACCAGGACGATGAGGATCTCATTATCATTCACGATGCGCTTGGTTTCGGGGAATGTCATCTTGGTATTGGGGTATGGTTCATGTACTCTTGCCTGTAGGGTTCTCAGGAAGAGGGAGAGGTTAAACATTGGCTTTGTTGAGGTTCAGGAGTTGGATTTTATTTTCAAATGTCTCACATCTTTTTCAAGGGTCTCTGTGTGCTGAATACACAACTTTTTTACTATATGGGCTGTGCTCCTTGATCTTTTCTGCAGATTCCAACTTATGGTATATTTGAAAACATCTCATCGTTAAGCCAGTTAGCAGCTATGCCACAGTGGACTGAAGATCGGCCTCTGCGAGTTGTCACAGGCTATACTTATGTCCGTATTATTCCACTCCCCTTTGAAGTTGGTGTGACTCTGGTGAGTTTTAGTTTGTTGTGGTACAACCAGTTCCACTGCAGCCATTCATGTTTGTCTCATTTGGGTTCATGTGGCTGGCTGCCCATGGATGCAGCTTGGAGAGAAGTTTTTTCAAGAAAAAGGGTTGAAACATGTGCAACTCTCAACAGCTGATGGAGCCTTGGAAGCTGCGCCAGCGGTAAGCAAATTAGATCAGAGGAGAAAATTGTCTTTTGAGATTGTTGAAGTTTGTCAACTTGGTCCATCTTCTTCCAAAACATGATGAAGCACTTGCTTATGCTTGTCAAAGTGTGTGTCCAGAAAGCTGATTTTCTAAAACATCAATTCAGCTTACTATCTATCAACCTCAATTTTGGCAGCAGCTTTGCAGCTCCGACCAATCCTGAAGACCCAAGAAAGAGACCTTAAATTAGTATGGTGGCTGGTGTTGCCATGGACAGATGGGCACAGCTGATGCCATACTGGATCTTGTGAGCAGTGGAACCACACTTCGTGAAAACAATCTCAAGGAGATTAATGGTGGAGCAGTGCTTAGCAGCCAGGTAAATAGAGCTCAGAAAAAAACCTCAAATTTGAAAAGTTATGAGAATAGTTGGAAGCATGATTATTATATTGAGTTAGGTGGAAATAAAGGCACAATTGTGATTCAGAATGTTGTTGCCCAATGCCCATTCCCATATGTTCAAGAGGCAAATGGTTTAACACAGAGTCACATATGCTTGAAGGGTGTATTTGTTGCAAACAAACGTGCACTTATGGAGCGCAAGGAAGTGCTTGATGTAGCCCATGAATTGCTGGAGCGTTTTGAAGCTCATCTGACTGCACATGGACAGTTCACGGTATTGTCATTCACAACTGAGCTGCTCTTCTCCTTCTTTACTTGTGTTGATGGTGTATGATTGCTGTATATGTATTTACCGTATCATTGTGATGCACAACAGCTTGCTTGGCTCATCCATCAGAGGATCTGGAAAGGCTCTGCAGAACGGGTTCTCACCAATGTTGTAAAACTGACATGGTTAGTTTGCTAAGTACAGGTAGTGGCCAATATGAGAGGCAGCTCAGCAGAAGAAGTAGCTGAACGGATTTTAGAGCATACAGACTTTCCAGGACTGCAGGTATTGCAACGGTACACATGTGTAGGGCATAAGGAAGTAATTGTTATTCTTGTGGAAGTTGTTAGAAGCCACAATATCTAGAAATGAACTGGAAACAAGCTGTTGATATCTTTCTGATACATGCTCATGTAAGCAATGTGACTTCACAGGACAGACCTAAATTTGTTTGCTTTTTATGGTGTAAATTCAAATCAATAGCTCAGAATGTCTTGTTGGTGTTTCAGGGACCCACAATAAGTCCTGTGTACACCACTAAAGCTGGAAACATCTGTGTGGACTACTATGCAATTGTCATATGTGTGCCAAAGCCCAAACTCTACCATGCTGTACGCCAACTGCGGAAGGTACATTCATCCTGGCTTTTTCAGTTTGACAGGTTTCCATGTGCAGTGTTGAATGTCATGAAAAACAAACTCATCAGCAATCACTACTGCACAGACTGTTGCTCCTTTTGAATACTTCAATTGACTGGAAGTGTTTGGTAATGCAGGCAGGAGGCAGCGGGGTTTTGGTGTCCCCACTGACTTATATCTTTGATGAGGAGACTCCACGGTACCGAAATCTTCTGGCAGCTTTGAAATCGTAGTGCTTGATGTCCAGACTTGATGAGAATCTTGTAAGCATTCAGGGTCTCTTCTAGTGGAGAGCTTACCTTGTTGAATGCCTTGGCTCACATTTTTCTCATGTGCTAAAATGTCAGTTGATTCAGCAGTTTGGTGAAGGGAGGTATGCATCTGTAGGTGATTGGGGATTGGTTGGAATTTTGCTAGGATTCTTCCATGGGGTTGCTTGTGATCCCTAATTTACACTACGATTTTCCCGAGGTTGTTACGCAGACATGTGCATGGCCAAGGATTTTATTTGTTGAGGTTGTTATGTAGACAAGTGCATGGCTAAGGAGAAGGCAATTGATGAGATGATTGTAATTGACAAATGTGTGCATGGAAACTGAGGAGGAAGGGGTATGCATTTATGATTGGCACCTGAAGTTTGTTTTCTCACAGTTTAACATGTTCAAATGATTTGTGAAAAGTGCCCTGTACAATCGGTACGTGTTTATGCATGGTAGATGCCTTGCTCACAAGGCTTTTAACTTCACACATAATTTTGCAAGTGTGAAGCACAGAACCCCCGGTTTCTGGACCAATGAGAAAGTGACTAAAAACTAGAGTAGAGAAGGGAGATAATTATGTGTTATATAACCCCTCTTCCTCTGGTCCTCTGGACCCAATGAGCAAGTGACGTGTTGGACAATGCAGCTCAGAAATTGGTTACGGGTTCATAATCAGCTTTAAGGGGCCAGATCAAAATTGATGTGTCTCTTCCTCATTGGACATCTGTGCTCTACCTAGTTAGTATTCCATATTTGTACCTACTGCCTTACTCACAGCTTCCACTTCACATCCATCACCTGTGGGGGTGGTGGGTACATGGATAGAAAAAAGCTACTTTCATCCGCATGCAGAAACAAAATGATCAGTGAAAGAAACAGTAATTCTATTCAGAATTCTTCCATTCCAAGTTCTTCTGTTCCAAATTCCATTCAGAATTCTTCCATTCCAAATTCCATTCCATATTCATTCATGGCTGAAAAGTTGCATTCTTACAAATCATAATAATAGGCTTTCTCACTGACACTCATACCCCACTCTCTCTGACAAGCCAAAGACTTCATAATTTTCTGCCACGCATATGGTAAGTGTTTTGTTTTCCTTCCCATCTTTGCTCTGTCTCTTTGTGTCCTTTTGTCTCTCTTCTCTGTCTCTCTTTGGAAGATTGCAAATTGCAATGGAGTAAGCGTTTGGACTTCACCAACATTAAGCTTTTTTTTTTTGCATTTTGTGTGGGCCTGGAACATTCATAGAAGAGGAGGAGGAGGAGGAGGAGGAGGAAGAGGAGAAGGAGGTAATGAATCTCAGGACCCAATCAATGTGTTGTTTCTTTGGGTTTTTGCTGGGGTTTGGGAGATGTCTATCTTTTAGGGGGTTTTTTTTTTGGTTGGGTTTGGTTTTTTTCCCTCGCTCACACAAACACAAAAGAAGGAAGGAATCTTTTATGTTTTGTGTGTGTGTGTGTGTGTGTGTGTGCGGATGTGGATGTGGAGATTAGGGTAGCAATTTTTTTGCCACGATCCATTTTGTTTCTAGTATGTCTTTTGCTTATGGTGCACTTGGTTTGGGAAGAAAGGAGGGGAAAATTCAAATTGCTGGCTTCTGGAGAGAAACCCAATTGCTGTTTTCTTACCAAAAACAACATGTTTGAAGTTTTTTTGCATTCAAGATGGTGTTGGTGATGAGGGTGGTGTGATACTGATGGTGGGTACCATGTGTGTGTTTGAACTTGTTTTGGCTGTGAAAAGAATGCCAGTTTGTTTTCCAATGAGAAATTTAGGTTTTGAGATGGTTTGAGGATTTTTGTCAACTGTGGTTATTGTAGAGACGGGTAGTAGTCAAGGCTATTTCTGTTGTTTCATGTCTCTGCGTTTCTTTTTTCTTTTACCCTCCATTGCACAAGTTTCCACTTTGATGGTGGTGGCAGATTTGCAGGTTTCAGGGCAATTGCAGTTTGTGTGGTTTCATAAGATGATGATTCATGATCATGATGATCTCAAGTGCAACATGGGGCTTTTTTTAATCCCAATTTGGATCCAAAAACCCACAGAAAAAATTTGCAGTTTTTTGGGTCTTGCTTCTTCTGGCTCCAAATTGGCAAATGCTCAGATTTCCCCTTTTCCATGGCTCAAATCTTCTCCTCCTTGCATGATTGGTCTTGAATTCTAATTCAGGGATCCATCTCCCCCACTTTGAAATTTTGGAGAGATAGGTTTCTCAAATCCTCATTAGAGTTCTGTTAAATTTTGCAGGAACAGAGAGTATTGGACAATCTAAGACCCCTGCCAGAGCCTTTGGAAAAAAACCAGAAAAACAGGGGAAACATTTGTGATGATGCCAACAGCAAAAATGTAAAATGCTCGTGAATTTATGGAGAAAAACTGAATATGGTTTCCAGTAAGATTTATGAATAAATGCTTTAAGATTCGAAGTGGGTTTGTATAAGGAGTTGCATTATTTCCAATGAATGAAGGAATCACTCATTTGTTGGGTGTACCATTGCATATGATATGGTGTTTCATGTGTGAGAAGCATCATGAGGAGTTTTTGTTGTTGTTGTTTGGTCTTTGATGAAACAGGAAGAATTTTGACACCATGCCAGTGGATACTGGAATGAAAACCCCAGTTCAGACAATTTGAACATAGCAATGGGAGAATGGATAACAGGAGCTGCAATTAATGTTCTGGGGAGTGTGAGCATCAATTTTGGTACAAATCTGCTTAAGCTTGGTCACAATCAGGTAAGAAAAAAAAATGCTTTTTTTGCTAAAATATGTTTCGGCTCTTTAGCCAACCTAAATTTTGCTGCTGTTGTTTTTAGAAACCTAAGACTTGGTTTTTTTTTCCAGAAAGTTGTGGTTGTCTCAAATTTTTGGCAAATTCTGGTGAGAAAAAGGTGTTAGTTTTACTGGGACATCCCTAATTGTTTGCTGATGTCAGTAGTAGCTTCTGTGTATTCAGAGGGAACGGTTGGCACTGGCAGAAGCAGCAGAAACAGGAGAGAAAGCTGTGCTCAAGAAACCTATCACTCACTTCCAGGCATGGCGTGTTGGTGTGTCCACATTCCTACTCTTTGCCCAGTTTCTCTCTGCCAATCACATATATGTAAATGGCAGCACTTGTTGGGTCATTACATAATCTGAAGAGCGGGATCTTGGGCTTACGGGATTGAACACATTCAACTCCCTTTCCTTGATTCAGTCATTGGGTAGTCTCCACTTTTTCCCAAGGACATACAGACACAGTGTCATTCTTCTTTCTTACTTTGTGTATCTCATTCTTTGAGTGTGGCAGTTATATACTTTTTGTGGTGGTTTTTCATCATTTTCGGCCTCTTTCTGCTCTGTATGCCAACTGTGAGGATTTTGGTTATGATGTGGTGGTAGTGCACTTCTGCAGGTGTGGTTGTGTTCATGTTGGGAAACATCCTCAATTTTATCTCCTTTGGGTATGCAGCACAGGTGGATTTTGTAAAACCTTTTGCTATCGAATAAGCTGAGTGTTGCCTTGATCAAAGTCTTTAGAATTTTTTGGAAAACATTTTCTTACTGTAATATGAGATCAGTCAACAGATCAGTCTTGTAGTCAGTAGAAAGTTGTTTCAAGAGCTTCAATCTAGTTGTGCCTTGGAATTGGGTTTTTTCAGGGTTTTGTAATAACCTGCACCATTGTTGATTATTATAACAAATTAGTAGTTTTGCTTATCCCAAAATTTCTGTGGATTCTGATCTGGTCCTAATCTCTTATACATTGTGTTCCTTCTTCTTGCAGTCACTTCTTGCAGCATTGGGTTCTGTCCAATTTGTCACCAACGTATTTTTCGCATATGTCTTGCTCAACGAAGTTGTGACTAGGAGGTAATGTAGCCTGTTGGAACACCCGAAACTGTCAGAACTTGATTATAATATAGGATTGCAATCTCCAAAAAATGCTTAGAACGACAATGAGCTGAAATGGATAACTTGATAGAAGAGTTTCTTTCATGGTGCTCTCAATCTGTCTTCGTTGGGACTTAACTTTTCTTTCTATCCAATGTAATTCACTACCTTTAGACTTGGGACCAGTGATGTGTGAGCCTCTTTCTGAATCATAAATTGATGGGCTAGTTATAACAGTTGCTAACATTACAGATTGGATTGGCTTGAGTTGGGTGTGCAGAATTGTGCTGGCAACTATATTCATTATGGCTGGAAATGTGTTCCTTGTTGCCTTTGGAAATCATCAATCTTTAAGTAAAGCCTCCTTGCTCCATGTTTTACGCACAAATAAATTGGCAATTGCCCGTATAGTAGATGCACCCCAGAATTGCTGAATTCTTTTTTTGTTGCTTATTGGGTGTGTGCAAATCAACTTTGACAAAAGACAAATTAAGAGAAGGTTTTTTTTTTTCCTCCTTTTTTTTTGGTTTTTGTTGGGCTGCAGTTTATACTCATGAGGAGCTTTTGGCAAGCTACAAGGGCCATGCATATCTTGTCTATTGTTTTGTGCTTATTCTTTTGGTTGCTCTCCACCATGTGATTTACAGGTTTGCTGTTCTCCCTTACCTACCATGTTTTACATCAACTGACAGAAAGAAGAATATGAGGGGGAAAACAATTAAGAAATAAAAACTGAATGGAAAATTTCATCTTAGAAACTGATAATGCACATAATACCAAATGGGTTTTGTTTTTTGTTAGTTTCTTGGATTCTTGAACAGATCAAGATTTCTGTGGTTATTGAAAGTTGACTGGAAAACAGTCCCTTTGTTTGGGTAAACCTCATGGCAATACACAGTATGGTGTAATATGCTCAGGTACCCAGTTTTCCGGGTGTCAGATTAAAGATGAAAAAATTGAACTGTTTGTGTTGTTAAAACATTTTGGTATACTAAAGTTGTGCATAATGTATGTCTGTCTGTATGTAGGGCATCTTTATAGGTGCTCATTTTTCTTGGGGTAAACTGGGATTGGCAGGCGTGGGAGAATCTTGATCTCTGCATACGGGGAAGATGGGGTTGGTCCACACTGGTGGATGTTGTTGCCATATGCGTATTCTGTTGTTTCCGGTGCAATTGGATCACATTCAGTCTTGTTTGCCAAATCACTGTATGTCACACTTGCCGAATCATTGCTGAAAATCAGTGGAACTTTTGGACAGGGTGTTTTGTAAGCATTTATGTTTCAACACTGCACGTCAAATCTCTTGCTTGATTGTGCTATGGAGATTTCAGCTGGCCTGCCAACCGAAACTTTAGTACTGGCTTTGAGTACTGGAATTGAAAAACATGCATGGGACCAGGTCAATTTTGCTACGGTTGTCAATGGAAGGGGACAACCAATTGGATGAGTGGTTTACATATCTTGTGCTGTTACTCTTTGTTGGGACAGCATCATTTTGGGTATGTGCTGGCTTTATTGTGAAACAGTTTTATTTCTGTGCTTAAATTTATTATACTATCTGATTCATACCCTTTTGTTTGCATTTATGACTTAGTTACGGTCACAGAGTACCAACATTTCTCTGTCAACAATCAAATCATGTTTTAAGAAAGCAAACTGAAGCAATCCACTGAGGGTCATGGAATCTCGATATTTTTTTCACAACCAAGAGGTTGGAGTGCATGATCAGTTAACAGCGCCATCTGCAGACAACAGGAAAGGGCTAGAATCTTAAAGCCTCAAAGTAACCTCTAATTCATCAATCTCATTACACTATGACAAAACTTGCATTGGGTGGTGATGCAGATGGCAAGGTTGAACGATGGGTTGGCCATGTTTGATGCCATTCTCATTGTACCAATGCTCCAGATCGCATGGACTTTCTTTTCAATTTTCACCGGTTTCATCTACTTTGAGGAATACAGGGTCTGCACAGCCCCTACTACTATTAGTGCAGCACCCTTTGAGCTTTCAACCCACATGAGTTTGATTTTTTTTTCTTTTGTTTCTCAGTGTTGTTGTTCATTGTAGTGTGAGTGATTTTCCTTCTGTTCATCTCTTCTGCTTTCTTTAACAAAGTGTTTGTTCTGTGAAGCTGCCAGGTATTTGACAGGCTTCGATCGTATATGTTTGCCATTGGCATTTTCTTACTCTTTCTCGGCATGTCACTTCTTGCTCCCCAAGGCTCTAGAGGTGGTTATTACAATCAATCCCCATCAATTCCATAAACAGCTATTGTCTCTTGGTGGTCATCCTGGGTTGGTACCTTCTTGGCTTATGGGTCTGTTCTGTTCCAGGTACTAAATTTTCTCTTCATTGGGTATGCTTCTTCTGTTCAGGTGCTGGGACCAAAAATGAAGATGATGATGAGACCGAGTCTGTGCCTCTTATGACTGATGGGTATGTGCTTGGTTTCTACCCTTTTTTTTTTATCTATGGCTCACCTGCACTAATCAGCATATTAACTTTTAGAAACAACACTGTTCATTGTGGTTTTTCCACTTTTGCTCATTTCTTATTAAAGATAAGTTGACCAATGGTGTGTGTATTAGCTGTGTTTCAAAGAGGCAACCTTTGAAAGCAAACCTCTGACCAAAAAACTATAAACTGCAATTTCAAAGAGAGACTTTGAAAGCTAACTTCTGACCAGAAATCTAAATGCAACATTTTAGGAGATAGAAAACGTGGTGATATCTGGCGCGACACTATAAAAAATGCGAGATTTTAAGCAAGTTTTACTTTGCTAGTTGCTGATTCTTGGTCACAGAAAACTCTCAAACACGGAAGTTGATCATCGACCAAGGAGGACAAAGAGGGGAGTAGTAGAGAGACTTAATTCTGTGGGAGATGTTTGTTTCTTCTGGGTTGCAGAGTAATGCTGCCAACAGAGCGTAGGGAGGCTTCACACCGGCGATCATTCGTGCAGAGTATTCTCTCTGATGTAGCCTTGGTCATGGGACGTGCCAAGGTACAATTTTTATCTTCTCACGCAGAATGGAATCATCAAGTGTTTTTTTTTTTTTTTTTTTTTATTTAATTTTTATTGAGATTATTAAAAAATTTTGGGAGGTCTTGAAAGAAAAAGGGGGGTAAATTTTTTTTTTTTTTTTTTTTTTTTATTTTTTTTTTTTTTTTTTT
>Ga0116227_10003646_pt1 | contig 34095 bp, 23 predicted proteins | sample S1TSphgellanicum_FD_89693 | JGI IMG/M metagenome (GOLD analysis project Ga0116227, IMG submission 89693) | Host-associated microbial communities from peat moss isolated from Minnesota, USA - S1T2_Fb - Sphagnum magellanicum MG | ecosystem: Host-associated > Plants > Peat moss > Unclassified... | reverse complement strand
TATTATTCGCAAAATACTAATAGATACCCTACACTAAAACCAATTGCAGTTAGTACAATAGAACCTCATGTTAACGCATTTAATATTTTGGTAAACACACTAGTATTTAATACTGAGTTAAGAGTTAATGGTGTAGCCATAGCCACGGAAGGAAATACATATTTAAAAACAAGATTTGCTGATGGACACGATAATTTAAACAAATGTTTAGTCTTTAAATTGATTGCTGGCCAAACTGTAGATCCTTTGTTTAATGGTATTAATGCCATTAAAGCAATTAGTGTTCCATTTGTTGCTGGATCTCCAAAGCCAGCTGTGGGCACTGTAATAGCTACCTTTACAGGTTATGATATTAATAATAAAGGTTCGATACTTGCAGGAAAACTAATAGAATTAGTAGTTAAATAAATATTAATATACCCTAACTCACCATATTGGGTTAGTGTATTTACTATCAACGTTAGTGTTGGTTGACATTACTCGGACCTAGAAGAAGCAATACGATCAGGGTAGCTGTTGTGATGGACTTTATTGCTTATGATAAAGACATAAAAATATTTGTTAATGCAAAAATGACAATAGGATAAATTAATCTCGCTCTATAAATCAGCTCATCCGGCCTGCGGATGGGCTTTTTTATTGTAACTGTTTAGGTTGATAAACTTTTTGCAATTTACTTCTACAAAGAAGTATCAAACCTCAATAATCGTAAATTATACTTCTGCTATTTACTTAAAAGTTAAACACTTAATAAATAAAATTTACTATTTTCTTTTTTGAGGCAAATTTGTATCTTGCGCCCTCTTAAAAAAAACTAAATAAATTATAATTACAATATGGGATTAATGACATTTTTGCGTAACCGTGCGGGCTATATCTTGGTTTTTGCCATCGGTTTTGCAATTGTTGCATTTTTAGTAGGTGATGCAATTAACGTGGGCAAGCCATTTTGGGCCGCAAACCAAAAAGTAGTGGGCAGTATTGATGGAAAAGAAATCAGTATAGATGAGTTTAAGCCAAAAGTAGATCAGAGTGTAGAGCAGTTCAAACAGCAATATGGTGGCAGTGCAAATGCACAGATGCAGGCTATGGCTGTAGATCAGGCTTGGAATGGCGAGATGGCTGAAGTGTTGCTGTCAAAGGAATATGAGCGCTTAGGTCTGATTGTTTCAGGTGATGAACTTTGGGATTTATTGCAAGGTAAAAACCCAAGTCCCATTATTAAACAATACTTCTCTAACCCTCAAACTGGACAGATAGACCGCGCTTCATTAACTCAGTTTCTAAAATCAAAAGATCCTCAGGCGGCAAATCAATCTGTTTTGTTGCAACAAGAAATTGAAAAACAAGCTTTACAGCAAAAATATTCGAACTTAATCCGTAATTCTGTTTATATCACTTCATTAGAAGCAGCTGATGATTATACAAACCGTAATAAACTGGCAAGTTTCAAATATGTGAATTTAGAGTATGCCTCTATTCCTGATGCATCTGTTAAACCAACTGATGCAGATTTTACCGCATATTATAACGAAAACAAAAATCGTTTTAACAATGCAAACGAAACACGTGCTTTTGAATATGTTACTTTCAGCATTAGTCCTAATGCGGCAGATTCGGTTGCGATTAAAAATCAGATAGATAAAATAGCAAATGATTTTAGAACAGCTTCTAACGATTCGTTATTCGCTGCAATTAATTCAGATGTTAAAGTTCCTTATACTTATTTGTCAAAAGGTAAATTAGAACCTGCGGTTGATTCTGCAGTCTTTGCTTTGCCTGCAGGCAGTTATTTTGGTCCTAAGTTAATAGGTAATTCTTATAAGCTTGTTAAGGTAATCGATACCCGTTTCTCGCCAGATTCAGTAAAAGCAAGTCATATATTAATTGACCCATCAAAAGTTGGTGGCGAGAGCAATGCGCTTAAGCTAGCAGATTCACTAAAAAATGTAGCATTAAAAGGAGGCAATTTTGCCGAACTGGCGAAGCAGTACAGCATTGACGGATCTAAAGATAAAGGTGGCGAACTGGGTACATTTGCAAGAGGCGCAATGGTTCCTGAATTTGAAAATGCAGCTTTTAGTGGCAAAACAGGAGATATCAAAGTTGTGAAGTCACAATTTGGTGTACACGTTATTAAAATTGAGAAACAAATTGGTTCATCAAAAGTAGCTAAACTGGCTTATATAGAAAAAGCTTTAGCTCCAAGCAGTAAAACACAAGCAGCAGCATATAAAGCGGCAAGCAACTTCTTAAATGATGTTAAAGGAAAAGACTTTAATAAATTTGCACAGGAAAAAGGCTATAAGCTGGGTATTGCTGATAAAATCACCGCAACACAAGGCTACGCTCCAGGATTAGACAATCCACGTAAATTGATTCAGGATGCTTATGCCGCAGATAAAGGTGATGTATTACCTGAAATCTATAACATGACCAACGCCTATGTGGTTGCACATTTAACAGATATTAAACCAAAAGGAATTTTACCTTTAGAAGATGTTAAAAAAGAAATTACGCCAATGGTTATTAATGCTGTTAAAGCTAAACTATTAACTGAGAAATTTGATAAAGCTGGAAAAGGAAGTTTAGATCAAATTGCATCTAAAGTTGGGCGTTCAGTATATCCTGTTCAAAATATTGTTTTTGCAAACCCAATGATTCCGGGTGTAGCCCAAGAAAATAAATTGGTAGGTAGTGTATTTGGCTCACAGCCAGCTAAAATTTCAGCCCCTGTTACCGGCGAACATGGTGTGTATGTATTTTCTGTAGATGGATTTACAAATCCTGCTCCGATAGGAAATATGTTTAAGCAAAAAGAAACGATGATGCTTAGTTTGAGTCAACGTTCTTTGGGTGCAGCTTTCCAGGCGTTACAGGATAATGCGAAGATAAAAGACAATCGTGTGAAATTCTATTAAGTAGAAAATACGTAATTTTGTAACCGGTCATGTTAATAGAGCATGACCGGTTTTTTTATACATAAAGCAATGGAAATTCAAGAGAACATCATTAATAAGGTAGCCAGCAGCGGTTTGGTTACTTTAAACCTAGAAGATTATTATCATAATGGAGAAAGAGTGCTGTATGATATTAAAGATAATCTGTTTCATGGCTTAATGCTTAAAGAAAAGGATTTCAGAGAATTTATAAAAAATCATGATTGGACACAATATCAAGATAAGAATGTAGCGATAACTTGTTCTGCAGATGCAATTGTGCCAACATGGGCCTATATGCTACTGGCCAATAGAATTAGCCCCTTTGCCAATGAGGTTGTATTTGGTGGGCTTGAAGCATTGGAAGCTGTATTGTTTTCAAAAGCCCTATCCAAAATAGATCTTAGCACGTATGAAAATGAAAGAGTAGTGGTTAAAGGCTGTGGAGATATAGATATTGCTGTTTCTGCATATGTAGAAATTACAAAATTATTGACGCCGGTTGTGAAGAGTATTATGTTTGGCGAACCCTGTTCAACCGTTCCTGTTTATAAAAGAAAAGATTAATAAATAAAAGCATCAGCAACATAGGTGCTTTTAAATACAATAAACAATTTTAAATATTTCATAAAACTGGTGAGCTTTTTGCATACTTTCAGTTTAGATTAACACACAAAAAAATCATAAGGTTATGAAAGCATTTTTTTTAATTGTTTTAAGTACGCTGTATACGGTTAGGTCTATTGCACAGGAATTACCATTAAAAAAGGAAGCTGTATTTCAGGAAGGGGAAGTTTTAAGCTATAAACTGAGGTATGGTTTTGTAACGGCCGCAGAAGCAACGATAAGGGTGACCAATTCAGACTTAAAGTTTGATAATAAGCCTACCTATAAGCTTACTGTTGATGCACAAACATCGGGTACGTTTGATATTTTTTATAAAATACGGGATCACTATGATTCATATATTGATAAAACAGATTTGACACCATACTTTTATCAGGAAAATATAAGAGAAGCAAGTTACCGTAGGCAAGATAAGGCACGCTTTAATCAAGACGGAAAGAAAGTGGTTTCTAACCGCGGTACTTTTAATACCCCAACTACACAAACTTTTGATCTTGTTTCGGCCTATTATTTTGCCAGAAGTCTAGACCTTTCTAGAATTAAAGTAGGGGATAAGTTTGCTATTAACTATTTTTTAGGTGAAGAAATTTCTCAATTGGAAGTTGAATATATCGGTAAAGAAGTGATTAAGACTAAATTGGGCAACATCCGGTGTTTAAAATTTAGCCCATCTATTAAGCCCGGCCGTATTTTTAAGAAAGACAGCAGGTTATATCTTTGGGTTACTGATGATGGAAACAGGGTGCCTGTTAAAGCAGAAGTAGAAATATTGGTTGGCTCAGTTGTTATGGAACTTAAGTCAGCAGAAGGATTAAAATACGCATTGGCGAAAGAGTAATGATGATAGAAGTAGAAAATGTGCTGGTGCACGAAGATGTTTTAAAAGAAAACTTTGTTTGTAACTTAAGCAAATGCAAAGGAATATGCTGTGTAGAGGGTGATTCAGGAGCACCTTTAGATATAGAAGAAACAGCAATTTTAAAAGATATTTATCCTAAAATTAAACACCTGCTCAATGAGAAAGGAATAAAAGCGATAGAAGAGCAGGGAACATATGTGACTGATTTAGATGGCGATTTAACGACCCCCTGCGTTGATGGAAATAAGGAATGTGCATATGTTTTATTTGAAGCGGGCATTACGAAATGTGCAATAGAAAAAGCTTATGAACAAGGTATTGTAGACTGGCAAAAGCCGATCTCCTGTCATTTATATCCAATCAGAATTACTAAATATCCGGAATTTGAAGTATTAAATTACGACCGTTGGCATATTTGTCATGATGCCTGTACATTTGGGCGCGAGTTAAAAGTGCCTGTATATAGTTTTTTAAAAAGCCCTTTGATTCGTAAATATGGAGAGCAATGGTATAAAGAGCTGGAGGAATCTGTAGCTCTGGAAGGTTTAAGCTGAAGTGCAGATTAAACCTGATTTCTGGTTATTTTGCCTTTAATAATATATAGGGCGGTAATGTCAGATCGCTTAATAACAATGTCGCCTTTAAAATCAGGGTTTGAAGCGCGTAAAATCACTTTATTTTTATCTGCGTGCTCATGAATAAGTTTAATACAGCGTAGGCTATTTGCTTCCTCATTGGTCATCACTACATAGGTTTCGCCCCATAATAAAACATCATAGTTAGAGATTTCTTTTACAGCAATGATTTCTCCAGGAGCATATTTAGGCAGCATACTTTCACCAAACACAGGTAAATATGCTGTACAGTCATTAAAAGGGCGATAATTAACAAAATATTCAGCCTGTTCCTCCATCAAGATGAGATTGTCGTTTTCTTCTAGACTGATGTCATAATACGGAACGCCCTCTTTAGCTTCAGCAATGACTGGGCTTTTCTTGAAGAGTGGTTCGCCAACGCCATTCTCAAGCCAATTGAGGTTGACATTGAACAGAAGTACAAGCTTATCTTTAATGGCGTTAGAAATGCCCATACCGCCTTTACCACGTAATATATCAGAGAGTGACCCTTCCTTAATGTTTAAGGCTTTTGCAAACATTTTCTGCGTTTTAAAATGTAAAATGTCCATTAAAATTTTTAGTCTCTGATTTTCAGTGGTTTGAGTGTTCATTTTTTAGATTTGCTAATTATTATTAGTTTTTCTTATTAAAGGTATTATTTTTGTATAACAAGATACAAAAATGCTATTGGTGTACCAATAAAAGCTTCCCAAAATTATCTTAAATATATTCAAAATTATTAATATATGGCGATCAAAGAATTAAACCACTGCAATGTTAAGGATTTAAATGAAGTACAGGAGTTAATTAAGGAACTTGTAAAGCATACACCTATTGAGCGTATTTATCTTTATCAGCAACAGAAAGAACATTGTATGAGCAATGAAATGCTTATATTAATTTCTAATAAGTTTGGTCAATCACTTAATGAACTTATGCCCGTTGTTGATGTTGCTTTTAGTCAATACAAACAAATCAATTACAGGCTCTTTCATGTACACCAGGTAAAAGATGCAATGAAACAGGGCTGTTTGTTTTTTCATATGGCATGTACAAACCAGCATCAGGTATATAGAGGTGACGATGCTATTGATGAGCTATATCCTGATCAGGTTACATTTGAAAAGATTTTAGAAAAAGCCAAAACTAGTTTTACTAAAGAAATGGCTAAAATAAATACTTTTAAAGAAGGAGCTGCCTTTTATTTAAGTAAAGAAAATTATGGGCAAACTGCTTTTATGTTACATCAGGTTATTGAACTTTGTTACCGTGCAGTAGAGTTTTTTGTAATGGGTAATGATAAGAGAACACACTCGATTAAACTGCACCAAAAATATCTAGCCTATTATGTGCCATTGTTGGCCAGTCTTTTTGCTGAAGAAGGCACAGAAAATAATCTTTTAAACATATTGGATGAAGCTTATCTTGCCGTTCGCTATAAAAACGATTTTGAAGTGTCTCTTGAACAGGTCAATGTGTTTTTTGAAAAAGCAGATCAAGTTCAGGCAATGGCCGAAGAGTTGTATCATATCATGTTAAGCAATTTTGAAAAATTACATCAGCCGGCAGAACGCACAATACCAATTATAAATTTTGAATGCCCTGGTACAGCAGGAGCTAATATGCCAGTAGAAATTATTGAAATGCTGAATAAAGCAATAACCATAATAAAGCTGTACTGCTTTGGATACCGGACATATCATAAAACCTGTTTAAGGCAGAGTTATTTGATTGACGAGGCTAAAGAAGAAGAGAATGATCTACATTATGATATTTTAGTGTTGACCAATGAAGATCACCCAGATTTAATTGCTTTACAGGACAGGTGCAGTAAAATTAATCATTACAATATAACACTTATTGTGCACCACATTAACGAAGCGATAAATAAAAAAGATAAGAATAGGCATTTTTTTTCTTCGATAATTAAACAGTCAGAACAGATATGCCCACCAAAACAGGAACTGTTTAAAAATACGGATGTAGAAGAACATATTGGACTTAGCCCAGCCGAAGGGTTTAATCATTTTTACAGATTCCAGAAAAATTCGCTTGTGCTCCTTGAAACGGCAAACCTGATGATCAAAGAATTGAACAGTGAGCTTGCTTTGTCTATGCTTCATCAAAGTATGGAACAATTATGCCTAGGCATGATCTATGTATTTATGGCATATCAGCCCAATCAATATACTTTAAGTCACTTATTTAATTTATGTAGAAATTTCAGCCCTATAATAGATGAAGTGTTTCCGCTGTATTCACCTGTAGAAAAAGAGCTCCTCAATTTAATAGGTCAATTCAATAGGAATTTGCCTAAACATATAGAATTGCCAGATTCAATTCATGCACAAGTGACTTTACTGGCGAATAAATGCAGTTTACTTTATATTAAAGTATCTAAAGCCTGTGAAGATCGATTACAGCGAATTGAGGCTTATTAATAAAGCTTTCTCAGCAAAGGAGCGTATAGTTGTTTATTTACAATATCTATGGTAATTTAGCAGTTCAAACTCATCTTCAAATAAAATTGAAAAAGATATTAATTACTGGCGGAGCCGGGTTTATTGGTTCGCATGTGGTACGCCGTTTTGTAAACAATTACCCTCATTACGAAATTGTAAACCTAGATAAATTAACCTATGCAGGTAATTTAACGAATTTAACAGATATAGAGAATAAGCCAAATTATCGCTTTATAAAAGCCGATATTGCCGATGCATCCGCAATCAATGAGCTGTTCAAAGCCGAAAATTTTGATGCCGTAATTCATTTGGCTGCAGAAAGCCACGTAGACCGCTCAATCGCTGATCCTACGGCATTTGTAATCACCAATGTAATTGGTACTGTAAATTTGTTAAATGCAGCGCGCGAGTTTTGGAAGGCGCATTATGACCAAAAGCGCTTTTATCATATTAGTACTGATGAGGTATATGGTGCGCTCGGTGAAACGGGTATGTTTACAGAAGAAACAGCCTACGATCCGCATAGTCCTTATTCCGCATCAAAAGCAAGCTCTGATCATTTTGTACGGGCTTACCATGATACATACGGCTTGGATTGTGTAATTTCTAATTGTTCCAATAACTACGGTTCACATCATTTTCCTGAAAAATTAATTCCTCTGGCAATAAACAATATTAAAAATAATAAGCCAGTACCAGTTTATGGAAAAGGAGAAAATGTGCGCGATTGGTTATGGGTAGAAGATCATGCACGTGCAATTGATGTAATTTTTCATGAGGCAAAATCTGGTGAGACTTATAATATTGGCGGACACAATGAATGGAAAAATATAGATCTGATTCAATTGCTTTGTAGCATTATGGATAAAAAGCTCGATCGTACAGTTGGCGAGTCGGCCAAGCTTATTACTTATGTAAAAGATCGCGCAGGCCATGACCTACGTTATGCAATAGATTCGTCAAAACTTCAAAAGGCGCTGAATTGGACACCGAGCTTACAATTTGAGGAAGGTTTATCTAAAACAGTTGATTGGTATCTACAAAATGAAGATTGGTTAGAAGATGTTACATCGGGCCATTATCAATCATATTACGAACAGCAATACGGACATAATAAATGAATATTGAACAAACAGGATTAAAAGATTGTGTGATCATAAAGCCAAGCCTATTTGAAGATACACGGGGTTATTTTTTCGAAAGTTTTAATCAAAATACTTTTGAAGAGAAAACCGGCCAATCTGGAAATTTCGTTCAAGACAATCAGTCCCTTTCATCCTATGGTGTAATTAGGGGATTGCATGCACAAATGGGCACTTTCGGACAGGCCAAATTGGTTAGGGTTTTAAAAGGTGAGGTACTTGATGTCGCCGTTGATGCCCGTATAGGTTCAGCAACTTATGGGAAACATTTTTCAATTAAATTAAGTGCAGAAAATAAGCTGCAACTTTATATTCCCAGAGGCTTTCTTCATGGTTTTGCTGTACTCAGTGAAATGGCAGAATTTTTTTATAAATGTGATAATTTTTATGATAAATCTTCTGAACAAGGTGTGATTTACAATGATGCTGATTTAAACATCGATTGGCAAATTCCTTTAGGAAAAGAGATTATTTCAGATAAAGATTTACTATTAAAACCCTTTTCATTACTGTAAATGAATAAAATATTAGTTATTGGTGCGGGGGGACAATTGGGGCACTGCTTAAAAAATATTGCAGAAAAAAGGAACATTAATAATATTTTGTTCCCTGATGAGCAACAAGCAGATATTCTGGACGGTGCGCTTTTATTAAGCCTACTTGAACATGAAAAGCCAGCATATGTAATTAATTGTGCGGCCTATACTGCTGTAGATAAGGCAGAGGATGAAGCAGATTTAGCAAAAATGATTAATGCTCAAGGCTGTGCTAATCTGGCTTATGCCTGTAAAAAAAATGCAGCTGTTTTAATTCATATTTCAACTGACTTTGTTTTTGAAGGAAACGTAGTAAAACTATTAACAGAAGAGGATGTGGCCTGTCCGGTTAATGTATACGGACAAACAAAACTAGCTGGTGAAAAAGCAATTCAGGAAATTTGGCCTCAGCACTTTATCATCCGAACCAGCTGGTTATATTCGGAGTATGGAAATAACTTTGTTAAAACAATGCTTAGGCTGGGTAAAGAAAAAGATAAATTGAACATTATTGCAGATCAGGTAGGAACGCCGACTTATGGGATTGATTTAGCACACGTAATTATTACCATCATCCAAAAAAACACAACAGAATTTGGCCTATACCATTATAGCAATGAAGGTGTTGCTTCATGGTTCGATTTTGCAAAGGCTATATTTGATTTGGGTGCTGTGAAGGTTGAAGCTTATGCTATCCCAGGTGCGTTATATCCAACAAAAGCAAAAAGACCTGCATTTTCTGTAATGGACAAAAACAAAATTAAACGTACTTTTAATTTAACTATTCCATATTGGAGAGACAGCCTTTCTGCATGTATACAGGAATTAAATAAAGTATAGTTAGATCATTATGGGCTAAATTTCTAACCAACACATATACGAATACAGCATTCTAAATGAATGTACTTAATAAAAGATCAACCACTCAATAATTTAATAGAGATGAAAGGTATAATTTTAGCTGGCGGAAGCGGAACACGCCTACACCCATTAACACTAGCTTGTAGCAAACAGATGATGCCGGTTTATGATAAACCGATGATTTATTATCCGCTTTCTACACTAATGCTGGCTGGAATTAAAGAAATATTAATTATTTCAACCCCCCATGACTTGCCTAATTTTGAAAAACTGTTAGGTGACGGAGCATCTTTAGGCTGTAAATTTAGTTATGCAGTCCAGCATGAGCCAAATGGGCTTGCTCAAGCCTTTGTTATTGGTGAAGAGTTTATTGGGGAAGATAAGGTAGCTTTGGTTCTTGGAGACAATATTTTTCATGGTGATGGCATGGCAAGACTATTACAGGCCAGTGCTGATCCAGATGGAGGTATTGTATTTGCCTACCAGGTATCAGACCCTGAGCGTTATGGTGTTGTAGAATTTGATGCAAATAAAAAAGCCATCTCCATAGAAGAGAAGCCGGAAAAACCTAAATCTGATTATGCGGTTCCGGGATTATATTTTTACGATAATGAAGTTGTAGAAATTGCAAAAAACATTAAACCATCAGCCAGGGGGGAGTATGAAATTACAGATGTAAACCGCATTTATTTAGAACGGGGCAAATTAAAAGTAGGCGTACTTAGCCGTGGCACAGCTTGGTTGGATACCGGAACTTTTACATCGCTTATGCAGGCGGGCCAATTTGTGCAGATTATTGAAGAACGTCAAGGTTTAAAAATAGGCTGTATAGAAGAAATTGCATACCGGATGGGCTTTATTAATGCTGATGAGCTTAGGGCAATTGCTACACCATTGGTAAAAAGCGGTTACGGAGCCTATTTATTAAAACAGTTAAAATAAAGATTTAAGTAAAGCGCTACGTCTACTTGTAAACAGAATCAGCTCCCTTATAATCCAGCCATTTAAAACTTGCATGGTTTATTGATGCTTTTCCTGATGAAGTGGCGTAAAGGGCAAAAACAGCGCCTATAAAGCCGCCCGCTGTTTGGCTACTTAAAAATTTGCCATCAACATTTCCTTTTAATAATTTCCAGTGATTTGGTTTTGTAGCAAATAAAAAAGAATACCGGTCTTTATCTGCTTTGATCTGCAAATATACCTGGCCCGGGGGTAATGGTTCTTGTGCCAGTATATCCATCCCATTTGTACGACTTTTAAACAGCTGAACAATAGGCTTACCCTTATTAATAGATTTACAGAGAAAATAAAAATTTTTCTCGCTTTGAAAAATCAATATCCCGCTTTTTTCATTTTCGGTAAAGGCATTAAAAGTCATTTTTGTACTCGCTGTACAGGTTAAGTGTTGTTGGCGTTTTGCCACAAAGGACGGGTTGCCAGAGCCAGAACAAGTTTCTGGCCTTAGTTTCATGGTTAGGCCATTTGTTTGGTCCAATTTATACCAGCTTGGATCGTTGGTTCGTAAAAAGAGCAGGGCCGGATCCAAAAAATTTTCAAAAGAAATTCGATAGGCAAAGTTTCCACTTTGTGGCAGTGCCAACTGTTTCACCTCCTTAAAATCTGCACTATAATCGTATTGAACGTCTTTGTTGTGTGGGTTGATAACCGGCCAGTCATCTTCCCATTGTACTGGCGCAATAAAAGTTTCTCTGCCTGTGTTGTAAAAATTCCCCTCATAAGGCCTAACAGCTAAGAAAACAGCATAAGTTTTACCATCAGGCCCCTCAATTAATTCCGCATGGCCAGCGGATGTAATCGGATTCTTTCGATTTGGATCTAAACCGCGTTGGGTTAAAATTGGATTTTTGTCATAAGGCACATAAGGTCCAGTTGCCGTTTTGCTTCTGAATACAACCTGCGAATGGTTTACTGAGGTTCCACCTTCTGCTGCGCATAGGTAATACCAGTGATCACGTTTAAAAATATGTGGCCCTTCTATCCAAACCGGTTTTTTACTGATGTCAACACCACCATTCACCAATTGTACTTCATCACCAACAACTTTTAAATGAATTGGATCAAACTCAAAAGTTCTAATGGTTCTATGTCCGTCATAAAGTGGCCTATTGTCAGGTGCATCGCTATTGTAAACAATATAGGCCTTGTCCTGGTCAAAAAATAAAGAAGGATCAATCCCTTTTACTTGTGGCAACCAAGTTGGGTCGCTCCATGGACCAGCTGGATTTTTTGCGGTCACAACAAAGTTCCCTTTTCGGTCAATTAAAGTACAGGTTACGTAGTAAGTGCCCTTAAAATAATTTATAGAAGGTGCAAATAAGCCCCTTGAGGTTCCATCACCCATAAAGTTCATTTGGCTAGGCCGATCAATCACATTCCCAATCTGCTTCCAGTTTTTTAAATCCTTGCTATGAAATATCGGGATGCCTGGGAAATACGCAAAGGTAGAGTTAACCAAATAATAATCTGTACCAACTTTAGTGATACTTGGGTCTGGATAAAAACCAGCAAGAATTGGATTGATGAATTTAAACTGCGACTGGCAAAAATGTGTACACAATAAAAAAAATATGATCAATAATCTTTTCATAGCGATTTGTTAAAATATTTTTCAGCGTATTTAATAAAGTACGGCCAATTTGGGCTTGCAGTATGGCCACCGCTATGTTGTCTAAACGCAATATCACCATCCAAAAACGTTTCTATTGCAGGGAAATTTGTTGTTTCTAGGCCTTGTTTGCCCAATAGTTTATAAGCAGGCCCGGCATAGGCTGCGCCCAGAAACATGCCTTTAGCATCAACCCAACGCCCCTCTACAAGTGGAGAACCTACACTGATAAAAACAGGTCTTGGTGCACAAAGGGCAATAAATTCATGGGCATCTACTGGAAAATCATTTGCCGTCATTGGTCCAGCATATTTTACATAGTTTCCAGCCATCCAATGGTATTCACCTATCGAGGCGACATTCTCTATCTGTTCTCCAAATTGTCTTCTATATAATTTGGCACCCCCTTGCCCTGATGATGCAACAAAGGCTATCGCAAAACGTTGATCATAAGCCATTGTTACCAAAGCAGCTTTTCCATATCTCGAAACACCTTCAATGCCAACTTTTCTGGCATCTACTGCTTGGTCTGTTTCTAAATAGTCTAAAGCCTTACTTGCACCCCATGCCCAAGCACGTAAGGCGCCCCAATCATCTGGTTTTCTTCGCACACCCTTATTTACTAACCCAATTATGCCTTGTGTAAGGCCAGCACCATTATCGGCCTGGATGCTGTTTGGGGTTAATATGGCATAACCCCAGCCTTTGTTAACGAGCTGTTGTTTCCAATCCAGTTCGGTAGAAGCAGGTTGTTGTGGCCTGCGCATAGCCGGAAAATTGAAACCAAATTCTATGATTACGGGTACTTTTTTTAAATTTAAGGGGGTGGTGAGGCTAAACTGAATATCAACTTTAACACTCGGAAATGCACTATTATCTACATGACCAATTAATTGCTTGGTAACAACTTCGATATCGCCCTGTTTTTCCTGAGTCTCTGAAATGATTTCCCATGTTACCTTTGGGATGTTTTTTGGAATTCTTCCGTAAACTTCCCGATCAAAGTATTCGATTAATTCCGGGCGTCTTTTATTCCACCAGGTGCTGGCATTACCCACTTTTTTGCCGTTATTCAGTATCAATGGATCTGGTAAAGACTGATATGGTGATGCCTTTTCTTCATCAATATTGGCTGCATGAATTGCTTTTGGATCTCCCGAAGGACCTGGGCGCAACACGTCTATTTTTAGTGTTTTTAACAGTTCGGCATGGTCAATTTCTGAAAGCCTTTTAATACTGTCTATGGCCGCTTTTGAAAACTGAGCATTGGCTATTAAAGAAAAGAAACTAAAAAACAGACTTAATATTAATGCTGATAAATGTTTCATAAAACTAATTAAAGGGTATTATATAGTGCATAATCTGCTTAAGTTAATGTTGAAGATATAAAATAAATTCTAAAAATGCAACCGATTGCAGAAACTGTTTATTTTATATATTTTAGTGAAGTTTTAACCAATTTGTTATGAGAAAACAGTTTATCTATTTATTAAGCATTTTTAGTTTCGTTGCCACTTTTGCAAATGCGCAAATCTATCTAAAGAAAAAAGGCACTATCCAACAAATTTATGTAGAGAATAAGCCTTTTCTAATTTTAGGAGGAGAACTTGGAAATTCGAGTGCTTCAAGCAGTGAACATATGCAGTCCATTTGGCCAAAGTTGAAAACAATGAATATAAATACGGTTTTGGCACCTGTTTATTGGGAGCTAATGGAACCTGAAGAAGGAAAGTTTGATTTTGCTTTGGTTGATGAGCTGATTCAAAATGCGAAGAGACAGGATATGAAACTTATTTTCCTATGGTTTGGTGCATGGAAAAATAGCATGTCGTGTTATGCGCCACAGTGGATTAAAAAAGATGTTAAACAATTTCCTAGGGCGCTAAGCAAAAATGGAATAGCGCAAGAAATATTAAGCCCTTTTTCTGAAAATACCCTTAGTGCCGATGTAAAAGCTTTTAAAGCATTAATGAAGCACATTAAAGAAATTGATGAAAAAGCACAAACGGTCATTATGATTCAGGTTGAAAATGAAATTGGCATGTTGCCTGATGCAAGAGAATACAGTAATTTGGCCAATACAGCTTTTAAAGCACCTGTTCCAGCACCATTTTTTACGTACCTCAATAACAACAGAAATAATCTCCTGCCAGAAATTAAAGACGCCTGGATTAAAAATGGCTCAAAAAATAAAGGAAATTGGGAAGAAGTTTTTGGAGAAGGCCTAGCAACTGACGAAATTTTTATGGCCTGGTATTATGCTGTATTCATTAATAAATTAGCTGATGAAGGTAAGGCTGTATATAATATTCCCATGTATTTAAATGCGGCTTTAAACTATAAAAACGGAGCAAAACCTGGAGAATATCCAAGTGCAGGGCCATTGCCGCATATAATGGACGTTTGGAAAGCTGGCGCACCCAATATTGATTTATTATCGCCTGACTTTTATAATCCTAATTTTAAATATTGGAACGATTTGTACGTGAGGTTAAACAACACACTATTTATTCCTGAAATTAAATTTGAGCAGGGTGTAGCTGCAAAAGCATTTTATGCACTAGGACATTATAGCGCTATGGGTTTTTCTCCTTTTTCCATTGAAAATGGAGGTGAAACATTAAATAGTGAAATAAGCAATGGCTATAAATTATTGCAGCAATTAGGTTCCGTTGTTTTGAAATATCAGGGTACAAATGCGATAGATGGATTTTTAATGGATAAGAATAGCTTGAAAGAAGAAATCAGATTTGGAGATTATATTTTAACTTTTTCGCATGATTTAAACTTGGGCTGGTCATCAAAATCAAAAGAGGAAAGCTGGCCCATTACCGGTGCTTTGGTCATACAAATTGCAGCTGATGAATTTATTGTTGCGGGTACAGGTGTTGTGGTTACTTTTAAAACAGGTCAGGCCACTTCAAGGGCTGGTATCATTCAAATTGATGAAGGTGGATTTAAGGATGGTGTGTGGAAGCCAAAATCAAGGCTTAATGGAGATGAAAACCATCAGGGCAGGCATTTGCGGATTCCAGAAGGAACTTACAGCATCCAAAAAGTTAAATTATATACGTATTAATTGCACTTCATATGATTAAAGGAAAATTGAGTTTAGCCGTTTTATTGTTTAGTGGTTTAATGGCAACAGGGCAAATTAAATTGCCAAAACTGATTAGTAGCGGTATGGTTTTGCAAAGAAATGCTACAGTAAAAATTTGGGGAACTGCATCACCAAATGAAAAAGTGAGCTTAAATTTTAATCAGAAAACTTATCAGAGCATTACAGATGCTAATGGAAATTGGGCAATACTATTGCCGGCTCAAAAAGCAGGTGGCCCATTTCAAATGACCTTTACAGCAAGTAATAAAATTATGCTGACCGATATTTTATTTGGCGATGTTTGGCTCTGTAGTGGCCAATCAAATATGGAGTTGTCAATGAACCGTTTGGAAGATAAATATCCTATAGAGATAGCACGTTCTACAAACCTACAGATTAGACAATTTTTGGTGCCTGATGAATATGATTTTAAGCAACCGCGTAAAGATCTTTCAAATGGATCATGGATAAGCTCCAATCCTCAAAGTATTTTGGATTTTTCTGCAGTAGCCTACTTTTTCGCGTTAGAAATCAATAAAAAAGAACATGTTCCGATAGGAATTATAAATGCTGCGTTGGGTGGCTCCCCTGCGCAGGCATGGATTAGTGAAAGTGCCATTAAAAAATTCCCGGCTTATGATGATGAGGTTCGAAAATTTAAAGATGATGAACTTATAAAAAGCATAGAATCAGCAGATCAATCGGCCTCCAGTGCATGGTACAAAAAATTAAATTCACTTGATGAAGGTTTATGGAATCATTGGAGAGGCAATATAGATGACAATAGCTGGTTGGAAATGAATGTTCCGGGTTATTGGGCTGATGAGAGTTTAGGTAAAGTTAATGGCGTAGTTTGGTTTAAAAAAGAAATTGAGGTGCCAGAAAAAATGATTAATCAACCTATAAAACTGTTGTTGGGTAGAATTGTAGATGCCGATTCGGTATTTGTAAATGGCAAATTTGTAGGTGCAACCAGTTATCAATATCCACCAAGGCGATATCTTTTTAATGCAGGCATCTTAAAAACAGGAAAAAATACCATTACTGTACGTATTGTGAACAACTCGGGCAATGGTGGCTTTGTGATGGATAAAGAATATTTGCTCATAGCAGGAAAAGATACCATTAATTTACAGGGAAAATGGAAGTATAAATTGGGAACCAGAATGGGAGTTGCGCCCTCGCAAACTTTTGTGAGGTGGAAATCATCAGGCTTGTATAACGCCATGATTAATCCATTAATCAACTACAGCATTAAAGGGGTACTTTGGTATCAAGGAGAAGCCAATACAGGTAATCCAAGTGAATATGAAAAGTTAATGGAGGCCTTAATTACAGATTGGAGAAACCAATGGAATCAGGGGGATTTTCCGTTTTTGTTTGTACAGTTACCGGGTTTTATGGATGAAAAGAAAATACCTGAAGAAAGCAGCTGGGCGAGCCTTCGGCAGCAACAACTAAACCTACTTGCTGTGGCCAATACCCGTATGGCTGTAGCGATAGATTTGGGTGAATGGAATGATATTCACCCGTTAAATAAACAGGATGTAGGAAAAAGATTAGCCTTACAGGCCCGAAGTTTAGCGTATGGAGAAAATTTAATCAGTTCCGGTCCATTGTACAAATCTCTGGAAAAACAAGGTAATACGCTGTTGATCAGTTTTACCAATATTGGGGGCGGGCTAATTGCAAGGGGAAATAAATCACTTAACTATTTTGCAATAGCTGGTGCAGATAAAAAGTTTGTTTGGGCAAAGGCCGAAATTAAAAACAATAAAGTAGTGGTTTGGGCAGATGGGGTTTCTAGGCCTGTGTATGTTCGGTATGCTTGGGCAGATAATCCGGCAACAGCCAATTTGTATAATAAAGAAAATTTGCCAGCTTCTCCATTTGAGGCAGGATTGAAATAAATTATGTATTCAGTATACGGCCTAGCTTAACTCCCTTGATGGGATTGCTGTAGAAAAACGAGAATATACGGGGTATTATAATGGATTAGGCAATTAAAGAATAAGCTTAATGTTATTTCGTTCCTATTGATTGAAACCACAGTTTTTAAATAAAAAGGCCGCTCTGAAATTCATCAGAACGGCTTATTAAGCTAACCAAAAAGTCTTATTTCCCCTTTAAACCTTGTAGCATTCCGGCAAAAGCGATCTTCTTATTATAAGATGCATCGAAAAGTAACGGTGCATCATTTTTGCCATTGCTCACAACAATCCAGCTATCACTATCTGCAACGCCCCAAACTGTAATTCCGCCACGTTGTGCTTCTGGTACATACTTTAGATAAGATTTAACAACATAGTTATACATTGCGGCCTGTAAGTTTAACAAAGCAATAGATGAACCAACTGCTCCTGCTTTTTCTGATGGATTTAACCTAACATCTAATTCTGAAACTCTAACTTTTAAACCTGTAGCGGCTAACTTTTGAAACATCCCGTCAATCATGTTGTAGGATGTATTAATATTACAGTGCATTTGTGTTCCTACACCGGTAATACCGGTGTTTGCAGCTTTCAATTCCTTCGCTAGCTTTACAAAAGCATCTAATTTTGCTGTGCTAGATTCTAAATTATAGTCGTTCATGTACAGATCCGCTGCTGCATCTGCTGCTCTTGCATACGTAAAGGCTTTACTGGCATAGTCTCTGCCCAAATAATTTTGCCATACAAAAATATCTGTTCTTCCTGATGGCACTGGAGTATTATTGTTATCTCTCAATTCGGCAGCATCTGTAAATGGTTCATTAATAACATCCCAGGCCGTTATTTTTCCTTTATATCGATTAACAACTGTTTGGATATGGTTTTTCATTGCATCGTCAACAATAATTGCCAATGCACCTCCTGTTGGTGGCGGTACAGTAGAGGCGTCGGTTACGCTTACATCATCCAAATACAAAGTGTTTTGTGTGCCGCCCAAATCAAAAGCCAATTGAAAAGAAGTTACACCTACAGGAACAGCATAATCATATGAAACTTTTGCATAACTTGTAGTAACAGGCTTACCGCCCTGATAATTAACCGAGCCGGCTGTTGTACCTGAATATGGCCTGATTTCAAATTGAATGCTCTGACTGGCGGCACCTTTAATGTAATATGAAATGGTGTATGTTTTGCCAGCAGTAACTGGAATCTGCGCTTTTGTGATCAATTGTGAGCTGTAATTTTGACCGCCGGCCGGCACGTTAACCTGAAGTGCCTTAGCACCTCCATTAACGTTTGTTGTTGTGCTTACAAACTGGCCTGCGCCATTTAAAACCTGCCATCCGTCTGCAGGTTCTGCTGTAGTGCCAACCGTTGTAAGCTCAAAACCAGGATTTACAGCTAAATTGGTTGCCGTAGAACTGCTTCCGCCTCCTATTAAACTATTATAATAAGAAGCTCTTTGTTGTGAGTGCCAAACTAAAGTATGTCCAAAAACCTTTAAGCCCGCAGCCGTAGCGAGATTATAAAAATTATCTGCTGTTGTAAAATCATATGTCCCATCAGCCTTTACAATGGATGAGTTTTTGAGTTCATTGCCAAAGGTGATCCAGCCCGCTTCTCTTTTTACAGCGTTCCAGTAATTGGAATTTGTTGATGATAATGGATATTCTGCAGCAAAACCAATAGGAAAACCTACTGTCGATTTTAACGTACCTCCGTCATCTGTAAATTGTGCACCTAAAGTGCTATCGGCGCCATTATAAACACCTTGTTTTTTGCAAGAATACAATCCCAGCACTGTTAATAACAGCAAGCCAGGTATAATTAATTTCTTTTTCATTTCTTTTCTAATTATAAAACTAGTAATAGCCTGGATTTTGATATTTATTTCTGTTTGGATCTCCCTGAGGATCAACAACGCTATTAATCTGACTTTGAGGAATAGGTCTCAGGTTATGAAAATCTTTAATGTTTGGCGCACCATCCGGATTGTAAAGTTTTACCCTTTCTACCAATTTTTTGCGGACGGCTAAGTCTGCCCATCTTATTCCTTCACCACAAAGTTCTCTAGTCCGTTCATCTAAAATAAAATCCAGGTTAATTTGAGCCAAAGTGATGGTCATTGCTGCTTTTCTTGTTGCTAATTCTGTTGGTGTATACCATGATCTATATGCGGCACGTTCTCTCAAAGTATTAATTAAAGGTACCGCATCTATTGGGTGTCCATCTTGTAAAGCGGCTTCTGCGGCAATTAGATACACTTCAGAAAGCTTAGCTACAACATATGGTCTGCCAGAAACATCCTGAAAGTTATTCCGAACACTGTCATCATATTTTTTCAAATTCGGATAAAGCTGGTTGGTTTTATTTTGATTGCTCCAGAATTCTGATGGGCCTAAAACCTTATATTTTTTTCCGGCAGCTTTCAATTGGGCGGCCATTGCATCTGTTCTGGCCAAATAAATAGCTGTATCACCTATTGCAAAACCAACAGTAGCGAGTTTTGCTTTAAAATCATCCAGATCTTTTCCAGTACGTAATGTAGCCACTCTCCAAAGTGTTCTAAATGTGGCATCATAACGACTGTCGTTTGATTTGTCGGCAAATACTCTGTTAAAAACATTCGCTGTTGGAGCCAATTGTCTTAAAGGACGGCCATATTGTAACGGTCGGTCGTCAATAAGAGACACACCGCCAACGGTAATTGCATTTTGATAATTTGCATTAAATAAATTATTCGCAAGATTTACTTTTCCATCAAACTCAGTTCCTGGGCTAGTGGTTTCATTATTAGAATTATTTAATGGCAAACGCTCAACCGAATATAATATTTCTTTATTATAGTCATTTCCTTGCTTATGGATTTGGCTGTAATCCTGAAGTAAATCTGTGCCGTATTTTGACCTGTTGTTGATCAACTCCATTGCAGTTGTATAGGCTTTGTTAAAATCTGTCGATTCTTTAACATCAGAATAACCGCGGTATAAATAAACACGGGATAGCAAATGTAAAGCAGCCGCCTGAGATAATTTAAAGGCGTTTACCGGTCTTGTTACGGGTAAATTTTGGCTTGCATAAGTTAAATCATTGATCATTGCCTGATAATCTTTCTTTAAAATATCATTAAATGGCAGACGATTAAACCCATAATATGCAACATCTGTAAAAACCAAATCACCTGATCCCAGATCCAAAGGAACAGCCCCAAACTGCTCAACTAACAATAAGTAATAATGTGCCCTTAGGTATCTTGCTTCTGCAATAATTACATTTCTGGCGGCATCACTCATGGCTACTTTGGGTGCAGCATCTACAATAAAATTACACAAATTGATATTCGAATAATTTCTGTTCCAAGGCGTTAAAATAGCGCCATTTGTTGGTGGTATTTGATAAGTTCCCAATTCTAGGGTTTGTCCAGAATTACCTTGGTCACCATAGGTCCATTCATCGGTCCCCATATTTGCCAGTAATACCGCGCCAATTGGACCATAATCATAGCGCAAACCTGCATAAACCGAAGTAATCGCCGCCTGTAAACCATCAGGTGTTTTAAGGTACTCGGTAGTAAACACAGTATAAGGATGTTCTTCTAAGGCTTTCTTGCATCCTCCAAGCAAAATTACCGCTGAAAGAAGGATAGCTTGTATAAAATATCTTGTTTTCATTTTTTAAATATTAAAGTTGAGGATTGTTAAAATGTAACGTTTAATCCAGCCAAGAAAGTTCTGGTTGGAGGTATAGTAGCACCGATTGTTAGAGCCCTGTTAGAAATATTTCCTGGATTAGAAACACCCTGGTTTCCTGTTCCTGTAGCTTCTGGGTCTAAACCGCCTGCTTTAACATATGGAGAGTACAGGATGAAAGGATTTTGAGCTGCTATGTAAACTTTTATTTTTTGAGCGCCTAATTTATTTGCAAGTTTATTTGTAAAGGAATAACCGAAATTTATGCTTCTCATTTTAATAAAACTTGCATCGTAGTAACCCAAAGTGCTTCCGGCATCACTTGTTAAGGCTGTTGTAATTTGTCCGCCTGCAACATTTGGAGATGGAAAAGCATTTGTAGGGTTTGTTGGCGTCCAGTAATCTACAGCCAACTGATTTCTACGTCCATCATTAATGGTTAAATAACCGCCCAGTGGCTGATGAATTTGACTAATTAATGTGCCACCAAAACGGGCATATAGTACAAAAGAGAAATCGAAGCCTTTATAATTGAAGCGGTTGGTGATACCGCCTTGAATTTTAGCTTGCGCATTCCCGATTACATATTTATCATCAACGGTTAGTTTTCCGTCACCATTGTGGTCTTCCAGTTTAAGTTGGCCAGGAACAAACCCATATTTTGCCGCTTCAGCTGCTTCACTTGTTTGCCAAATGCCTATTTTTTTATAATCGAAAATAGCAGTTAAAGGCTCGCCAACAAACAACTGTGCATTGGTAACCTGTGTAACGCTCCCGTTTAGAGCAACTAATTTATTTCTGTTGAAGTAGAAGTTTAAATCAGTTCCCCAAGAAAAACCATTTTCAGATTTAATATTTTGACTGGATATTGCCACCTCTAAACCTTTGTTCGATACATTTCCAATATTGGTTAGGTAGGGTTCTGAAATTCCAGAAGTTGGAGGCAGGGGAACGCCGTATAAAAGTTTATCAGTTTTTGCTGTGTACCAATCTACGCTACCTGTAATGCGGTTATTCAAAATTCCAAAATCCAATCCAATATTTGTGGTACGTGTATATTCCCAATCTAATTTCGGGTCTACAATTTTAGTTACATAATAACCAATTTGAGATGATGGTCCATAATTGTAACGAACGTTATTTGATGCAACACCTCCCAAAGTGCTATAAGCAGGTACCGCCTGGTTAGAGGTAATACCAAAACCTGCGCGGAGTTTCAAATTAGAAATCACCTTCAAGTTTTTCATAAAATCTTCGTTGGTGATGCTCCATCCCGCAGAAATAGCAGGGTATTCTTTCCATTTGTTTCCAACACCTAAACGAGAAGACCCATCTCTACGTCCGGTTAAGGTGATCATGTACCGATCATTATATACATAATTTGCCCTCAACATCATTGAAATTAATGTGGCTGATGATTCACTTCCACCCAGTACAGCTACAGGGCCAACAGATGATTGTCCTAAATTATAGAACTGAACAAAATCAGCTGTAATTGAATCTTTGCTCACTGAAGTATTATGGTATTGCTCGCGTTCAAAACCAAATAAAGCGGTAACCGAGATGCGGTGTTTTTGTGCAAAGGTTTTATCGTATGTAAGTAAATTATCTAATGAATATTTTGTACCTGTTCCATTGTTAACAGATGCTGTATTTCCTAATCCAGGGCGGAAATAGCTGTTTGTTCCCCTAAATTGATCACCTTCTTCCTGATTAAAATCCAACCCTACATTTAAACGGTACTTCAGGCCATCTAAAATCTGTACTTCACCGTACAAGCTGTTAAATGTACGGAACCGGCGAACCCGATCTACCCATTGGTTATCATTTGTAAGCAACATCAATGGATTATAGGTTGTATTTAAGTCATCTAAATTTCCTGAAGGTTTAAGGTTTACACTTCCATCAGCATTGTAAGGAGAGGTAAGCGGGCTTAAGGCCAGTAACGGAAATACATTTAATCCAAATTGGGATCCATGTGTAATACTATAATTGGTTAAGTTGTTAAAACCAATTTTGATACATTTGCCAATTTTAAAATCGCCAGTGGCTTTCATAGAAGCACGGGTAAAATCCTGACTGGGTAAAACTGAGGTTTGTTTAAAATAACCGCCTCCAACTGAAAACTGACTTTGGTCACTTCCGCCAGAAATACTCAGGTTATTATCTGTCATATAGCCATCTTTATACAATAAATCTTGCCAATCTGTATTTCTGCCACTTGCAATACCGGCTTTTTCATCTGCTAAATAATCTTGAGTATAAATAGAATAATCACGCAATGCCCTGTACTGATCTGCATTATAAACATTGTATTTATCTGTAATCTTGCTTATACCGTAATACGTGTTGAAAGATACACGGGTGTCACCTGCAATTCCCCTTTTTGTTGTAATTAAAATTACTCCATTTGCACCACGGGAGCCATAAATTGCTGTTGCTGATGCATCTTTTAATACATCGAGATTTGCAATGTCATCAGGATTAATGTCATTTAAGGTACCACTGTAAGGAATCCCATCAACCACAAAAAGAGGATCATTTGATGCATTAATTGATCTTTCTCCACGAATTCTGATTTGCGCTCCGGCACCCGGTCTTGTACCTACCGCCTGAACCTCTACGCCAGCCATTCTACCCTGTAAAGCCTGCTGAATGTTTGCAACGGGTACTTCTTTGATAGCTGCGCCACTTAAAGAAACAATTGAACCCGTTACATCTCTACGTTTTTGCGTACCATAACCAATTACCACAACCTCGTTCAGGTTTTTTGAGTCTGGGGTGAGGGTTACATTATATGTGGTTATACCACTTTTAATGTCGATCTCCTGAGCAGGATAGCCGATAAACGATACAATAATTGTTTTTTCATTCTCAGGAGCACTGATGGAGAAAGTTCCATCCTCTCTGGTAACGGTTGCTTTACCTGAAAGCTTAAGCTTTACACCTGCACCGGGCAAGGGCAGATTTTTTTCATCTACTACCTTCCCCTTTAAAATTTTTTGGGCGAAAAGCAGGCTAGGTGTTAAGCCCAGTAAAAGGATTAACAACACCAAGCACTTTGAAAAAGTTTTTTGTCTAGGTTTTCTCATAAAAGGTTTAATTTAATTCGCAGTTTATATGCTTTTTAAATAACCTTAAGTTATATCCGCCTGGTTTTGAGTGCAGAATCTAGCTTAAGTATATTTGGTTAGATTAAAAGTAGAGATTAAAAAATTAATTTGCAACCGATTGCATAAAATTTTTTAAATTTTATTTTTTATGTCACATATAGATAAAAAAATGGTGTATTTTTATACTGTACCGATTGCATTAAAAATTTAAGACAATAGAAATATGAATATGATACAAACTATGCGCTGGTACGGTCCAGACGATATCGTTAGCCTTGCTGATATTCGTCAGGCAGGTTGTGCAGGAGTGGTAACTGCGTTACACCATATACCTGTTGGCGAAATTTGGCCCATTCATGAAATTGAAAAAAGAAAATCAGAAATTGAAGATGCTGGTTTATTTTGGAGTGTAGTAGAGAGCTTGCCTGTACACGAAGACATTAAAAAAAGAGCAGGCCATTATAATAACTATATTGAAAATTATAAAATAAGCCTTGCCAATCTTGCCCTATGTGGTGTAAAAGTAATCGCATATAACTTTATGCCGGTTTTAGACTGGATGCGTACAAATTTAAAATACCGAACAGCTACGGGTGCATTAGCCTTAAAATTTGAAAAAACAGCCTTCATTGCTTTTGATCTGTTTTTGCTTAAAAGGCCAAATGCTCAATTAGACTATACGCAAGCTGAAATTGGTCAAGCAACCACTTATTTTGAAAGCTTGAGCAAGGTTGCGCAGAAAGAACTGATGGGCAGCTGTTTGCAGGGGTTGCCTGGCAGTAAAGATCATTTTACGCCTGATCAGGTTTTAGAATTGCTTAATGGCTTTAAGGGCATTACCGCAACCGTACTCCGTGATAATTTGGCTCTTTTTTTATCCGAAATTACTCCAGTAGCAGATCAGTGGAATATGCAAATGGCAATTCATCCAGATGATCCACCATACCCCATATTAGGTTTACCAAGAATTATGAGTACGGAAGCCGATGTACAATATATTCTGAATAAAGTACCCGCCAAATCCAATGGAATATGTTTTTGTAGTGGATCTTTTGGTGCCAGACCTGACAATGATTTGCCGGGTATGATCAATAGGCTGGGTTCGAAGATTTATTTTCTGCACTTAAGGAGTACACAAAGAGATGACAGTGGTGATTTTTATGAAGCCAATCATTTAGAGGGTAATGCAAATATGTATGCCCTGGTTAAAGAGGCTATTATATTAATGCAAAAAGAACACCGGTCTATCCCTATGAGACCAGATCATGGACATCAGATGCTGGATGACCTCGCTAAGCAGCACTATCCCGGCTATTCAGCAATTGGCCGGTTAAAAGGATTGGCAGAACTTCGTGGCCTTGAAATGGGAATCAGAAAAAGTTTATTTGAATAAAATCAGGAAGGCAGTTTATCTGTAGACTGCCTTTCTACTAATGAAGGGTTAAGAACCACATGGTCTATATTCTTATATGGGTTTTCTTGTGCAATCATTTTTAAAAACATGTTTGCGCATTCGCTTCCCATTTGATTGGCATGCTGATCTATAGTGGAAAGATTGGGCGTAATATAAGCTGAAAATGCTTCATTTGCGAAACCAATTACTCCAATTTTAGGTGGAGTTTCGTCAATTTCTTTCAGCTTTTTAATTACCCCCAGTGCGGTAAAGTCATCTCCTGCAATAATAGCATCGGGCTTATATGCGCTCCGCATAAGCTTGCCTGCCCCGAATCGCCCATCTTTAATGGATAATCCGCCATAAATAATGTTTTCTTCCAATACCGGCAGGTTATTTTTTTCAAGTGCAGCTTTGTATCCTTTTAATCGGTCATTAAAGATTTTAATCTGGTGAACTGTAGTAATGAACGCAATTTTTTTATAGCCCTGATCAATTAAATGCTGGGCAGCTAAATATCCGGCACCAAAATCATCAAGTGTTACCGTAGGCACATTCAAATCCGGATGCACACGGTCAAATAGAATAAGGGGCTTGTTTTGCTTGATAATTTCTGAGAAATGAGAAACATCTTGTGTTTCTAATGACATCGAAGCCATAATGCCATCAACCTGTGCCTCTAATAAAGTTCTAACCCCGTTAATTTCATTTTCAAGAGATTCATTAGATTGATAAAGAATGACCCGATAACCGCTGTCTTTAAGACCATCTTCTATGCTGTGAATTATTGAAGCAAAAAAATGCGCCTGTACACTCGGTACAATCACACCTATGATGTGTGTTTTTCCAGATTTTAAAGCAGAAGCTAGCCGGTTTGGACTATAATTTAATTTTTTTGCAGTTTCTAATACGGCTTTTTTAGTTGTTTCACTAATTGCAGGAAAATTGCTTAGTGCTCTGGATACAGTAGATACTGTAATATTTAACGCTTTGGCAATATCGTAAATGGTGGTTTTCTTTTTCAATAGCTAAATGTTTTCGAACCCTAAAATTAAATTATTCAATCGGTTTTATGGAATTCGCATAAATAGAATGAAAATTATTTACACTTTAATAATAATATTCTTTTTGTACATAAACCATAGGAGCACATAAAATGCGAGTACATAGCTAATGGCCCAAGCTAAGGAAGCATTAATAGGCGAAAAATGCGGTGAATAGAAAGTGCTATATAAATATTCTAAAACACCATTTTTTGAACCGTCTGTACCTGTAATTTTAATCATATTCAGTAAACGGGGCATTAAACCGGCTAAGAAAAAAACGGTAATTGCATTTACACCATATACGACAAAAGGTTTGGTAAAGCGTTTGTAGCCCTGAATGTCAATGAGCCAATAGCACAATGAAAAGCCAACAGAGGCAAGCCCTCCTGCATATAAAACATAGGAGCTTGTCCATAATGCTTTGTTAATTGGAAACTGCAGGTCCCAAATTAAACCAGCCATTATACTTAAGGTACCAGCAGCAAATAACCAAGCTACCTTAGTAGGATTGTCTATATCTTTACGTCTGATCCAAATACCAGCCAATATTCCAAATAAACAGGTGCCAACAGCAGGCAAAGTGCTTAAAACCCCCTCGGGATCCCAGGTTACTGATTGCGACCAAGTATGTGCTGTGGTTAAAATGCCACGGTCAATCCAGGCCGCTAAATTGGTTTCTTTTTCCAAGTTAGCAAAACCCACACCCGGTACAGGAATAAAAGTCATTAATGCCCAATACACAATCAAAATCGCAATTAAGGTTTTTAAAATTGTTTTTGGTGATGCTTTGAGAAAAATGATGCTTGAAATAATAAATACAATGCCAATACGCTGCAGTACACCAAGTAGCCTTACCGTTTGTAGGGCATGCGCAGGATTATTGATGAGTTTTGAGAATATAGCCAGAAAAAACCCTAAAAAATAGAGTGTTAAGCCTCTTTTAATGGCTTTTAAAATTATTTTTTTATGTGCTGAAGGGTCTGCTTTTCCACTGCTCATGGCAAAAGCAATAGAAACACCCACGATCCATAAAAAAAATGGGAAAATTAAATCTGTTGGGGTACAACCATTCCATTCCGCATGTTCCAAGGGTGCATAAATGTGCCCCCAGCTGCCCGGATTGTTTACTAAAATCATAGCGGCTACAGTTAATCCTCTAAAAAAATCTAAAGAAAGTAGGCGTTGTTTGGTCGGTTCCATGAATTGGATGATTTGGTTAAGTTGAAACTAAATTAGAACAATGTTTTAATAAAATAAAATAAAAATTATGCGCATGCACAAGCTTTGATTTAGATTATGCAATAATAGATGCATTTTAGGTTTATACTTCCTGATTGCTTATAAAAAATATAAGATGTATCAGAATACTTGCAATAAATGCAAAAAAACCTTTCTTAAAATCCGGGTATAACCCTATATTTACTGCTCCGTACATCAAAATCCATATAACAGAAAAAATGGCAAGATTAAATTTACTGGAGGAAACACGCTTTGAAAAACTCCCCGTGAGCGTGTTCGAAAATCCTAAAACTGCTTCTATTAATGTAGCGAACCGTATTGCATCGCTCATTAAAACCAAGCAAGCAAACAACGCACCTGCCGTACTGGGCTTAGCAACAGGTGTTACCCCAATTGCAGTTTATGCCGAATTGGTTAGGCTGCATAAAGAAGAGGGATTAAGTTTTAAGAACGTAATTACTTTTAATTTGGATGAGTATTATCCAATGCAGCCAAATGCTGTACAGAGTTACGTAACTTTTATGAACGAAAATCTTTTCGATCATATTGATATTGATAAAAATAATGTGCACATTCCTGATGGCACATTGGCTTTAGAAGACATCCCGGCTTTTTGCTTGGATTATGAAAAAAAAATAGGTGATCTAGGAGGCTTAGACATTCAAATTTTAGGTATAGGCCGTACAGGTCATATTGGATTTAATGAACCGGGTTCTGCGCCAAATTCAGGTACCCGCTTGGTTACTCTTGATGATTTGACCCGTCGTGATGCCGCCCGTGATTTTGGTGGAAAATCTTTTGTTCCAACCAAAGCCATAACAATGGGCATTGGCACAATATTTAAAGCACGAGAAATCATCTTAATGGCATGGAGCAGAAAAAAAGCCTCTATCATTAAAAAAGCAGTAGAAGGCGAAATTTCTGGCGAAGTACCTGCAACATACTTACAGCTATCAGATCATGTTGAATTTATTTTAGATAAAGAGGCCGCTTCTGATTTAACCCGCTTTAACACGCCTTGGCTAGTTAAAGACTGTATCTGGACGGATGCCTTAATTCGCAAAGCAGTAATCTGGTTGGCCAACACTTTAAATAAACCAATTTTAAAGTTAACTGAAGACGATTATAATAATAATGGTATGGCGCAACTGGCTACTGAAAAAGGACCAGTTTACAATATCAATATCCATATTTTTAATAAACTGCAGCATACCATTACAGGGTGGCCAGGTGGAAAACCTAATGCAGACGATTCACAGCGGCCAGAAAGAGCAGAGCCGGCTAAAAAACGGGTAATTATTTTTTCTCCGCACCCAGATGATGATGTGATTTCAATGGGTGGTACATTTATACGTTTAGTTGATCAAAAACATGACGTGCACGTAGCCTACCAAACATCGGGCAATACTGCTGTATGGGATGATGATGCTTTGCGTTTTGTAGAGTTTAATGTAGATTTTGCTGATAAAATGGGCCTTGATAACACGAAATTAAAATCGTTGTATCAAGATATGCGCACCTTTATTGAGCATAAAAAGCCGAATCAGGTAGATACTCCGGAAATTCAGACTGTAAAAGGACTGATTAGAAAAGGTGAAGCTATTGCAGGTGCACGTTATTGTGGATTGGAAGATGATCATATTCACTTTATGGCTTTGCCGTTTTACGAAACGGGCAAAAACCAAAAGAACCCTGTTACAGATGCCGATATTGAACTAACCATTGAGCTTCTGAAAAAAGTGAAGCCTGAGCAGGTTTTTGCTGCGGGAGACTTTGAGGATCCACATGGTACACACATCGTTTGTTTCAATATTATTTTGGAAGCTTTAAAGCGCTTGCGTAAAACCGAAAGCTGGGCAAAAGACTGTTGGCTTTGGATGTACCGTGGTGCATGGCATGAATTTGAAACTCATGAAATTGAAATGGCGGTGCCAATTAGCCCGCAGGAACTTGAACGCAAAAAATATGCTATTTTTAAGCACCAAAGCCAAAAAGACAGAGCCGTTTTTCCTGGTGATGATGCAAGAGAGTTCTGGCAGCGCGCAGAAGATAGAAACCGTGATACTGCAAAAGCATACGATGATTTGGGCTTAGCAGAATACGAAGCGATGGAAGCTTTTGTAAGATGGAAATTTTAAATAATTTATTATAGAAAAAGCCCCGAAATTTTAATTTGTGGGGCTTTTTTATGGGGAAAGAAGAAGCCAAAGGAGCTGTCTTTGATTAATTTACATCATAGGTGTATACTTTGTGGGCCAAATTCCCGTAGGTATCAATACCTTCAATAATGACTCTGTACTTTCCATTCTCATTGGCATTGAAGTATTCAAAGTTGGCTTTTCCGTCTTTGTCTGATACCATATTGGGTTTCCAGAAAATGGTGCTTCTATAATCATTTATTTGATTTGTTGCAGGATATTTAGGCATATAAAATTCTTTAGAAAAATAATATCCATTGGGTTTGTAAGCCAAAATGCCAGGTACATAAATGTCTTCTGGTTTTTTTTGCTTCCCTGTTTTAGTTGTAATTAAAATTACACCTGAGTTGGTGCCATATACAAAGGTGTAAGCTACACTTTTTAAAACTTCTATGCTTTGTACATCGCTAACAGGCATGTTGGCCAAAACAGTTTCATCTTTTGTTTCAGCACCATCAATATAAATCTGCATTGGAGTTTCTGTTTGATCTTCAGCTGTATATGAGGTGGTGACCATGGTAGAGCTTCGGGTTAAATAAGCTTGGTCATCCATAATTTTTATACCCGCATACCGGCCGTCAAGGTATTGCTTAATAGAAAAACTATTTTTAAGGTCCTCGTCTGTTATAATTGCATCAGCAATTCCTGTTCCATTTAAATTTGCCGTTTCTACAGCAAGTTTTTTACTGGCCACAATATCTATTGTTTTTAAATTGATTGACTTTTTGATGATTCCCAATCTGGTCATTTCATTTAAATAACTGTCGTTTTTATTTAAATAGTCCATAATGGATTCATTCACATTGATCTCTATATCGCCCTCATTTTTGTTGCTTGTTAGCATTGGTGCAGTTTGCTGGTCCATTTTAATACTGATGTTTCTTTTATAGTCTTTCGCTTCGGCTTTAACCATAAACTTAGTGCTGTCGGCAAAAAACATATTGTCAAAATTAAAATGGCCTTTATCATCGGCTAAGGTGTCTATAGCAAAAATTTTACCGCTAGAAGCAAATAGAAATACTTTTGCATTTGGAATGGGCTTTCCCGTCAGGGTCGTTACCGTTCCGCTGATGCTTAGTGATTTTTCTGGCTGATAAGTAATTGGAATTGCCTTATTTTCTAAAAATTCTTTCCAAACAAAGCGGCCCCATCCCTGTGTTAGCATAAGTAGGTCAAGGTTGTCTCTGGTCTCGGCATTATTTTTTAAGAAATAATAATTTGGTTTCTCAATATATCCGGTCAGATCTGAAGTCAGCAGAAAGCTCGTTAGGATGTTGCTTTCGTTTAGTTCGTCAGGAGTCACCTTTGATATGTTATTAACGGCAACAGAAAAACTTCCTTTAACAGGTACACCGTTTTTTGATGCTTTAAATTGGGTTGAAACCTTAGCTGTTTTGGTACTTTTTGTAATGGGGTTTTCTAAATCAATGTCCAGTTGATTATTTCTGTTGCTGACAAATACCAGTCTTTCGGCTACAGGGATATTATCTGCACTGAAAAGCGTTAGGTGTATAATACCGGGAGGCAGTTTTTCTGTTGATATAGATGTAGAAATTAGCTGTTTTTGGGAAGATGGTTTGATGGAGTAATAAACCTGGTTATTGTGCTGGGCAATTAATTTCAGATTCCCCTTGTTTACTAAATCTTCACTCAATAAAATTTTAATGGCAATTTTTGAACTGTCTATATTGTTTGCGGATAAAATGTAGCCGCTTTTTTGCGCTTTTGGCAATTCAATATTTTTGTCAGAACCATCAGCAAAAATAACATGCGCAGTATATTGATTATCAGTTTGCGGAGTCAATATAAAGCTGCCCATGCCTAAGTGCTGTGTTTTAAGCGTGGTTAATTCATTCCCTTGTCGGTCTTTAATGCTTATTGAGATGTCTTCTCCGGTTCCATTTTCATTTATGGCTTTAACGGCAACCTTATTTGGCATATTTTCAATAAAATTCCCGCCTTCAGGTAAAAATTGAATATTTATGTTTTTTGATGTTGCTTTAATAGGAATGACTTTGGTGACTTCTTCATTATCTTTAACAATAAGACTGGTCGTAATTTTTCCCTGTGCTAATAAAGGATTCTTGTTAATGAAGCTGAAACTTAATTCACCGGATGAATTTGTTTTTCCCCTGTCGACTAGAATTTGTTTGCCGTTTATTTCTACTTTATAGTTTACTTCATTACTGATATAGGCAATTTTGTTTTTGTCTGCATATCTGATTTTAACGTTTACTTTTTGTCCACCTGCATCTTTATTATAGGTAAATGTAGCTTTTGTATATACAGAATTGGTCCATGAATTTCCTATTTTCAAAGTTTTATCGTAAAAAAAAGATGCGCTTGCATTGCGCATCCAGTTTGTATAAGCTCTAATTCTGTAATTGCCTTCAGGTAATGATTCATTTAAGCTAAATTCTCCCCAGCCAATCCCAGCAGAGAGCGGAATGCTGAGTTTTCTGACAACCGAATCCTCGCTGATCAATTCAGCGTAAAGAACTTTGCTGATATTGGAAGGTTCGGCAGTTACAGTATTAATTAAATAGGCTTTAAATGAAATTAGATCGCCAACAGCATAATACGGTTTATCTAGCTGGAGGTAAACTTTTTCCTGCTGGCTGTTTTTGTTGTACTCTTCTAATTTTTTAAGAATTAAATTAAAAGGATCATCATCATTGATAAATGAGAAGGTTAGTGCACCTATAAAAAAAACAGATGCAATCAGGATAATTTTTTTTTTCATGAGTGGCGCTTGTTAAAGGTAAAATTGATTTAAACAATATATACATTATAATTTTTTTCCTTTAGAGAATACTTAAGCTTTTGATTCCGTAACCCGTTAGCAATTGGTCAGTAGGATTGAGTTCTGTAATTAAATAATTAATATTTTCTATACGGCATACCCTTAGCCTTAAGGTGGTGTCTAATTTTTCTGAGATGCACAGTACTGCTGATTTTTTAGAGGCAGCAAGCATTGCTTTTTTTAGCTGGTTGATTTCCCAGTCTGTATCTGTTAAGCCCTCTGCGGGGTGGATTGCGCTGGTTCCTAATAAGCATAAATCAGCTTTAATTTCTGATAACTGATTGATCACGTGGCCGCCGTAAGTAATTTGCGAGTTTTTGGAAAAAGAACCTCCAATTAAAATGACCTCGATGTTGCTGTACTTAGATAGCTCTATAGCCACTATTGGGCTGATGGTGAAAAAAGTAGCCTGTAAGTTTTGAGGAAGCTGTTTAACAAATTCCAGTATTGCTGTACCGCCCCCGATTAAAATAACCATGCCGTCTTTTACCAGTGCAGTAGCTTTTTTTGCTATAATAATTTTACTGTCTTTAGCGTATACCGTACTGTCGTCAAAAGAAGAGTGGTAAGACTTGGAAAGTGCTCCTCCATGAACTTTAAATAAACAGCCCTCATCCACGAGTTCTTGCAGGTCGCGGCGTATGGTGTCTTCTGATACAGTTAATAGTTGCACCAGATCTGAGGTGAGTACCCGGTTATGTAAGTTAATTTGACGCATGATGAATTCATGCCTTTCTTTTTTCAGCATTTGTGTGTTTGGTTTAAGCGAATATAAAAAATATTTTAAAATTAATTTATTTTTTGTTGCGTATTTGTGCGTCTTTTTGCAATATTGTGCAATTATGTTTTGCCTATGATTACGTTAAATGTTTGTTATTTTGTTTTTTTTATCAAAAACATTTATCATATTTACT
>Ga0116227_10003645_pt1 | contig 34111 bp, 23 predicted proteins | sample S1TSphgellanicum_FD_89693 | JGI IMG/M metagenome (GOLD analysis project Ga0116227, IMG submission 89693) | Host-associated microbial communities from peat moss isolated from Minnesota, USA - S1T2_Fb - Sphagnum magellanicum MG | ecosystem: Host-associated > Plants > Peat moss > Unclassified... | reverse complement strand
CAAACCACAAATAACCAAACTAAAATAAGTAAAGAAAGTAATTCAACCTTGTGAAAGTAACCTAGTTACTTTCTTACTCCAGTAACTAATGAAACTTAACTAGTTGAGCTTGAATTCTCAACAAATGAATGTGATTCTTCGTCAAGAGATGCTTCCAAAAAGCTATATAGAGGTCCAACACAAATGTGTTCAAGGCATTTGACTAAATCTGGTTGTGTGTAATAATCACAAAACAAATTTTGTACCCCTATTCTCAAGCTACTTTTATATTCGAGTGTAGAAATGAGGTGACTGTTGATTGTGCCAACTTTGCTTGTCCTCATGTTTTTATTTACTTAATGATGTGCATTCAATTCTACGATACACGGTTCAATAATCTATTCATATTTTGTCATTATCTTTTACCTAAACATGTCTTTTCCATCCAAATCCTTGGCACACTGTTGTATCTTGTGCATATCTGTTTACTTTAGAATCTGACCTTTCTTTTCAAGGATTTTAATTGTCCATTTGAAGATCCTACCTGATGCTTGAGTTGTTGGGTTTGTTCATGAATACTTGTTGTCTAGTTTAGAATCTAACCTCACTAACATTGAATTGAATAGGTTTGTTTAAATAGGTGTACAAGCATGTGACCTCTTGTCCTTATGCATTATGTAAAGTCTATTGCAAGATTGACTAAATGAGTGTATAAGCATGTGTCAGATATCTACACTTGGGGCTTGTGATGGTTGCACCTATATTTGAAGAAAGTTGAGCTTTTGCAACCTTGGAAGGTGAGAAGACCTTCATAGAAGAAGACCATGGCAAAACTAATAAACATCAGCTCTAATACACTTGAAACGGACAATCTTTAGAACACTGCATTGGATGATTATGAAAAGAGAGCAAATGAAAGAGTGTCCTCGTCAGTGGGGGATGATAGTGACATTGGAAAAGCGCTTATGGGTGATAAGCAATTACAATTGCCTTCATCTAATTAGTAAAAAGACACCATCAAATGTTAATGGCAAACAAGGTTTATCAAAACCCCCAAATGCTAATGTAGTCCCCTTCTTCTTTGGTATGCAAGACACATCTAACTTGACTAATATTCCAAGTAATGTCTTGAATGGGCAATTTTGCAATCAGATGCCTGGGTTAAGTTGCATCACCTTACCTAATAATTTGGGTAGCATTTGTTCTGGTATGCAAGGGGGGTTGGGTGGATTGTCCAATGTGAACATGGGGCAGTGGAACCCATTTTAGCAAATGCAAGCTTTGGAAGTTCTACAAACTTTGGCATCCCTAAGGGTTGGACAAATTACACAACAAGGGAGCTTCCCATTTTGGTTTGACAATCATTAGAACATGGTGGACAAATGGCCATTAGTTTAATGCCAAAGGTGGGTGGAATACAAGGCATCAAAACATAGATGTTGTCTAACAATATTGAATTGATTGGTCCCTTGATGTTTTGAAGGGTGATCATGACATTGTGACTTTTGGGATGTCAAAAAAAAACAACGTGCAGTTCTACAACATAAGGCATGTAGAGAAATAGTTTAGAATGTATGCAAGATGGCACTAGTCGGAAAAGCCGATGGGAGAAAACCATTTTTTTGTGAATTATGATGTAGCTAGAAAGCCTAAACCCCATCATTGGACCATTTGGGTAAATATGCTACATGGGTATTACCGTGTTTTAAACCCAATCCAATTTGTTTGATTTTCTTACTTGGGTATATGTTTTATTTAGGAAAATGAATTGGGGCGGCCCCCAATCCCAAATGAGCTAAATGTTGAGCTAATCCAGTATGAAAAGATTGCCAAAGCTACACCATCACAATCAATGTTTAACCATTTGGCTTCCATGAATGTGGTAGAAGTGCACCCCCTTAAACCCATATTAATTGTACATTGATAATATGTGGTTTGACCATAAACCTTGTGTCTTGAACCAAGCTATTGTAATTTTTAAAAATTAGGAGTCTTTAACATGTATATTAACTGAAAAATGGAATATGTGGCTGAAATTTGTGTAGGTTGGCTCAATGAGTTATAAGCACCAAGGGCTAACACCATGTACGTCACATGGTAGTGATGCTACTAGTTGGGATCATTGATTGACTGCATTGGAAGGGATGATGGCATAAGTGGTTTCTGCCGTCACCAAGAACAATCCACATGACCTTGAGCCCAATTTTCAACCACTAACAATCAGTCTTAAGGTGGAGTGCCAACCTGCAACTAGTCAAGTGAGTTTCTTGGCCTTCTATGCTTATGAAAAAAGTGTCATGAATGCCAAAAAATTGATAGAACTATGAATGCATTTATAGAACCTGACATTTATAGAATGCATATGCAAGGTGGAACCATATTTAGCCATTTTCATCAAAATCCAAGGATGCCAATGTTACCTCAAAGCCCCCCAATGTTGTCACACACAACAAGCAAGTGAGTTATGGCCTTCCATATGAAGAAGTGGCTCTTACATGCATAAAGAAGTAAAGCAAACTAGGAATCCCCTAAGCAAATTAGCGATCTAATGGTGGCATTGACGAACATGCTAGTAGTTGAACACCAGTGCATGGGTTGGTGTGGGTCCATAGCAGGTACCATGTGAATCCATTGGGCATCTGGATAAAATAAAACAACATTCACAAGAAGGTGAGAAGGGGAAGCTAGGTTAGAAGCACAAGAATCCATCAGCTAGTAATTACAATGCATCTAGGTTGCAGGTGAGATTTATGTTAAAATTTGTGCTAGTTACCCATGATGTTGTTTGGTTGCCAATGTTATGATGACTTACAAAACCTTTTGCCATGCTAATCATACCATTTCTTAATGGTTATAATCATGGGAAAAAGGTTTCCAAATTATGACTATGGATTGGAGTGGTGCAAGAAACCCAAAACCAACGATGATGCCATCCATATATCTCTAGATCTCGTAAATTAAGATCATCATATCCTCAAAAGGTATGAATAGATCTAGAAAAATTAATAGTCCTCGATCCATAGAACTTGCATTTAGTCATTTGCATTAACATGGTGGAAAAATGCAAACCATGATATTTGGGCTTAATGTGGCATGTTGCAGATATTAAGACCAAAGATGCAGGTTGACCTCTTTGACCCTACAAGCAAAGTGCCATGTGTTTTGGGGGAAATATGTGGTGTGGCAGGGATGACATTCCATGGGGCTATAATTCCACAAGGACAGTGTATTATAGTTATGGCATGCATGAAGAAATGGTTAGTCAAAATACCATTTTCAAATGAAGGTTGTTCAAAGATTAGAAACATGGTGAAAGGTATTGTTATGTGGCGTGAAAAAGATTTTGCATGTAAATAGTTAAATTTTCTCAATTCTTAGCAAGTAAGTATGATTAGAGGAGGAAAGCTAGCAATAGCTTTAAGACAATTGAAGATGGATAGTGGTTACAAGATTGTGGGTTGAACATTGATTTTGCATTACTTGATACTTTCATTTGAATGCATTGCCAATGTCTTGTTGCATTATGATTGCCTCACATAATGGATCAGTAGATTTGGTATTGCTAATAAGATGAAAGGTAATGTTTTGTAGTTCTAAACTAAATGGGACATTGGATGTTAGTATACATTAAATCATTTATACAAATAATTTATATGCATTAAATCATGTATACAAATAAATTGATTCACAAACCTTTGTAAGTCAAATAAGTCAATAAATTTTGTGACATTTAGATTAAAACATCTACAGGTGTGCAAATTGTCGGTTCAATCTTAGTATATAAAATAAGGAATTTCAAACTAGGAATAGTCAAATTAATCATATTTAATATGAAAAAACAGTTTAATAATTGTCAAGTAACCCACTGTCCATGCAACCAAACTTGGTCAAATAAACAACTTAGTGAGATTGGTCAAAAAAACCAATCATTGCAACATGGCTGGGAAAGCTAACAAGTGGCACAAGTATGTCGAACCTTAAAGCGACACATGGTAGAAGTCTACTGAGCCACAAATTGACATGTGGAGTTGTAAAATTTCATTAGATGATGACACATGGCATACCCAAATTCAATGAAATAATGACACATGTCACATCGCATATTTCATTGCATAAAACCATGTGGCAACAAAGAAAACACAATTAGATGATGACACATGGCGCCATGTGTTGGTGTATATATGCAAGGGATGCTGACATGTGGCCATAATTACACTACCCATATTTTGACACGTGGATTTGATCATTGAATAAGAATACACCACATTAAATTGGTAGTTACGTACAATTTGACCACCACATTGACTGGTGGCCAAATTGACTTTGGCTACAAGTTGACAAGTTGAGTAGTCATAGCCATGGCAATCAGAATGACTGCTAGTCAAAATGATGCATGTTCAATATGACTTGTCCAAAATGACAACCTGGTCAAGTTGAAAAATGTCACAATTAGGTTTTATTTGACCAGATTTCTTAATCATGTAAACCTTGAATTCTTATAATGCATTTTTCAACATCATTTCAAAGTTTTTTTCAAATTGTTATTGTGTTCAGTTGAGATTTATGTAGGCCTAGGTTCAAATGTTTGGTTTTTTTGCCCGCCTAATCATCCCATCTTTAGGATGACCTCTAACATATTCTCCTCAACATTACGCACTAGATTAAGGCTCCCCCATCCCATGGTTCATGGTACTTCTCGATGCATATGTAACCAAACCATAAATCCGATAGGGATACACCTACTTTGTTGTGTTCATGGGGGAAAGTGCATGGCCACACATGATGTAGTTCGAAAAGTTTTTACCTCAATTGCTAGGAATGTCAGGTTCCATGTTTTGCACGAACAAACACATCTTCTTTCGATGCCATTTCTCTAGTCATCACAATGATGAATAGATATTGTGCCTATAGTTGTTAAGGGGGTAAAAACACAATAAAAGAAACCATGGCAACCAAGGTTGGAATCCTTACCAAGAACTGCATTTTACAAGTGTCCTACATGTATTGGTTTATTAAATATCAAAATTATATTTTAAATGTAATTGTAGGACTAGATATTAATATTGAGACCAAACATGACTCATATTATAGTAAAAATTATATTTTTTTACATGAGGACCTAGATTATAGTCAAATGTATAATTTTTTTTTTAGCCATGATGATAAGTTTTGAACTTTTTTGATCATTAAGGATATTCAAAATCAAAATCAAGAACATCCGCTAAAAGGATTCAATACATGTGCATTTAAAAATATAAACACATTTTGCCTTTCTTATGAAGTATATTAGAGCCCATTATAAATTTGATGAAGGTTTGAATAACAAAAAACACGTTCAAATTTTAGAGTCCTTAAAAAGACCTTGTCAACAAGTGTTTTGTGTATGACAAAGGACTTTAATAACATAGTGAAATGACTCCAAATTACTAAGAGTGCAATTTCATGAGCACCGAAACATAATTACAAATTATGGATAAATAATTCATTAAATACAATTAATGGTGATTTTCCAAAGTAATGTAAGTGTAGTTTTAAGCATTGTCTACAACTTTTTTGGCTCCTTTTACTGTCTATTTACCTAAGGGCAAGACTATACTATTGTAATCAAACTAGATAAATATAAAGGAGTAGGAAGTGTGATGTATATTCTAAGACATGATAGACAAAGTAGGTTCAGTAGTTATAGGGTAGGTAAGATTAGGACTAATGAGGTGGAATTCTAAATAGGGAGAGTTGAACATTCTAGAGTTTTTTGTAGAGGTTTTTTTTCTTCTTCAAGAAGGAGTATCAGTTTGGGAGTACAAAGACAAGAGAGATAAAATAGTAATATGAGATAGAACATTTTTGAGGACATACATAAAGTTGCTAAACTATCATTGTTAGAAAACCAAGTTTTGCACCATTACACACTTCCACTCAAATCCAATTTTAGTGAAATGGGACTTGTGCCATTTCATCATACATTGATTGTAGTGAAAACGAATGTGACTATGCCACCTTATTGACTACCTAAGTGGATGGGACTCATGCCATTCCGATGTACAATGGTTGTAGCGGACAAGAACATGATAATGTCACATTTTTTACTACCAAAGTGGAATGGGATTCGTGCCATTCCACTATACATTGATGCAAGTGGAGTGCAACTATGGTAATGCCATATTAGCTTGACTATTACCTAGCTAGGTGGAATTAAACTAGTTGTGCCATCCACCATACATTAACGCAAGTGGAAGCCAATAGTGGCAATGCCCCCTTCATGAATACCTAAGTGGAAGGTGAGTAGTTGTTTTCACCATTGATTGTGAAATTTTTTAGGGGAATTGGAAGAGATTTATTTTTCTTCTATGTACACCACTAACATGCAACATGCCAACAAAATATGGAACTAAGAACAACCCCCCCATCCCAAATGCATACGAGTGCAAGCTATAATATGGAGTGTGCACTAGGTCCAATTTCACCTATTGACCTTGGATAACCATGTGTAGCTTACTTGAGGGTGTGCTTACAATATATACACAACATGTATTCATTAATTTCCACGAGCAAGGTCTGTCATTTTTGCAACATGTCACTTTATTGTTTTCCATTCAAATGTGATCGTTCAAGGTGATCCATACATGACATTCACTAAGGTGACAATTTTGCCTTCACTATTAATAAAACGCTACTAATAGTACTATAGAATGTGGAAGGGACAATAATGGAAGGGAGTTGTCATATTTATTTACATACATACACCAAAAAGATCTCCCAAGAAAAATATTAGTCTTGTGTTAGTTTAATGGTCCATTGCACTTTGATGTTGACAAAAAAACCAACAAAAAACAAAAATACTATTGATCAAAACTTACATGTGATGTCACTTTCATTTGAGCATCGTCATTATGCTCAAATGAAAGCTCACCACATTTTCATTCTTCTTGAACCGAGCTATCCAAGTTCATAGCCAAGTTATTAGTGTAAGCTAAGTACTGAACATGCAATAGAAGATAAACCTTGCCACTAGACCAAACTATATATAACACACATCAGACCACAAGGAAACAATTAGATATGCAATGAATACATATTGCAAATGTTCCACTCTTGAAAAATTTGATGAAGGAGGCCCACAACCCAACAAAATGAATGTTTTTGAAATAAAATTACTCAAGTGATGCCCAATGTCCAACATATTTATAAGGTTTGTGGTCCTTTCATCAATCCTCATGCAACGACATATTTTCCATATGATGAAAACAATTGACAATTCACTTTGTAATGTGTCATCTCCACTATCTTTTAAGTCAGCACCATAACAAGAACTTCACCAAATAACTTGTGAGCATTAATCCCCAACCCATTTCGCATCTTTAAATAACATAGTTTGGGTTTGCAAGGTTAGGTCAAAGTTGGCCAAGTTTGGTTTTAAAAAGTAGCTTATTTTAATCTGCCTTTCATGCCCTATTTGACTCAATCAACTATTGACACCTCAATCTTGTTAATTATGTCATACATCATATATTGATACACATATAATGTCACACACTTTCATGCAAAAAATCCCATATCAAATAGATGCAATTTATAAATTCATCCACACAAAAATGTATTAGTACAAAAATGTACTATAGTATTGTACAAAATCAAGTTGACAAATATGCCACAATGCACAGAATCCAAAGCACAACAAAAAATTTGCACTAATTTTCTTGGGCACAATATAAATAATGCACAAAATCCAATTAACTATCCAAAATCTATTGCAAATGTGATCCCAACCACTAATTTGTTTATAAACATTCTCACCACATTTTGGTCGAAATTGCCAATGTCATTATAATGGTCTACGAGTGGTTTTGACCAAGTGCCCATGGATTACGCTAGCCAATGATAGTTATTATTGGTCAATTTGTTTATACAATTTTCTATTATCACCACTTTGTGGGCACTTATGGCCTTAAGCCATAATCCACTATTAATGGTGTTGCATACATCCACAACAACTATTCAACTTTAGTTCTCAAACTCTCGGGCTGGTGTTCATCAACTCTATCACCATAGACATGATTGTCAAGACCAATTAGATCCAATATTGATGATTAATTTGCTATGCATTTCTCCCCTAGTATGATATTATTGACAACATGGAAACCAAGATCCAACCTAGGGAAGTCACCAGCTTTGTTGGGAATAATCATCAACTACAAGGTAAATAACTTTGATGCCATTATAATGCATCCATTTGATAAACAAGTGACATTTTTACTAGTAATGATCATCATCTATAAGGTAAAAACCACCAATACCATGGAGATAATATGTTTCATCAATAATCATGCCAAGATCACCAAGATCTAAGACTAATAGGACCATATTTATTGGGAATTGTGTTAATTAACTTGACATGTACATGTAGAAGCTTAAGTGATCTAATACTTATATCAAACACATATTGAAACTATAGAACTCATAATCTTACTTGGGAATAATCATCATTCAAAAGTTAGTAAATAGCTTTAATGCCATTGAGTATGTCAAGACCAAAATTTAAGACTTTCAATCATATTTATATTGTCATTTTTACATGCCCTCATGAGTGGAGCTTAACTTAATAGGTTAACACTATAATAATATAATATTATATCTCAACCCTAGTACTATACAGTGACAATCAAGATCCAAACTAGACAAATGATCTATATTTGTTGGCAAGTGTCATCATCTACAATGGAAAAAGCTTTGATTTAAATTGATATCGATGATATATGTCAAGACCGATATCCAATCTACATTATTTGATCCCCTTTATGGAAATGATCAAGTTCATTTACAATGTAATTAATTTAACTACTACAAAATGTGAACATAGTTCATTAGTCTCGTTTAGTGGATGAATCATGAAATCACTACATCCCCACTAGGTCTTGTTCATGAGGACTAGTGATTTCACTCAAAATCTAGTGAAATCACTTGGCATACAAGGATACATTTTGTCCTGGTGCTTTGACATCATTGATAATGTCAAGACAAAAATCCCATATATACAAGTCATGTCTTCTTACATGACAAAGGTTAATTGACATCCAAGGAGGGGATTATGTGATTCCATGCACTAACCATTCCAACCATGCCATTATAGGGGAACGTGACAATATCACTATGGTGGTCTACTAAGTAGTTTTGGACAAGCGATTAGTGGATTCTACTAATGATAATGATTGGTAATTTTTTATGAACATACATCCAAAATCACCACTTGAGTTATTTTGCCCAAAAGGCATGTGCCATTATAAATAATGCAACAAAAATAATAGTTGTTGAACGTTCAACAACTATTCAACTTTAATTTATCAAAATCTTCTAGTGTTCAGTATTAGTTATAAGACCATTGATATTGTAAATACCAAGATGCAAGACATATTATTTCCTGATTACATTTGATTGATAGCTATCGAACCTTCATGTAAGTAAAATGTTGATTATTACAAGTATTACCAATGTATAATCTAATTTGCGCAATTTATTCAAAATAGACAAGTACTTGACAAGTACTAGTGATCTATATTTGTTGGCATTTGTCATCATTTACAACATAAAGAGCTCTAAATCTAATCTATTCAACAAGATGGAGATGTAGATCATAGCTCCAAGACTAATGCATGTGAAGACTAATATCCAATATGACTAAAAGCAATTATGCCACAACTTGCAAGCTCCATAATATCCAATGTCCCTTTTATGGAACTAATCATGTGCATCTATGATGTACATGAACTTTGACATCATCAACAATATCAATAATTTCAAGATGAAAATCAAACCATATAGGTCATGTCTTCCTAGGTCGCAAAGGTCAATTAAATCCAAGGGGGGGATCATGGGGTTGCAAGCATTAAGTATTCCAACGTTGGAACCATGCCATTCTAGTGGAATGTCACAATTTATCATTACGGTGGTCTACCCACCGGTTTTGGACAAATGGTTAGTCCACGTGGATTCTATCAATGATAGTGATTCATCAAATTTGAAGACCATACAACCATTATCACCACTTTGCCACTTTTGCCCAAAAGCCATGTTCCACTATAAATGTTTAGGAATAAATGCTCAAGAATTAATCGTCTTTAAATTCATCAAACTTTTGAGGGGAATGGCTTTAGATAGTAGACATTTATATTGATAACAACATTATAAAGGGTGCACCATCAATGTTGGTCAATCCCCCTCCTTTAATTATTACATCAATGCATTGTACATATTAGTTGCAATATCTCAATTGTTTAATCAAAACTTTAATTCATGTTATACCAAAGGAAACCCAATGTCCAAGACACGTACCAAAATTGTGAAATCAACTATGGGGTAGGTAGCCCACTCTACATTAATCTTCCCTTTCCACCTGAAAGTTGTCTCCTTATTCACCAACCCTTTGCAATTATGTGTTGAGGCGTTCAACATCCATAGCTAATACCTCTTTGTTGCCCTCCCCATTGTTAGTTTGGCCCATGTTGGTATGGGAAACCAACTCCTCGCCTTCATCACTGCCTTGTTCTTCGACATTGTCCATTCCTAATAGCAATTCATCAACTTCAACCACCACATGTTCGTTATGTGGCTCTTTCCGCAACACCACTTGCCAATCACCACCACTAACTATGTCTGAGACAAAAAAACACCTACATTCCCATAATCATAGTTTAAGTTGCATGTTAAGTTGTGAAGTTTTTGGATAATAACATTGTAATTAAACACCATAATGACAATTGTTGCAACATCCAATAGCCAAACATTGCCAATATTCCACCTTACCCATCCCAACCATCTTATTACTATGCCAACCCTATAATGTCATATGTACTTATTCATGCTTACATATGAAGTTTCCCTAGCCTCACCTAAGTCACAAACATAGGAAAGACATATGGTTCCACCATGGGTGGCAATTGACATGTGAAGTTCACCACGTACCCAAAACCCATGTTCATCTTGGTGTATGGTTGTGTTTCCTTGTGTATTTGATGGGATCCATGAACATTTAAACATGACCATTGGTAAGCCTACATAGTCCACCACAAGAATCTCTTTCAAGACCCCAACATAGGCCAAATTGCCCATCACAAAGTTTTGATCTTGGGTTGAACTACAACTAACTTGCCTAAATATGCATGCCACCCCAGAATCATACACCACATGTCAAGGCCATGTTTCCACGTCCACACGATAGTGGTTGCCATATGCCCACATTCTCTCGTACATGTATGCTATCTAGGATGGGGGATGCGATAGCCGCATAATGACTTCATCTACTACAATGCCCATGAGGAGTTGGTCCTTCACATGCATTTCCAACCATTGAGCAAAAGATGGTGTGTCACATTGCAAATGTTTTGGGAGAACAATGCAAATCTTGCCTCAACGTCCAACCCGTGCACATGCCCTATACTATGTTCTTTCTGTTTGTTGGTGGTTTTGTTTTTCATCCCACTCCTTATACCCAATTTTCACTAAGACATCACTAGCCATAAGCCATTTTTCAGATTCACACAATTGCAATAATGACCATCACTAATGAACTTTCACTAAAAAAACCATCCACCTCCCATCAAATATTGAAACCTTTTCCTATTACATATTATGTGTGTGTGTGTGTGTGTGTGTGTGTGTGTGTTTAATTTTTATTAACCTATTTAACAAAAGAAAAGAATGGCACAAGTTATTTCAATAGTACTTGTATAATGCTTTTGTAACCATGGAATTTGATATAACATATTCATGTATCATTTCCATTTCCGTAGAGGACAACATTTTGACCACCCCATTCCCACTTAAAACTTCCCTTGCATCTACCTCCTCTTCATTGGCATCCCAAATTTGACATTTCATATGAAGATATAATGCAAGATATTTAGTCATAAACCCCAAGGCCTCATCATACATGTACCCTAATGCCATGCAACCTTCAAGCTTAGCCCTGTTCCTCACATTTTTTTAGCACATACAAATATCTTTCCATGGGGTAACACCATATGTTTCCCACTAGTCACACACCTCCAATTCATTTACAAGATGAATAATCAAGTGGGTTTGCAAGTCAAATAATGCATGTGGCCACCAGATCTCTAGCATACACAAAGTTTTTGCAACATATGTTTTTAAATTGGGGATGTCATTAGGGTTTACCACCTTAGTGCAAAGCTTTTAGAAGGTTAGTACTAAGGTGGATGATTGTTTTTCTTGAGCCATGGTGTAGCAAATTACAAAACACCAGCTGGAAGTATATATGTTTTCCAACATTACATGATGATTGTGGCTTTTCATGTTGTATAATGTATTTGGACCTACGTGCTTTTTTAATGTAGTTGCATACCCTATTTGTGCACATATAGAACTAACAAAGGCCAAAAATGCTTGCCTTTCATTTCATGTGAACACATATAGGGCCAGAGGCTTCACATAGTTCATATTGCTAAGATCCCAATGAAGCCACAAATGTCACTTCATGCCTACTTCCTCCAAGTCCTTGCGCACCTCCATTGTGTCTCATTCCCCAAACAAATATTTCAAAAGACTTTTTGAAATGTTGCATTCAATGTGCATGACATCCAATGTATTTCAAATAAGAAGTTCTTGCATTGTACAACCATATTATATTGTACATGGTTTCACATGGTAAATTGCAACCATTTGACTACTCCACATCTAATGCGATTCCTCTAGGTTTTCTTAGCAATAATCTAGGCCATCATTACATGTTTCATCAAGTAAAAACTAAATGTTGTCTACATTCATCAACTAGTAAAAGAAGTGGTTTGGGTAATCACTAAACATTCCACTAATAATTTAGTTGTGCATGCCACTATCATTGCAATCACTACAACAAATCGTGGTCCCAACCACTATGCATTCCATTCATTTTCAAGTGGATTAGACCAATTCCACTCTAGTGACATTGTAATGACAATTTAGTGGAATTGGCTAGTGAATTGGATTGGGTGGCAATGACTAGTGGAATCATAGTGGATTAGTCTATTGTAATGGCATGTACCATACCCAAGAGAATGGTGAGTTGATTATCCCTAATGATCTTTAAGTGAAATACATATTGATGTTTTGGTGATTACATAGTGATTTTCTTGTGATTACTTGACCTATTATTTTAGTAGGTGTATATTGATCTTTTATTGAGTGCATCAAATGATATATTTTAGAATGGTTGTGGATTAATCTTCGTGTCATGGGTCCATAGTGATTTTCCAGTGACTAGCCATGTTAGTGATTCTAAAAAGTTTCAATGTGTAACACACCATATTACACACATGACAAATCACATCTTCTATTAGCAGGTTTTCTAGTTTGTTGGATTAATATATTACTTTCACACTTTAATTCTAAATATTAGTTTGCATTAACATTCATCACTATAGGGTGCAATACTAGTGGTTAGGCTCACTATAATTAGGTGGTGGGATTGATCATTGTATTCCATGTCATTACAAATCTATTAATGACTTGGAGGTCGTTTATATAAAAGTTCACCATAATCCAAATCTTCCAATTACCATTTTTGTTGTGTCTAATCATAATCACACATGAAATTGGAATTTAGAAAACTTGAATCCTTAAGAGTTGTGTCATTTTTTGCACATGTCACTTTATTTTTCCTATCAACAATTTTGTTCATTTACATAGCTAGGTGGTCCATACCTTACCTTTTGTAAAGGTGTGATAATGTATCCTAGTCATCAAACACTATAACGTCAATCACATCATGTTAAAACTTACATGTTATTAGGTCATAAAGCTTATTCCCTAACATTCAAATCACTACCCCATACATGCACATGTCCACATCTAATGCACAAGCAAGATTGGCATATGATTAGGTGTCTTAAGGTTTAAGGTTTAAGGTTGAACATGTGTGTTTTTTAAACAAATGTATACTAGTTTTGTTGATCCACTTCAATGTATAGTTATATATACCACTAAGCTATAATTTTCAGAATGTCACTAAAGTGTGGAGTACTAATAAATGCCACCATTGCAAGTGCCATTACAAGGCCACCCACTTGTCATTCGAATTGTTATCACTAAATTTCCATTCACTCTAAGTTTCATCGACCTTTTTTTCCTCATAACTTGAATTAATTTGATGTGATGTGTCGCTTACATGTTTTTTTGGAATAAGGTGTTGACTTTTCTTGGGCCTTTTGCTTTGAGCCACCTCCCCCTCCCCCTCCCTTTTTTGATTCAATCATGGTTTGTATACACTAGCCCTTGTAAAATATAACATAATTTGTCCAAAACACCTATGTCATTAAGGCCTATTCAATCACTAAGATATGTGACATTAAGGATGGTTTCATCAACATTTATGTCACTAGTGGCCTATGTCACTCAACACATGCCACATAATATCACTAATTAGCGGCCTATGTCATTCACTAGGATTTAGGTTTGTCACTACCACCTATGTCACTAAGGAGTCATATGTCACTAATCATTATGCCATGAAAGCCTATGTCAATCACTAGGACTTAGGTCTATCACTATGACCTACGTCAATAAAGAGTAATATGTCACTAATCACTATGCCATGAAGGCCTATGTCACTCATTAGGACTTGGGTCTATCATTATGACCTATGTCACTAAGGAGTTATATGTCACTAATCTCTATGCCATGAAGGCTTATGTCATTCATTAGGACTTGGGTCTCTCACTACCACCTATGTCACTAAAGAGTCATCTGTCATTAATCACATGTTTGCATCTAATGCATAAGCAAGATTTGCATGTGACTAAATGTCAGGGTTTAAGGTCAAACACATGTGTTTATTAAACAAATGTATACTAGTTTTGCCTATCCATTTCACTATACAGTTATACCATAAAACTATATTTTTCAGAATGTCATTAAAGTGTGGAGTACTAATAAATGCCATCATTGCACATGCCATTACAAGTCCACCCACTTGTCATTCAACTTGCAATCACTAAATTTTCGTTCACTCTAAGTTTCATCGATGTTTTTTCCTAATAACTTGAATTAATTTGATGTGATGTGTCGCTTACATGCATTTTTGGAATAAGGTGCAATGGTGCTGATTTTTCTTGGCCCTTTTGCTTTGAGCCAGCTCCTCCTCCCCCTCCTCTCTTCATTCAATCATGGTTTGTATACACTAGCCCCTGTAAAATACAAAACAATTTGCCCAAACATCTATGTCATCAAGGCCTATTCAATCACTAAGATCTATGCCCTTAAGGATGGTTTCTTTGACATTTATGTGATTGGTGGCCTATGTCATTCAATACATGCCACATAATATCACTAACTAGTAGCCTATGTCACTAATCATTATGCCATGAAGGCTTATGTCACTCACTAGGACTTGGGTCTATCACTATGACCTATGTCAATAAAGAGTCATATGTCACTAATCATTATGCCATGAAGGCCTATGTCACTCATTAGGACTTGGGTTTGTCAATGTGACCTATGTCACTAATCACTATGCCATGAAGGCCTATATCATTCATTAGGACTAGGGTTTGTCACTATGACCTATGTCACCAAAGAGTCATATGTCATTAATCACTGTGCTATGAAGGCCTATGTCACTCATTAGGACTAGGGTTGGTCATTATGACTTATGTCACTAAAGAGTCATATGTCATTAATCACTATGCCATGAAGGCCTATGTCACTCATTAGGACTAGGGTTGGTCATTATGACTTATGTCACTAAGGAATCATATGTCATTAAGCATTATGTCGTGAAAGCCTATGTCATTGAGGTTTGTTTCAATTCAAACTTGGTGTACTATGTCATTAGGACATATGCCACTAAAGCCTGTGTCATTTAGCCTATTTTATTTTAGTTTATAATATCATTAAGGTTATTGTCATTTTAGTTTGATGTAAATGTCATTAAGGTTTCTATATGTCATTAGGGTTTATATGAGTTGGGCCCATTTCATTTAATTTTATGACATTTAAAACATGTTCTTTGTTGCTAGGGCTTGCATCACTTGGACTTGGTGTTAATTTATGCTTAAATCATCTATCATACTGATTGATTTTTAAAGTTTGCTGAAACCATAAAACATGCACATGAAAGTTTGAAAGATAATAATTGTGTTGTTAGCTTTTACACATCTTTATCCTATTCTTCCACCTCATGTGCAACTCCTTCGAACTCCTATCAATCACAATATAATGATGTTTCATGATTTCCAGAATAAATTAGGCATAACTTGTCAAATCTTAGGGATTGTGGGATATCAAATTGAAGCATTTAAAGAATTTTCAATATTGCAAGTATTTGCACAAACTTAAAACATTTTTGTTTGGACATGAATAATCTTGAAATGCTTATAAGCATGTATAATAACTAGCTTGATGACGCTCGTGTTGGTGGCTCTCCATCGTTCATGGAAAAATTCATGAAAATGGAAGAAACCTTAATGGATGAAAATGAGGCTAGGATTGTATCATTTAGGCTTTTGGATATGGATGAAAGTGACTAGAGGGTTTAGGTAAGTTTTGTTTCTTATTTTTGCATTCTTTCAAGTCTTTTTTTTTTCCCTTAGTTTGATGTTTATGTTTATCAAAGCTAATATAATTAATTTATATATTTTTGGTTGTCAAAGGTTTTTGGAGCATTATGTGGAACAAGGTTGTTGCTTTAGGGTTACATAAAATGGGCTTTGGTCTTCATGGATTGAATCTCACCAATCTGCTAACAACTCCTAGCTCTCCACCATGACCAAAATGACTTAGTGTGTTCACTTGTGCCCACATCGCATGATTTTTTACTGCCTCCTCCTATTTTTCCTCTAAGGCAATGAAACATTTCAATCCTTCCCAATGTTCCGCAACATAATCAATAGGCCTCGATGCATTTGCTTCAATGATAAGCTTTAGACCATGTCGTCTCTTCTTCAAAAAAACATTGACCTATGCCTTGAATTTTCAATAAGACAAGTCACCCTTGAATCAACGTACTCCCAATTTTCATCTAACCTAGATTTCACCTCATTCATCAAGTGGTGGGGCTAGGTATTGATATTATCTACCCAAACCTTAGGATTAGATGTGATGAAACCAAAAAAATTGCTAGGTTTCAAGTTTTAAAAATCTCTTTCATGATATGCCACTTTGCATGAGTTTTTTTGGCATCTTGAATTTGGCAAAGTTAGGGCAGAATTTGGGGGTGTTTTAGGGCCAATTTTTTGGTTTTGGAGTAAGATGTTTAAGGGCACAAATAGGACAAATTCTAGGTATGTATTATGGGGTGTTGAAAGTACTTTTTAGGGTTGAATTAGGGCTGATTTGGGGGCTATTTTAGAGCAAAGCAAATGTCTATTGGGGGTTTGTGAGGTGGTGGGTTTGAGGGGGCAAATTTGGGGGCTAGTTGCAAGCTCACTTGAGAGTGTTTGTGGGTTGAATTCAAGAGTGTCACAATGACCCATTTGGAAATTGGCATACAAGCACATGAGGTGAAATAATATGAAATCCATTGGCATAAAAAATGATTATGATTAATTAATAAAGAAGTTTAGGTTAATAAAAGTAGGTTAGATTAGTTTCATTTGGTCTTCTCAAGGCTTTGTAACAATTTGACATTTTTGAGAATTACAAAATTTCCTTATTTACATTCTTTCCAATGATGTTTTGAATTTTGGAACCTAATTGGGGGTTAATTGGAACCTACTCTAGAATTGGGAATTGGTTTAATTTCAAATAGCCCTATAATTGGAATCAAAATTGGTCCTTAGATTGAACAACTAGATTTAAAACTAGATCCCACTTTTACAAAACAAAGAACCTACTTCAAACCATAATCAACCCTACAAATGTTTTTGGAACCAAAATCAAAGGTTCCTTCTAAAACCCAAAAACCGCGCAACACTAGTCTAAACATAATGAAACCAAGTCATTTTAGGGTGAATGCATGGTTGAATGGTTTGTTTTTGGAAAAAGTTTCACACAAAATCCATTTTATAGTTTGAATTGATAATTTAATTTGGTACCATTGGTTGAATGTTAATAAAACATATCAAAACCAATAAAATTCATATTAATAGGAATGCAAGAAGAGATTCCAAGAATATACATTTGAAAATCAAAGAAGAACAATTTAAAAACATATGAAAATATGGCTCAATTTCGGCCATTCAAAAGTTTTTAGTTATAACTTGCTTACAATTTTTGAGAGAAAAATTTCACATAAATGTTTAATTATATCATATTATACCACATATTTAGTCATTATATGGAATTTGGAATGAAAATCAATATGAACTTTTCAATAATCTATTGTTTTAGTTAGTTGACCTATCCAAATTTATGAACTTGGAAAGTTCACTCATTGTTAAAAGTGGGTGTATTTTTTTCAAAAATTAATTACAAATATTTTTTCATAATCAATTTGGTAATTTAGAACTAAGTCCCAATTGGGTACATTCACAGTAAAAGGAGCCAAAGAAGTTGTTGACAATGTTTAAAATTGCACTTACATTACTTTGGAAAATCACCATTAATTGTATTCAATGAATTATTTATCCATAATTTGGAATTGTGCTTTGGTGCTCATGAAATTGAACTCCTATGAATTTGGAATCATTTCACTATGTTATTAGAGTCCTTTGTCATACATAAAGCACTTGTTGGCAAGGTTCTTTGAAGGACTCTAAAATTTGAACATGCTTTTATTATTCAAACCTTCATCAAATGCTCTCAAATTTATTATGGGCTCTAGTATACTTCATAAGAAGGGCTACATGTGTTTATATTTTTAAATGCACATGTATTGAATCTTTTTAATGGATGTGGTTGATTTTGATTTTGAATGTCTTTAATTATAAAAAAAGTTCAAAATTTGTCATCATGGTGAAAACAAAATTATACATTTGACTATAATCTAAACCCTCATGCAAAAAAAAATATTTTTTATTATAATATGAGTCATGTTTGGTCTCAATATTTATATCCAGTCCCAGAAATTACATTTAAAATACAATTTTGATATTTAATAGACCAATACGTGTAGGACACGTGTAAAATGTAGTCCTTGGTAAGGATTGTGATCTTGGTCATTGTGGCTCCTTTTACTATGCTTTTACCCAATTGAAAATTTCAAAATTATATGTTTTTCTTGGAGACATTGAAGTAAGATGCATTGTATTAAATTTCTAAAAAAATGTCACAAAAGTGAACCATTCAATATTGCATACACCTTGAACGCCTATTCATTAAAGGCTTTCCAAGGTACCAAGAGTGCAATTAGAGGCAGCAAAAAAATAAAAATAAAATTACCAAGTTCATTAATTTTGTAAGATGTAAATGTGTCATTCACAATGAAGAACATTCTTATAATTTTGGGCAACTTTCCCCCACAAGTGTTGAAAGAAACTTTGAATATTTAACCAACTTTTTTCAAGATATGCGCAATAGACCAATTTACAATTTTTTGTACCATTAACTGTAACAAAATAATAAGGAACATCACATTTGTATTCCCTCCATTGAGCACAAAAGGATCAAACAATTATAATATGATATTGACATAAAGTATATGCATGACCTAAACAAGTGACTTTACATCTCCACCTCTACCACTACTTCTAATGTGCATGAACTACCCAATATCCTATTCTATCTGGATTATATAAATCTACAGGTCCATGGAAATTAGTTCATTCCAAATTCATTCTTATGAGCCAATTGGCCTTAAGATGACATTTCCCATACACCATGAAACCCACTAACAACAAAAGCCCGAAAAATCCCAAAACAATCAATAAGAAAATACAAATGCAACAAAAACATGAACATAGTGATTCGAAATCATAGGCCAACAACTTCATTATAGTCCCTTATTTAACACTTAGTAGCCATTACGTGTTCACAATGCTTGTTGTTTCACAATATGAATTGGCAGGATGGAGGTGGACAAAGAAATGAGATTGCAACATGTTCAATTTATGATTTTACCAATGCAACACTCTCTCTCGATGCAATCCTTACTTCAGAGCTCCTAGATATCAAGGTATTCTCTCCCCTTCCCATAACTCACAACAACACTATACCACGTACATTAATAACATCACATGCTTCACACATCCTTTAGATCATTTTCAAATTCCTTTGAACTTATTATCATTTTTCCATGTTTGCTGACCCTTAACTACATAATGAAACCAATTCTATTTAAAACACAACACAAATGCAACAAAGATTCTATGTTGTATCTAAACCACAACCTTTCAACATATTACACCAAGTTATAATTATTCAATTATTAATCACTTAAATTAATAGAATCGGGATTTTGTTCTTGAAAAACTTAACCCCCTCTTCACTTGTAAATGTCTCCTCATATATTTTCACCAATAATTGACCAATCTTCTCCTGCCCATTTTCTCCAAGCAATTAAAAATGCCCCTCCAAACCTCTAGCATCAAACGTCGTCAAACGACATCAACAACTTGTCAAAATAAACAACAACAAAACAAATCTAAACCAAAATAAAAAGCAAAATGCCAATCATCATAGAAAGTGACCGTGCACATCCACAAAGTGCTTCAACTATTAGCTATGAATGATGAACTCCAAAACAAAAGTTGGTGAACCTAAATGGCGCAACAAATGGAGCTGGTATGCAAACACTTAATTATAAGCCCTATTTTCATGCCACATATGTAACATCTCTCATACAAATTAGATTGTGTCTTAGTCCCCACAACTCATAGAGCATGCATGGAACATTTGCAGATCTCTTTTGGGCTGGTCTTAGACTTGTTCCTTTTGGCCCTTCAACACAAAAACTTTGCCTCCTTCATCTTAACCAAGATCCCCATTTCCATCAAGGGACTTGACAAACATAAAAGGTTCCTCCCAACTAAAAGCCAAAGATTTTTTTTTACCAGGTTTCTTCATCTTAACATAGGTGATTCCCTCCTTGAATCCAAGAAACATTTATTTGCCTTTCCTGGATGCATAAGCCTATTTTTGTCTAACTTGCACTTAATTCACATTTTCAATAACCTCCCCATGCATTCTAGTAATCAATTACAACTTGTTTATCATTTGTTCCACCATAACAATAGGGTCATCATTTGCCTCAAAGCCTATACAAGGGGACTCAGAAAATTATCAACCTTCAATTTGGGAACCCACCTAGTTAAAACCATATGAAGAGAAAATTTGGTACTAGCTTGTACCCCACATCTGTACTCAAATAAAATACTAGGTAGTTGTTTGTCCCAATCTTGGGAATATTTAGGAATAATAAGCCCATGTTTCAGAGTCTTTATTAATCTTTATGCCATTCCATTGCATCTTGGCCATTGTGGAGTTGTGTATTAATGTGTAATCTTGTAGTTCTTACACAATTGATCAAATTTAACTACCCACTCTGATTTGTTACCTATGAAAACATACTTTGGAAATTCAAACTTGCATATATAGGACCTCATCTTCAAAAAATTGCACAACTGTTTTTGTATCATGATCCAACACAATTTTAGCTTTGCACCATTTTTAATAATGATTTATTGCCACTAACACATATTTGTTTCCAAGGTTGGTTTCAAGTAGAGGACTAGTGGTGTTTAAGGCCACATGATATAAATGATTCCAGATGGGTATGTTCTTGAGTTCCTCTAGCTCTATTATAATGCTTCCCATTTTCTTCACAAGTTGACAAGGCTTGCATGATCGTACAACAAACTTCTTTAGTTTGGTTGTGTAAAAAATATCTACTTTGAATTTCTACTTGAGTCTTTGCTTCACTGAAGTGACCAATTTCATTATGCATATCTTGAATGATTTGTTATTAGTCTTCTGGGTGTGGCACCACCAGTCCCTTAAACATAAGATTGTCATTGTTCTAGTAGTAATGTAGGATACGTTTGTTGACCTTGGATTGCTTCTCTTCATTGCATTCATTAACAAGTTGTTTTCTGTTTAATGTTATCATGTTATGCTCATCCACCCAAATCTCCATTTTTTTGAGCATTCCCAATTGTTGTTTGCATTAGTGGTTTTGATATCATCTCCTCCATCAACCATCGCCTGAGTTTTTTCAACAAGCTGCCAATGGCTTCTAGTATCCAAGATGTCACACCTCCTTCTTTTGAAGGTGTTCAAGCCTTGTCCACCTAGAGTATTGACCTATGTGTGATCTCTATCAATAGTGAGTACCATTTTAGTGTTGGTTGGTATTTTACATCTCCATCATTATGTAATTCCACCATAAATATATGGTTCAACAAACCCTAATTCTTTAACTATTGTAGGATTAATCCCATCTTGGAGCTTCTTCTGCCATTCCAAATGTTTTCTCCCAATAACGAACTTGATTATAGGATCTTGCAATCTTGGATTTCATCACCCAAGTCTTCATCAATTTCAACTGCATCAACAAGGTTATGATTTAAAGCATCCATGTTAGTGTGTCATGACCTTGCTAAGTGTACTATTTTAAATTTGAAATCTTGCAAGGTGTTGATCCACTTGCCTTTTCTTCCATAAACATTAGAAACAATAGCCAACCATTCCAAAGGTTTGTGATCAATCCTAAGTGTAAAGTGATTATGGTAAAGGTATTGGAGAAAGTGCATCACACCCATATAAGTGCATAACACTTTCCTTCCATAGGGTGGAACTTCTTGTGCACATGAGAAAACATTTTGTTGGCATAGGCAAATCACTTATTCATTTCTTCCCTCCTTTTGTGACAATATGGTTCCCACACCACATGTGGATTAATTTACATCCAAAATGAATGGCTTTGTAAAATCTAGCTTAACCAAAATGGGGGCAAAAACTAAAGCAATTTTTAAAAGATCAAAGGCTTCATGGCAATTAGGGTTCCACTAAAACACCATATCTTTTTTGGTCAGATCAAATAGTGGTATGGCTATCCATGAATAGCCCTTTACATAGTTCTTGTAGTATCCTATTAGTCCCAAAAACACCCACACATTAATAACAGATGTAGGTATTAGAAAATTGTTAGCAACCTTTATTTTTCTAAGATCTCGTTGTGTACCTTTTTGAATAACCTCATGACCTAGAAAAGTTAATTTAGATTTTGCACATTCACATTTGTCGGGATTAAGTTTGAGGTTGACTTCCTTTAATCACATAAACATGTATCACAAATGTTCAATATTTTCTTCCCAAGTTAAATTATGGACATTCAAATCATCAACAAATACCTTCAAAAATTTGTCCATATATACCCAAAAACCTTGGTCATGGTTTTGAAAAGGTGCTGGTGGCATTTTTCATGCCAAAAGGCATGATTATCCAATTAAATAGACTTGACTTAATGATTAAAGCATATTTGCGAACATCTTTTCAAGCCATTTTAATCTACCAAAATCTTGATTATAAATCCAATGCAAAAAACCATTGTGATTTACCTAGTTGGGTCAAAACATCCTTTATTAGAGGCATCAAAAATGAATCTCAATGTGTTTGGAGATTGAGTGGTCTGTAATTTCCATAGAATCGTTAACTACCATCTTTCTTCATTGGTAATGTAACATTGTAGGCATATTCGAAGGTACTTGGCTTCATCTTCCTTAATGTAATTAATATGTCAATTTTTTTCTTAACTTCAGCCTCCTCCCAAAAGGAAAGTTTGCTGGGTGTGGTTTTGCATGGAGGGAACCTTTGAGTGTCCACCACATGCTCCTCATACTTGTAGCACCTTAGTTCGCCCTCGTGCTAAGCAAAAACATCAAGGAATTGCCCATGTAATGCCCATATTTGATATGTTTTCTTTTGCCCAAGATTAGGATAAATCCTAATCTAAACTTTAATTTCATCCCATTTGCTTTTCTCTTAGGCAGACATTCTAGTACTTAATTCTTCTACCATAACATTGTGGGGGGGATTTAATTGAAATTTTTTGACACCTACATAGTTATTGTAAGGGCAAATTGTTCATTCTTTTTTTCCTCATCATGCCATACACATTACATTTAATCCTCAAAGTCATTATAGTAAAAAATCTCACCAAACATCACATTATTTGCATGTTTTCCAACATCAAATTCATAATCTAATTTGGACCTTCATTTTGCATGAAATTTTCTAGTCCATTGTCCATAACATTTTCAACCATTTAAAACTTGTTTTGCAAGAACAATCTTCCTTATTAATCTTCTATTATTTTTTCTATTTCTTTTTAAGGTTCATTAAAAGAATTGGGACTACTATCATCATCAAACAATGTCTAATTGTTCTTTTGCTTGTCTAACAAGCCATACTTTAGTGATTGAAGCCCAATGCCCCATAATTGCAAGGTTTCATCCCATATTTCTTTGTTTTTAACTAGACTTCCTTTTGTCACCCTCTACAACATGTTTACCATGTTTAAAGGTCAGATTTGGATATTATTTTCGGGTCCTTGTTGTATTTGTATTATACATTTTTTACCGTCCACCATCGTTCCCATTTTAATGAAGAAGTTAAACCCTAACATCATATCATGGCTGTTGGTATCCACTATCATGAATTTCATTAGACATTACACATCTCCAACTCTCATAGGTAATTTTGAGATCTCGTTGAGTGCTTGTGACACATTCCCAAGCTCCTTGATAGACGTCAATGTGAGTTCCATGTGAACATAACGGAAGGATGAGGAGTTGGGGTACACACTTTGGCTTGCAACACTTTGGGGGTAGAGGGGTGTGCTAAAGCTCCGGAATAAGGATTAGTGATAAGTAATTCAATTATTCCCACGAACCTGCACAAACCAAACAACAAGTTGGTTAGTGCATAGTTGGAGCATTTTTGGTGCACAAACAAGTCACGGGCAAACACAAATTCACAAGACTCACCATAGCCCAAACTTGGGGGAAGCCATCACATTCCCCCTTATAGTATTTTCTATGCCTAGCCATGGGGCCAACACCCAAATGTCATTTTGTCTTGGGACTCCTAAGTTGGAGTCCCAAAATTCCTTAAATTGGAACTCTTGTGACTTTGGAAGCCCATAACTTTATGTTTAGACCTTCAATTGAGGTGAGGTCTAAAGCAAAGTTGTAGACCTTGTTGAAAGTTTTCCAATCATATGTGGCACACCACCTGCACGCAAGGAAATTAGGGCGATTTCTGACTTTTAGTGGTCGGGAGTCAAATTGGCAATTTGACTCCCGACCCTTTTTTTGGCCATAACTTATGTTTTTAGTGCCCAAATGAGTCATGCGAGCCCATTTTAGACATTTAAGTTCTAAGATCTTTTTAATGATATAAGAAACCCTTCAATCCAATAAGTTTTTGCCCCTAAAATCACCCTCTGAAAATTCCAGAGTCCATTGGGACTCCAACTCCCAAAATGGGAGCTCATTTGGGAGTGTGGGGGTTCATTCCTTCATTCTTTCCTCCAATCCTGGGAGCATGAAATGTGACTCTTGGGCTTCACTCTTGGCCTACACCTTTGTTAGCCCTTACCTTGGTCATGAACTTAAGGCTAGGTTTGTGACAGCTTGAGTCACAACTTTAAATGCAATTTTGTAAGATTTTGATCTTGTAACCAGGTGCATGATGCCCAATTCATGTATTAACATTGCAAACATCATAGACATAGAGGCCCTTGTGTCAACTAATCCTTCAACAAAATTATTGCCTATCTCAATAAGGAGGTGCACAATGTTTTATTGTGATGATTTTGGTTGATGTTAATCTTATGTACTACATGCATCCCTTCCACCTTAGTGAGGTTGACAATTTTTGTTCCTTCATCACGTTTTTTTTTGGGTAACTTGACTTTAAAAATTCTAGTTCATTGGGTATGGTTAATATGGTCTCCATAGGAGATAAAGAAATCTTCCCTTTGATGCAGTGATGTAATATCTTGGAATAAAAAATAAGATTCCTGCCAAAATCAAGTATACGCTTAGTTTCTCCCTCATCTTCAACTTCCACATCTATTGTTTCCACATGTAATCTCCTTCTTAGTATCCTAGTTCTAGAAAAGATGTCATGCTTAGTGCTGCATATCTTATTTAATTGCTCCAAAGTAGCTTCTTCATTGTTCACCAAAACTTCCAAATAATTATTGGAGGTTGATGTTATCTTCACATCCTTTCCTTGCTTCCAACATCTATCCTTAGTATGTCCCATACTAGAGTAGTACCCACATTTAACCCCATAATTTTTTGTTTTATGTGGTAGAACACATTTAGCACATTTCAGCTTTAAGTCTTTGATATGCATGCACATGGTGGCTTGATGTGATCATTAGACTTGCAAATTTGGCCCACACTAGAACTACTAGCTCTCGATGAAAAGTTTCCAACACCTAATGATGTTCCTTTAAAAAAATTGATGGAAGACTCATTTAGAACAATAACTTGCTTCTCAAAAGTAATGTCTGTACTCATACCTTCTTCTTATTCTTCCTTGAAAGGTTCAAATGGCATTTCACCAAGTTCACCCAAAACCTTTTCTACTTCCTTAGCCATTGCCAACATTATGCATGGTGAAAATTTTTGCCAATATTTCTTCAATATTGGCATAACTTCTCACCATGCATAAATTTTGAATTTTTGGATGTAAGTGAGCAAGAAACCTATGTCCTTGCTCCACATCCTTTATTTTTCCTTTCTTGCATAGCTTGTCTAGGCGGTCAAAGTATAACTAGACCCACTATCAAGGATCCTATTTAACAACGTCCATTTTCATTCTTATTCATCCAAGTCTACATCATTGAATTTCTATTACATACATGTTTTCATTTCATTCCAATCACTAGGTGTAGGTTGTAACTTCTTGAACCAATCTTTTGCCTTCCCTTGCAAATTAAGTTTTGCGATTTTGAAAAGTTTCATTTCATTACATCCACAGACTTCAAATGCCATCACCAACCATTCCATCCAATCCAAAACATCTTCAAACTCGTTTCCCCAAAACAATTTGTCCATGCCTTTAAAGCTAGTCATCATGAATTAATTAATCAAAGATTAGTTTTTATTACTATTATGTATTGCTATAAAAGTTGATTAAAAATAGTTATAAAATTCCACATGATCTTCATTCTTTATCATCCATATATGCACTCCAACTTTGTCAATATTTAGAATCCAATTTAATAACCTAGAAGTGGCCTTTGAATGTGAAACCTTTACTATCCTATCTTTAGTCCTGAATAAATCTTCCATTCCAAGGACAAAAATCATGAAAAACCTACGTTGATCAATAGGTAAGCTTAAAACCCAGATGTTTCCAACATATGAGGGCAACTTCTTGCTTTCTAAATTTGAGTGAATGAAACTATAAGGTGTAAGGTTAGAAGATTTATATGTAGTTGGTTACTTTCCTTTGACCTAATATTGACTTTCCATACCATCACAATCACCATTTATAATGATATACTTTCACAGCTTTGTAGCCATCTCATTATTTTCTTTTTCAATTTTTGAAATCAATAGTCTATTGTCTTCAATCTTGTTGCTGAAATCAACATCATCACAACTTGCATACACCCAAAACCAGAGCCCCTTATCCATTCTTGCACAACTTGCAGTTTAGTACACATGTAAAATAATTAGCTAATTCTAGTCAAATGATTTAATCCCCCACCTGTAGTTTTTCAGAATGTTTGGGTTTGAAAATCTTATTGTCCCTCCAATAAAAAATGGATCAACATGTATCCATAAGTCGCCCAACCTAGGTAAAGTTAAAACTTGACTTTCATAAAATTTACATAATATTTCATTTTGAATTATATGGTCATCCCAATTTGTAGAAGAATCTGGTATTCCTAGTGTCGATGAGGATCCAACTCCATTCATCTTGTAAAATCTTCAGCCATATTATTACATGAATGTGAAATCCAGATAGTGTTACACCGACTGCAATGTCATTCGATATGGCTTGTTTAGGGTCAAAACCTATGATGTTTACAATTGCAAAACCAAAAATGCACATGATCAAGGTACTTGGAGGTGGGTGCCTTTAAAATTGACATTGATCAAATGCTTCAATTGCACTTTTGTTATTCATGTTATTTGTAATGTTTCTCCATAACCTTGAACATGAAAGTTGTTCCAATAGGAATGAGACTATTTTGATACCAAAAGAATAGGTAGCATCACATTCATATTCCCTCCATTGAGCATAGAAGAATCTAACAATTATAATATGATCGTGATAGAAAGTATATGCATGACTTAAACAAGTGATTTTACATTTCCACCTCTACCACTACTTGTATTGTGCATGAACTACCCAATATCCTATTCTATCTGGATTATATAAATCTATGGGTGCATGGAGATCAATTCATTTTAAATTCATTTTCACAAGTTAATTGGCTTTAAGACAACACTTCCCATAGACCATGAAACCCATCAACAACAAAAGCTCAAAAAATCCCAAAATAATCAACAAGAAAACACAAATGCAATGAAAACATGAACACAACAATTCAATATCATAGGTAGCAACTTCATTACAATTGCTTATTTGGCAGTTAGTAGCCACTACATGCTCATAATGCACATTGCTTCACAATATGAACTGATAGGATGGAGGTGGACAAATAAATGAGATTGCATCAAGTTCAATAGATGATTTTAACAATGCAACATTCTCTCCCAATGCAATCCTTGTTTCAAAGCTCCCATATATCAAAGTACTTTCTTCCCTTCCCACAATTCACAATATCACCATACCACATACACCAATAACATCACATGCTTCACACATCCTTCAGATTGTTTTCGAATTCCCTTGAGCCTGTCATCATTTCTCCATGTTTGACTCCTAACTACACAACTAAGCTAATTCTGTTTAAAACACAACACAAATGCAACGGAGATTCTATGCTGCATCCAAACTACAACCTTTCAACATACTACACCAAACTGTAACTACTCAATTGTTAATCACTGAAGCAAATAGCATCGGGATTTTGTTCTTGAAAAACTTAAACCCCCTCTTCACTCGTAAATGTCTTTTCATATATCTTCATCTCAACTGAGCTTCACCAACAACTAACTAATCCTCTCCTGCCCATTTTCTCCAAGAATCAAAAATGCCCCTCCAAACCTCCAGCTCCAAGCGTTGTCAAACCACAATAACAACTTGTCAAAATAAATGGCAACAAAACAAATCCAAACCAAAATAAAAGGCAAAGTGCCAATCATCCCATAGAGTGACCGTGCACATCCACAAAGTGCCTCAACTATGAATGATGAACTCCAAAACAAAAGTGGCGAACGCAAACGACACAGCTGATGGGGCTGGTATGCAAACACCTCAGCCCTATCTGCATGCCACATCGCCTCCATGTCTCACCACCTCAAAAGGGCCTGACAACTTGGAACCTTTAATAGCTTTAAAAGCCGAATATTTGTGAGAATGTTTGGTTAAAATGAATATCTTTTTAATGCCTATTTAGCTACGTATATATTTTAATTTTAGGACTTTATTGGAGTCGTAAGGATTGGGTCATAAGGGCTCGCAGGAGGCAATCACATAAGTAGTTAGTTGTGCGTGCAGAGGCTTTTCAACAAATGCGGGTGCAAAATATTCTCCAAACGCGTAACCGCGTGAGCAGCGGTGACCTCCAAGTCGATGATTCAGGATTCAACAGTTATTAGTACTACCTATGCTAGCCTACTGGCGGACTCTTCTGGCAAGGATGTTTTGAATCATACTGAATAGGTATGAGAAAGGAGCAGCAAACCTCTGACCAGCAGGCGGAGGAGGAGGATAGGGCCCAGGAGGGGGGATCTGTCTGCAAAGAAAGACTCAAGAGGTAGTAGGTGTTTGTCATCATGATCTATGCTAGTAGATAATTTTGTCCTTTTGTTCTAGGCTCTCTAGCAACTTGGCTTTTTCATGTCCTGTCAAGACCAGATTCGGTCAAAAATAGAGTAAATCCTTCCATTAAATGCATGATCCTGTATCCATTCTAATAAATGGATTGATGTCTGTCTGAGTAGGGTTTTTGTTTTTCAAATTTTGTCAAGTAGGCGGTGGACTGGTGGCGTAGTCATCCAGCAGATGAATGAGCCAAATTGGGCTACTAGAGATCAGACAGACAGGAAAGTAAGTAGAAAACTAAGTTTTAGAATCCTGCTTTATTCTAGGGACCTTTCAGGAAGAACTCATTGTCTAAATATGGCGACTTTTGCACTTTTAAAAAATGCAAAATGACCCTTTATAGTTCTTCTTTTTTCGCCCAAAAACAAAAACACTGTGTCCGATGTGGGAGGGGTATTGCTCTTTTTGTCCATTTGTCTTGTTGAGAGCAGAAAAAAACTAACAGAATAAGAATGTTTTGTTTTGGAGTGTTTATGTGTTCCTGAGAAAGCATGGTTTTGTTTGGGGAGTTTCCTCCTGTTTTTTTTTAGAGTAAAGAGAGAAATGGATCTCCTCTCTTTTATCAGCTGCCCTGTGCCCTCAATGCATTCCATTCATGGTGGTGACTGGTGATGTCTTTTGCAGTAATTTTTGCTGAGTACCTATTCAGGTTTCAAATAAAAAGGGATAGAAACAATGATATTTAAAACATTCAAAGTATGCAAGATATCTTTTGGGTGATGTGTATTCCTTCTTATGCAATGCTTTCAAGCACTTTTGTTATTTGAAAGACAATCCCTTGGAGACCCATGAATATCTCATGTTGGAAATTTAGAGTTTTGGGAGTATGGAATCAACATTTTCGATGGTGGTTGCACCATTGTTGCATATGATAGTTTCTTGGGTGTAATAAGGTGGTAAAAAGAATAAGAACAACTCTTTGAACATTCAACAAAATAGGAAAATTCCTTGTTCCCCATTCTATTTAATAAAAAACTTGGTCAAATAAGCTGGTTTTGGCTAGTGGCCTATCACATAAACTACCTACTCTTGAGTGTTGACGACAAAGGTAGAGACACAAACGCACTTTCTGCACTCCCCACTACTTGAAATCCTAACTGGTCTGCAATTTGGGAACCAGTGTGGTTTTTTGAGTTTTGGAATGCAGCACAAGTGGCAATCATCCGTAAGCCAAGTGATCCAAATTTGGCTTTTCAAAACTATGTTAACTTATATATATATATATATATATTGTTGGCTATGTATTGGAACTTGATGTAGACTCAAGTAATTTTCCAAATAAAATTCCCATATCTGGTGAGCAAAAAACCTCAAAAAACACTTAGTTGGGACATTTTTTAAAAATAATGCCCCCCCCCCCCCCAAAGACGGTGTTGGGGACTGGAGAGAAGCAAGAGAGGCAAGAACCCATTTCAAATTGAATCTTGGATCTATTACCTTATATGCTCACCACCCCCTTTTTTGCTTTGCTTTCAAATTGTGATGGTTTCATTTTTATTTATTACCTATGCATCTTTTGTTGAACCCTTCCTTACTTCAGAAATGGTACACATGTAAATTCCTTTCAAAATTTAAAATAAAAATAAAAATCCCTTTCAATGTTGCTGTAGGTATTGTGGCAGTTATGAAAGTTATTCCCCCAAGAAAGACAAAAGACCCTGAAAATGTCAAGTGAAATTGATCTCTCTGCCCCCAACATTGAGACTACAACCCTGTAAGCATGAAAAAAGCTTCAAACAGCACCTTGACTTACATTTGGACCCACATTCAAATTTCATCCTTTTTCCTGAACAGAACATCAAACTTCATGGTCGGGCATTCTAAACCTACAGACCTTACATTCATTGATCTGGTGCCATACTCCAGCTGACAAGGTACTTTTGTGAAGGGTAAAGCCTGAAGACAAGGGCATTACTGAAATAAGGGCCTGCACAAGGTGATAGCGCAGGCCCTTCCTTCCTTGCCTGAGGGCTTTACAGCCATAAAGACAGACCCAGTGAAGGAGAGGAACCTTTTGAAATGAAATTACCCACTCAGAAAATGAAATGTGCATTCTCCTTTGACAAACAAAATTGGCTCTGTAAAGGTTACCTCCGAATGCACTATATTTCTTTTGGGGAGGAGTTTACATACTGTCAATTGTATGGCCATTGCCTTTGAAGTGTCATCCATGGATTCAATTCTCATCCATGGATTCTTAATCCCTTCAACCCTTGACTGGCTATTCAATCTGCCCTTTTGGAATATATGAACTTATGTCCGGTTAGACATCCTGAAGGAAAAAAAGCTGAAAAGTTTTATGTTGTCTACTTTTGAGAGGAGGGGTGTATGTACTAGACCTATGGGCATCACTAAGAGGTTGTTAGTCACTTGACCTCATATTAGCTCTTTTTGTCTTATGGCGGCTACAGGACACTTGACACCTTGGTTGGTCATGTTTTCAAACACGGCATCCGTGGTTTGAGGTTTGAGAAAGTGTATATAGATTACTAGGCCAAAGGGTTGGACCAACACCTTTGAAAAATGAGAAGCCTTTGCAAGCAATGAGCTTCGGGATGGGTGCATAGAAATGGGTTGTTTTGACTGGTGGGTCTTGTGTGCATTTTTTAGCCATACAAATTAGGGTTGAGTGCATAGATGATGCAGGTATTCATCCCCGACAAAGTCGGTGTGACCTGCTTGTGTGCCTTTCATACAATTAACAAACCTTGCAAGTTTCTTGTACACTATTCCATGCAGAATAATAACCTAAGAAGACATATTGGTATGCTTGAGGTGGTGACTAAGCTCCTCATGGTATGTTGCCATTTGATTTCTTTTATGCAATTTTTCTCTCCAGACTCTTGCACCTTTTGCTAATATTGGTATTTGGGTGTTAAAATAACTTTTATTAAATTGAGCGTGGTTCAATTCTCAGTTCAAGGCTTGCACATTGTTGTAGAAGAGTCTGCAAATATGTCTGGTCAAGATATAATATTTTTCCTTCAACAAATACAACAAGAACCATATTCATTCACTCCACATATGTTTAGGTCACCAATCCTTCCATCATTAGAAAGTTTCCTTATGAAGAAATATAAAGGAAAAAAAGCGGTGTGTCACATTGTGGCCTTGCCATTTACATTAAAAAGTATCTTAATGCAAAAGAAGAATTATGGAAATTCAGATATTTCACCATGCAAAAATATAATCTTCAAAAAAATCTTATAAAAGAAACCAAAATCCTCCAAGATATCATAACTCTATAAGTAATCTCAAGTTTGAACACAAGCCAAAATATCATCTTTCAAAAATCCTCACATAAGAATAGACCTACTACCCAGGGGCCAAAATCGCTTAAGCTACTGTACTCTATGATGAATCTCAGTTTTGCAATTCATCATTTCACTCACACTTGAGAAGGCTTTGTTGGTCCAAGTAATTGGTTCCATAAAGAGAGGCCAAGTTTTGGACTTTTGTGGGAATTTTCCCCTCCCCCCAAAAAAACTAGGTTAGTTCCTGACAAGAACTCCCTGGCCTCTGGGCCCTAGTCCAACCAAGACACAATCAATTGCAAAGAGCAAGTTGACTCATGGAAATAAGGGGAAAGGTGAAAGCGCGTTGAAAGGAAGGACGTCGGTGGTGACCCACTTTTAATAAGTAGTTTGGCCAGTACGTTGTTTGTAGTGAATACCTTCACCTATTATGGGTGCTACTGATTTTGGAGCCTTCCCAAAGAAAGAATAGATTTGGGAATTCGTCATGTTCATGTCCGAGCCAAAAGTTCCCATTTGGATAAAGATGCTAGGAAAGCCCTTCTTCATTAGGTCCCACCTCCACCTTGGGTGAACTAGAACCCTAAAGTTCTACCATGGTAAAGATGAATTTCTCTTTTGGGTTCTTTCTAAACACTACAAATTTCTCGCCCATAGACTGACTAACTACACTGGAGTCTCCAAATCCAACTTTGACATTTTGGGACTTGGATTTAAGAGGCCTTGCTCAAGCAGGCAGAACCAACCAAAGGCCAAGTGTGAGGGATGGGGAGCCAGGTTGAACCAGCACGTAGATTATTAGTACCATGGAATACACCCCCATCACATTTGGAGTTAGTTTTAAACATAACTCAAGGTGTGTCACATTGTGGCCTTGCCATTTACATCAATAAGTATTTTAAGGTAAAAGAAGAATTATGAAAACTCAAATATTTCACCATGCAAAAATATAATCTTCAACTAAGAGAAACCAAAATCCTTCAAGATACTATAACTCTATAACTAATCTCAAGTTTCAACACAAGCCGAAATATCAT
>Ga0116227_10003644_pt1 | contig 34116 bp, 25 predicted proteins | sample S1TSphgellanicum_FD_89693 | JGI IMG/M metagenome (GOLD analysis project Ga0116227, IMG submission 89693) | Host-associated microbial communities from peat moss isolated from Minnesota, USA - S1T2_Fb - Sphagnum magellanicum MG | ecosystem: Host-associated > Plants > Peat moss > Unclassified... | reverse complement strand
GTATTTTAAGGCGAACTGTCGAAATAGTCCGACCCGGTCGAAAGGTGCCACGAAAGCAAGGAAGAAAAAAGCCGCCTGCAATGAATTACAAACAACTTTAATCCTTAAGTAAACGACATTGATCTGCAGACAGCAGCTGTTAGGAGCATTTATTATGTTATTTTAAATTATGATGCTCTGAATGTAAATCAAAAATCGATAGGTGCCGCAAATACAATCTGATTCGTTAACTATTTAAAGCTAATTCAAATCTTGATGCCATGCCTTCATTATTACTATATTATATAGTTAATCTCCCATTTTAGTGATTTTGTCTAAATCACCCCGTTAACGTTAGGAGATAAAGTTTCCTTTAGAGGACTGGCGCTTACACTTTGGCTCTATTATGCAGCAATCATCATAAACTCATCTATTTTTAGTTTATTCTCCATGCATTTAAATATAAGCCTCTGTCAACATTTCGATATTTAGCGAAATAAAACAAATAAAACAAACAGGAAATTTCATAACTACCTGATAAACAATACTATCAAATACAGGTATTAGAATTGGTTTCCAGCTGTTATGGAAGATGTCTTAACAGGCAAATGTGTAAGATCTGATAGCGGGATATGTGTAACCAGTTTTGGCTCACTGTATTTATTATTATCAAAGATCTGTTTAAGCATTTATAGGTTATCCGCATCAATCCGAATCGATCACTTAAATATTCGCTTATGAAAGACTTAGGGTTAGCAGAACACCTTTTAATTTTTAAAAAATACAGTCAGGCTTTTAACCGGTTTGCTGGTGATGGGATAATTGATTTAGACAAGCGTTTGAGAATAGCCTTCGATGCTATCGTAAGCCGCCTTGAAGATGTTGTTCCCTGTTTAAATGGGTTTGTACCGCCCTTCAGGCAAAATGCTTATTGTATCGCTTTTATGAAAAGTGGATCCGGAGATAAAAGAATTGGAGATTTTACATTTCCGATAAAGAAAAATACATTATTTGTTGTACCAACAAGGGCTTTGAACTCAACGGTTTATCATTCGTTGAAGTGTCAGGGCTATGTACTGTTTTTCGACATTAATTTATTCTTGAAATCTGAATTACCTCAGCATTGTATTGCAAACAGGAAAGTTTTTAAAAACATCATCCAGCCTTTTGTAGAATTAGACGAGTTGCAAGCAAACACACTTATGACAATTTTCGAAAAGCTGTTTATAGAACAGCAAAGTGAAGGAACCGAAAAGTTGGAGACAATGGCTCTAAAAATACTCGAATTGTTAATGTTTTGTGACCGGTTATTTTCAAATGCGAATTTAATTGGTGCCAAAAAGACTAATCACCCGGTTGTTGATAAGTTTAACAGTCTGTTGGACAATAATTATACGAATAAAAGGAGCGTAAAAGAATATGCTGAAATGCTCAATTTACATCCTAATCATCTTAATTTTTTGATAAAAAAACATAACGGATTAAACGCCAAACAAATGATCAATAACAAAATAATTACGGAATCGAAGTATCTGTTGAATAATTCGAGTTTTATCATAAAAGAGGTAGCCAGCCATTTAGGTTTCGACGACCCTAATAATTTTTCAACGTTCTTTCATAAGTGCACAGGCGATTCGCCTATTGCATACAGGTCTTCCCCAATGTACAGCGCCGCAGCAATTTAGGCAGGCAACGGGTCAATTTTCGGAGCGAACACGAATGTTGGAATTTGATATTAAGAATATATCTAAAATATTTCATTAAAAAATAAATCACCAACTAAAAAGGCTGCTCAAAAGGCAGTCTTTTTTTTAACATCTGTTATCCATAACTTCTGTATTCACTATATTGGGTACCCTTTTTCCTTCAAGACCAGCAATTATATTTTTTGCGGCCATTTCGGCCATTGCATTTCTGGTTTCATTAGTAGCCGAACCAATATGTGGAAGCACACAAACCGATGGCATAGACAGAAGGGGATTATCCTTTAACATCGGTTCAGGGTTAGTGACATCTAAACCAGCACCCCAAATGGTTTGACTTTGCAGTGCATTTATTAGGTCTCCTTCATTATGCTCTTCGCCGCGTGCAGTATTAATAAAAATTGACGAGGACTTCATTTTATTAAAAGCATCTCTATCAAATATGCTTTTTGTTTCTTTTGAAAGGCTGGCATGCACCGACAAAACATCGCTTCGCTTTAGCAATTCATTAAAGGACACATATTCTGCCGACAGTTCCTTCTCTGCCTCCGAATTTGGATTCCTGTTATGATAGATGATATGCATGCCATAAGCGGCCTTGCATTTTTTTGCCATTTCTATTCCTATCTTGCCTAAGCCGAAAATACCCAGAGTCTTGTTATATAATTCGATACCAAGGTTGGCATTGGGGTCAAAAAAGCTCCATTTTCCAGCTACAATACTTTGGTGCATGAAAAACGCTTTTCGCGATACAGCGATCATTAACAAAAATGCGATATCCGCAGTTGCATTACTCAATACATCGGGTGTATTACTTACCGGTATCTTTGCTTTGGTGGCGGCTTTGGTATCCACGTTGTCATAACCTACCGACATCAGCGCTATAACTTTTAAATGACTGCAAGCAGTAAAAAAAGTATCGTTCAGCCTATTTGGACCTACACTGATTAAAGCATCCTGGTTTTCACAGGCTGCAATTAACTCTTCCTGTGTTAGATCGCGCTGTTCGTTAAATTCTGTTATTATTAAACCGGCCTCCTTCAAAAGTTTAAGGCCGGCTTCTGGATATTTCCTTGTAATGAAGACATTCATTTTTTTTAATTGTCGTGTTGAGGATTTGAAGCTTCCGGCAGATAAGCCGCTGTCAATATCAATGCTATAAATAACGCCATTAACTGATTAAGAAGCTGTTGTTTGACTGTTAATTCATACTTAGCTGTAATGGCAACACTATGAGGCATGTGCAGAATTTTAAATAGAGTTTCATGTTTTTGATTTGTATTTAATAATCATTATTAGGGGAATACGAAAATAATGCCAAATCAATAATGTATTGTCTATCAGTGATTTGGGATATTGCAGAGCAATAATAATTTTCGACATTTCGTTATATTCTGCAGTATTTGAAAATCTTTTCGAGATTTAAAGGGACAGTGTTTGGTGCCCGAAATAGTTTCTCAATTCGCAACGAATTTAAAAATAGCGTTTCTCAACTACAATCCAGATGTAAAATTCTAAACACTGTCGACTGGTGGGTAAATACATCGTTTTGCTCAAAGCAGATTCCATTGAGATAAGGGCATAGTATGCCACATATCTTACCAGTACAAAGTTTCAAGATCTTGTTTTGTTTGCGACATACCGCCATTTTTTTGAAATCGATAAATATTTATTTATTTAATTCACTGATAAACAAATGTTTATAGAAATGGCACATCGTTTGAAAAATATACATTGGCAGTACTGTTGGATTATCTAAAACAAATGTGCAAGTAGTAAGTAAATCTTTTTTTGACGCTTAAAAGCAGCCCTTTATGGAAAATATTAACGATAAATCTGAAACTATAATTAATTTACAAAAAAGAGGGTACGACCAGGACTTTGTTCTCACTAACGGAAATTTTTTATGGGTACAAAGAGGGGAAGTAATTCCTTTTGACAATCTCGAGGTCGCCAATACCTACTGTTTTCAAAAAAAGACCAAAATAAAGAATCAATGTGTGATTTATGCGATAAGGGCCATACATGAAGATTTGAAAGGTATTTTAATGACTTATGATAATTCATTATGAAAGAGACCTGGTTCATTGAATCTACACTGTGCAGGATATGATGATCTTGCTATGTAAAATTCTACACTTGTAAATTCAGTTTAAATTGTCTTTCGACGAAGCAATAGTGCAACTATAAAGCAATCTTTGCGACAAGATAACCTATAATCCGTGGAAGGATTTGTTGCGCTACTTTGCTACCTATTCAGGCATTTACATTTTTTTTTGGATACCGGTAGACAAAACCTAAGCTTCCCGGTATGCCAAACCAATCCCAATAACTGTGTAAACTCAAACCCGTTGGCAGAAAGCTCAGTCATGCGGCTTTCAACATGCCGGGATCATTAGTCGAAATTAATTTTTTAAGGCCTTCACATTCATGTTTTGTCTTGCGTGGTATATTTAAGTTATAATTGCTGATAGCTAACAGTAACTCTTAACGCTTTAAGTCCAACAACCCCTTGCAATTGTTCTAATTCCAATATTTCTATTTCAGGCATTAAAAGGTTTTGCCCCTGTAAGTAACGACAATGGACCATGTATTCGTCAGCCTCCTTTTGACTCGTGTAAACAATAGCAATTTTTCCGGGAGCGGTTAATCGTTCATTTGTGTTTTTGATATGTACTTTGTCAATTCTTTTTTTCACTATATGATACCTGATATTATAAGCTCCTTCAACATCGAACCTGCGTTCATCACGTCGAAAACGTATGTCGATAAAATTGGGGTTCACAAAAATCAATTGAGTGATTTCGATCTTAATCTGTATTTGTGATTGTAAAAGGTGTGACCGGTTGGCAATTGTAATCATGTTCGCCAGTTGCAAAAAACGAATATTTTTTATAAAAATGTGGTTAAAAGGACGATCCGGAGCAATAGATTGTCCGGCATAAATATCATACTCGACGCCATCTGTCCTGAATTTTTCAAAAAAACAGGGGAAGTCTTTTTGTGTGGTATCGTTTAATTCATCGATTAAATCATTGATAGTACCGACTACTGTATTAATCGATTTCTCCAGGGCATGCCGGTTTATGGATGCGGGCCCGTTAACATCACTCAACGCATTGAAATAAATTTCTGTTATGCTGGCTGTCTCCGGTTTTCCTTTTGTCAATTCCAGGAGGAATATATAGATGTCGTTCTCAAAAAAGTAATTTAGTTCTCCTTCAGATAGTTCTGTTAATTCATCACTAACTAATTCCTGCCATTTTTTACAATCAGCGATTTTCTCCTCCAGCAGCCCAAATGATGTGCTGTTTTTAAGCTGTGCCAAGGTCTCTAGTAATAAATTCAAATGGCCAATAGCGTCCCTGCGGAATGCATCGTTTCTTTTTACTGTTGAATCTTTAATATCTACAGCGCCGTATATAGGATAAACCTGATTAAATGCGACGTCTTCAATCTCCAATGCTTCAGTCTGAACTTCACTATTTTGCAGATATTGGTAGGCGGCTTGGTTAAATCGCCACTGTACACAAGGCTGCAGGGAAGTAAATTTCATTTTAATAACGGCTTCAATATTCTGCTTCAGGTTTTCGATGCTTTTGTTGAATATAGAACTTAATACCGGAATAAAGGCTTCCAGTCTGCCCAGGATTGCGTTTGAAAGATTATTCCTGTCTTTAGTAACAACTTCTAAAACGCCTACGAACCGTTGGTGATATAAAATTGGCACAAGGGCAAAGGACTGAACACCATTTTTTTTATGGACGCTCAGATATTCATACTTTTCTGCTAATTCGTCATTAATATCTTTTAAATACAGTCTATAAGGCCGCAGCCGGTAAATATCGACCAAATAATCAAAAAGATTTTTCTTTGAAGACTCATTATAACTGCTGTTCAGTTCAAGTTCACTAATGTGTTCATTAAATAGAAATTGGCCATTTAACTCAAACATAAGCAGTAAACCAAAGCTGAGTTTATCAGTGCGTGAAATGATGCGAAGGGCATCATGAACATCTTTTAAATATGAAAAGGTTTTTGTGTAATGATCGGAAGATTCCACCTGACGTTCAATTAATCTGATTATATGCTGAACAGTGACATCAGTAACGCTGAACCTGCCAAACCCGCTGAATTCGAAATCGGACATCGGTACCTCACTAATGAGCTTTTGAAGGGTGTCCTCTTCCGATACGGCCACGGCACAAATATCTTCAATGATGTTTTTATAATGATTTAAAGAGCGTTGGGATTGAATATCAATGAATTTAAAATCAGGACAAAGCTGAAAGTAATAGAGTTGGCCCGTATGTAGCGATTGGTAGGAAATTACATTTTCGCTAACTATAAGGCTCGGAAAGTCTACCAGATGATTCCAGATTGTTCTATAATATAAGGCGGCTGTTAATTTGTTGATTTCAAAAAATTGTTCAACGACACATTTTGTAAATGCCTCGCGTTCGGCTGCATCTTCCAGTACCCCCGGTAGGTTTTCCCTAATGAAAATTAATTCGTCCCAGGCTGGCATCGTATAAATGGCGAAAGAGGAACTGGTATGATCAAATTTAAAAGATAGGGTTTTGTCTGTCAGATCGAGTAACCGCCTAGTTACATTCGATTCACTAGAATCTTTGGTTCCTGAAAATTTTAAAAGTTCGGTAAATTGACCGATCGTATCTTCAATGAATTGCTGTTTAAAGCCACTTTCAATTTTCTGCAAATTCCGCAAATAATTGATGAACGGTTCAACGCTTAATTTTTGATTTAAGCCTTTCTTCAAGGCGACCTGGAAATTTGGAATTGATTTTTTCAAGGTTCAGAAATAATATGAATAAAAGTGAATACGGCTGATCGAGTATTTCGGTTGGAACAAGGCCCGACTATTGTTCTGTCACCCGGCAGAATACTCTCCTAATCGTTTTTAAAGAGCAAAACGGGTATAAATTTTTTTATACCAAAAACGCGCTAAAAGAAATAACAGCCAAATAATCCCAAAAATGACGATCAGCCCTGTAAGTTCTTTTGCTGCGGTCAATGTTGCCTGTTCCTGTAATTTAATGTACACCCCTGATCCTAACTGCCGGACAAATGGATCAGTTCCATCTCTCAATTCTGCAAGTGAACTGAGATGCCTGATTCGTTGCTCATAAAAAAAATAAGAATAAAGTGATGTGAAGATTCCGCTTCCTATAAATGACCGTGCTAAAATCATGGCGCCCGCAGCGCTGATTACCTGGTTCAGTTTCATCTCTTTAGTAGTCATCAGACCAACTGTTATGTAAATCAAAGCAGTGCCAAATCCTTTGATCGCTGACGGCCATGCAAATTGAACCATGCTGAAACTATTTCCAAAACTGTTGTACAAAATTAAGTGATGAATGACAAAGGATAGGAATCCAAAAAATATTAGTATCTCCGGATCATGTTTATAATAATACCATATGAAGCAAATAATACAACCAGCAAGAATTCCGGGAATCATATAAAGGCTCACCACCATATTAGTAACCATGTCGTATTGCAAGATTCCGCCTGAAAAAGCAGATTGAAATGTCCCGGGTAGAAAAACACCTAAAATTATAAAGTACAGGAGGCCACGGCGAAAGTGTCCGATTTTAAATAAATTGAGATCAAATAACGGCCTTTTCAGATTCAATTGCCGCTTTAGAAAAAAAAGAAAACTGATGGCTGATCCAAAAAAAGCGGCAAAGATCAGCTTTGACGCAGACCAATCTTCAACTTTACCGTTAACTATTGCATAATTAAGCAGCATAAGCGATGCAGCGAGCAATGCAAGGCCAAAGTAATCAACCTGGTATAAAGGAATTCTATTTTTTAGTTTATTGTTTTCGACTAAAGTTATTGTAAACAGCAGGCAAATCAATATCAGAATAAATATAGAAATGTAAGAAATCCGCCAGTTGTAATTATAGGCGAGCCAGGTAGTCACCCAGTTCATAAAATAGATTCCCGATAATGCTGTAAAATACACAAAGGGGTACATTCGGGAACTATCCAGCTTCTTGCTCCAAATAACCATCCATATGATATAAACCTCTATTAACGCTGAAATTTTTGCAAATCCAATTATCAAACAAGCCGCTACAAAAACTGTCGTATTACTTGTTGTGGAACACACAACGTTCATAATTAGCTGCATAGTTAGGCCATACGTCAATAGTTGCTTATTTGTAAAACGAAGTTTTAGCCGGTAATGAAAAATTAACCCCAGCCCCATGCCGATATAAAGGGCATTGTAAGCTTCAGTAAAAGGTTCTGCATACACCCCGAGATCATTTGATATCTCATTGGAATTCCCTACAAATACGCCATTTGCTATCAGTATTACAAAAAACATAAGAAACAGAACGGGAAGTCGCAGGTACAAAGGCACCCATTTATGGAAAAGATCAAGCAATTCCATATTAGTTTTTATTTAGTAGTTCTACTTCCACGTTCATTCCCGCCTTTAACTCGTCTATATCTGCCTGCTTATTATCCTGTCCGCTAACGGCAATTTTTACAGGGATTCGTTGTTGGACTTTTACGAAATTACCCGTTGAGTTATCCATCGGGATTGCTGAATATCGTGATCCGGTGGCTGCCGAAATTGCAACAATTCGTCCGATCATCGGTTTATCTGAAAAGCCATCAACTTTAAGTTTTACCTTTTGCCCAATTTTAAGTTTTGCTATCTGTGTTTCCCTGTAATTAGCAACTACCCACTTATCATTATTGCGAACAAAATAAAAAAGGGTTTGGCCTGCCTGCACGAGTTGTTCTTCTTGTATATTTCTTCTTCCTGTAACCCCGTCGTAAGGTGCTGTAAGAATAGTGTAAGATAGATTAAGCTTGGCAAGATCAACCGCCGCTTTGGCGCGTTTGATTTCCGCATCATTGACATCTACTCTTTTTCTAAGCTCGTTTGTTGTTAAATTAGTAGTCGTCCTTTGTTTGATCAACGCATCCGTTTGATTAGAAAGCGCATCATATTCTGTTTTTACCTGGTCAAATTGCTGCTGTGTAGCAGCTCCGTCCCGTAGCAGGTTCTGATAACGATGAAAGTTTTGTTCCGCATTCCATAACCTAGCTTTAGACGCTTGGATATCTGCGTTGGTTATTGCAATATTGCTTTGAGCGGTTATTGTAGATGAAGATGCCACGGTTTTGGCGGCTAATGCTGACAAATAACTGGCCTCCGCTTGCTCTAAAGCGATAACATATTCCCGGTCATCAATTGTAACCAGTGTGTCACCTTTTTTTACATGTTGATGATCATTAAACTTGACATCTTTTACATAACCGGGAATTCTTACATTAATAGGATTAATATATTCTTCAACCTGGGCATCATCGGTGTAAGCTACCGTGTCTAAGTTAAAATAGGTGGTAATCCCCCAAATGATTGCTATGATTATTAAAACAGAAAGTAAACTATTGATAACTATAATCGTTATTTTTCTTTTTGGTTCTTTCTGTCCAGGATTGATATCACTCATGGTTTTATTCTTTTTAGGTTAATTATTTAAATACCGATTGATCCTGATGAGGATTTAAGTAACAAAAAATAAGTGTATACCTTATTTATTTCTGCATTGGTGACATTAGTTTCGGCAGATATTTTAGTATTGGTTGCGTCGATCAGATCTGTTAGCAACGCCAATTGATTATAATATTTTTTTTCAACGATCCTGTAGTTTTCCTCTGCTGATTTCAGATCGGATTGCGCAGTAGACAATTCGTCTTCTGCTTCTTTAAACTTGATATAATGCGTTCTTACCTCAGTTTCCTTATTTTGCGTTTCCAAAAGGTCACTTTGAACGGACTCTTCCAGCGCAATTTTTCCTGCTTTTATCTTTCGGGGAGATTGGTATATGGACGATATATTATATTTTAAAGAAATTCCCGCCTGCCATACATTGTAATACACATCTATCGATGGAATGCTGTTTATGTAAGGGCGCTGAAAAGCGTTGGCAGCATACACGCTGAGTGAAGGGTAGCGGTCGCTGCCCAATAATTTAAGGTTCGTCTCAGCTATCCTTACTTTGGCAGCGGAGATTTTCAATTCATAATTTTGATTTACCGCTTTTTCTATAAATGAACTTACTCCATTTGCAGTTGTTGCTGTATTCAATATGTTTGAATCAGGAATAAGCTTTGTATCTGCGGATCTGCCGAGGATAATGTTCATTTGATTGTTTAATATTTCAATGTCGTTATCAGTTTTTCTAATACTCAGCCGGAGATCTGATAACGTCAATTGCGTTCTCAATACATCATTTTCAGTAACCATCCCCTGTTTTTGCATTGTGAGAATATTTTTTAGCTGATTTTCAGAAAGCATGGCGTTATTGAGGTAAACCCGCCGGAGATTGATGTAACGGTATATGTTAAGGTATTGACTGGCGACAAGGAATTTGATATCTTCTGTATTTTTTTCAAATGCTAAAGAAGCTATTTGTTCTTCCAGAGTTGCCTTTTTTAGATCATTTCTCACTGAGCCACCCTTAAATATCTCTTCCGCGGCCGCTGTTGTGAAGTCAGTGTAATGATGAGGAATAATTCCGACGCCGTGTTCAGAAAATGATGGCGTCCACTCCTGTGCATTGCTGATATAGCCGTATTCCAGTTCCGTACTGATTCCTGGCAGTTGCTCAAGCTTTGTGATCTCAATTTTTTGACTGGCAAGCAATGTTTCCGTTTTCGAAACTTTTAATTGCGTACTGTTAGTGAGCGCAAGCTGAATTACTTCTGGTAAGGTCGTAATATGATTTTTTGTCGTATCCTGCCCGTAAAGGAAAGTAATGGAGAAAATTGTATATCCAAAAAGAAATATGGTAAATAAGTTTTTCATCTTTGAATGCTCATGTATTGTAAGTTTAAGCCCGATATAACTTTTTTATAACCTTGCAGGCGCATTAGTGCTGTTTTATATGCTCAGAGGCATAATATTTTCGTTGCGATAAAATTCCGCTTTTTTATGGTGGCTGTTCTTTGAGAAACAAACCATGTGATTTTAAAATCAAACCTTCTTGGGATCAAGCAAAGAAAGTTTCAGGAACTTTCAGGAGAAAAATTGACACTTCATACAGAGCTGTCCATCGTAAGGTTATTAAAATCCTACAAAATCGCACCTTGTACCCTTTAAATATCAACGGGGAAATAAAAAAGTGAATTATCGTCCGGGAATTGGATAAGTGAAATAATGCAGCTTTTAGAAAGATGTGATAAGAAGCGGACCGCGAACACTTTCGCGGTCCTAACCTCTATCATAGGAGTAAAGCCATCTCAACAGGCGCAAGCTTTAATCTATCTTAATGCAGTGTTTAAACCTACCGGTTTGTCTGGCCGGCAAGTTAAAGTCATATTGCCTTTATAATTTCTCAATCCAGTTCAAAGTGAAGTCTGCCACCTCTTCCCAGCCAGTCATTCCGCATATATAATGCGTTCTGCCTTGAAACTCGACATATTCTTTGATACTTGATGGATCCGTGTAAGCATGAAAATTTTCCAGGTTCAGAGCGGCAGGAACGATGTGATCCATTTCACCCGCTATAAATAACAGTGGATGGTGAGGTTTGTTAAAATCGACAGCGGCGTAATCCCCTAAAGTACCCCTGGGGACATTTCGGCTTTCTGGTACTACAAGCTCGTCAAAAACCAGGTCTGATTCTTCGCGTTTCATAAGATGTGCAAACGCGTAATGAAACCACTCTTTGTTAGGTTCGAATACCGTATCCCCTTTAAAATAATTAAGCACAGGAAAGTTGGATTCCCAAAAGCTCCACTTGAGCGTAAAAATCCCTTTGGGTGGAACTCCGTCAATACAAACACCGGCAATTGCTTTGTCTAATGAAAGCAGCTTCTGCACAACCAGTCCACCTAAGGAATGCCCTATTAAGATCGGTTTTTCCGGCAAATTGTCTATTACGCCAATTATATTATTAACTTCTTCTTCCAATGTTACTTTGCCGAGTAATGGGTTAAAATGTTCCCGAAGCTCACTGGGTTCGCCGGAGTGGTAAGGATTTGCGGGTGTGTGACAGGTGAACCCTTTTGATTCAAAAAAAGCTTTCCATTGAATCCAGCTTTTGGGATTAACAAAGAGGCCATGAATAAATACAATGTGTTTGGTCTTCATATTTTTAGTTGATTGTTTCCAATTTACCCTAGAGGGATCGAGAAATCAGCATATCGCCCCTAATAGAATTTGTAGAGTTCCTGCGGTATTATTACTCCACATTTCAATTTTTAATTTTTGTCCATGTTCTTCGTGATAATCATGACATAAACTGCTCATTAGCTTTTAAAAACATTGCTTATTTAGAACATCAAACGGACATCTAATCTTTTTGCTGATCTAAAGGACAAATTCTTTAAGGGAAATTGTAGTAAGCGCAGCCTTCTTTAGGATAAAAATTTAATCCGATGAAATAGTGTTTATGTAATTGAAATAAGCCCGGCAATGTACTTACCGGGTTTATTTATAATGTAGCTGATTTACAGATGCTTACCCTATGTAAGCAAGACTAATCGAGCAGTTCGCGCATATGCTTGTAATTTCCTTTTACGGTGTCGATCACTTCCTGGAAATTACCACTAAGCATCATACGCGTCATTGAAAGCATCATACCCTCCGCCATTTTAATCTCAATTTTTGATGGCATCATCAACGCATTTGGATCAGTATAAATATCTACCAATACAGGGCCATTGTGATTGAATGCTTCTTGCAGCTTGCTGTCGATCTCATCCGCCGAATGTATTGAAATACCTTTGATGCCTGTTGCTTCGGCTATCGCTGCAAAATCAGGATTTACCATATCGGTCTCATTGTCTGGAATACCGGTAACCTCCATTTCCAGCTTTACCAATCCTAACGCACGATTGTTGAACACAATCACCTTGATTGGAAGATCATACTGTTTAATAGTAGCTATATCACCTAACAACATAGAAAGGCCTCCGTCGCCGCATAGCGCTACTACCTGGCGTTCCGGACAGGCCAGTGCCGCTCCGATAGCATGGGGCATAGCATTAGCCATTGAGCCGTGATTAAAGGATCCCAACAAGTCACGTTTGCCGGTAGACCTTAAATAACGCGCAGCCCAAACGCAGCTCATACCGGTATCAGCTGTAAATATCGCATTGTCTGTTGCAAGCCTGTCTATTGTAGCGATCGCTGCCTCCGGATGAAGTAGGTCTTTTGAACCTTTATCCTTTACATATATTTTTAAATGCTCCTTTACTTTTTCATATACATGCAATTGGGCATCAAGAAAGGATCGGTCAGTACGCTCCTCCAACAAAGGCAGTAATGCCTGTAACGTTTCACGTATCGTTCCGTGAATTCCCATAGTCAATTTGGCACGCCTGCCAAAGGTTTCCGGACGGATGTCCACCTGCACGATTTTTTTTCCGGTTTGGAAATAAGGTATATAAGGAAAATCTGTCCCAAGCAAAAGAACAAGATCGCTTTCATAAACACTATTAGCAGCCGATGGTGAGCCTAACAAACCAGTCATTCCTACTTCATACGGATTGTTATGTTGTATCCCCATTTTACCCCTCAGAGAGAATCCAACAGGTGCTTTCAGGCGCGCTGCCAAAGCAACAACCTCATCATGTGCACCGACAGCGCCTAAGCCGCAGAAAATGCAGATCTTTGGCGATTTCCTGATGAGCTCGGCCAATTCCTCTAGCTCGGCAGATGATGGAAGCACAGTCGCATTGGTTCGATAATTCTTCGTTGATGTAGACGCATCAACAGCAGGCATTGAAGCCAGATCGCCCGGCAAACCTAGTACAGCCACACCCTTACGATGTAATGCATGCTGAATTGCGGCCTGCGCCATACGTGGTAACTGTGCCGGGGTATTGGCGATTTCATTATAGTGACTGCAATCGTTAAAAAGCTTAATGGTATTGGTTTCTTGAAAATAACCGGTACCAAATTCAGTAGTCGGAACGGTTGAAGCGATAGCAATTACCGGTGCATTGGAGCGGTGAGCATCATATAAGCCGTTGATAAGGTGTACGTGGCCTGGGCCACTGCTACCTGCACAGCAGGCAATACCTTTAAGCTGAGCTTCCGCTGCCGCCGCATAGGCGCCTGTTTCCTCGTGGCGCACGTGAATCCACTTTAGTTTACCACTTTTTTTTATCGCGTAATTAAATTCGTTGAGGCTGTCGCCTGTCACGGCATATACGCGTTCAATACCTGCATCTGCCAGGATTTCGACTAATTGGGCTGCTACTTTTTTTGACATCTTTTTATTGTTGATGGTTAATACTATGGCTAGGGTATTTCTTGATTATCCTTTTGCACAAAACTACCGATGTGCCACAAGCCAATAATTTGATTATCATATTAATTTCTTTGAGAATCAAACAATCCCGATCAGAATCCCGACTTTCGCAGAGTAAGCAGAGTAATTTCTGAAAGAAATTGCTCTGCTTACTCCGTGTATAAATCTTTTCCCGAGACGCGAAAATGCCTGTCTAAGCGGTTTTAAGAAAGAGCGTCTGCTTAAACTCCAAGGCCGATAAATCTGTTTCCCGCTTAAAAAAATAGGAAAAGTAATTCGGATCATCAAACCCGAGTTTGCCGGCTATTTCTTTCACAGATAATTCCGTATTTGCCAGTAAATATTTCGCTTCATCTGCAATACGGCGATTGATCATAGATTTGGCCGAATGCCCGGAATGAAATTTGACAATAGCATTAAGGCTGTTTGGATGAATATTTAGTTCTGCAGCATAAAAATTAACAGTTCGCTGATCCATGAAGTTATTTTCGATCAGCCGGTTGAAATCTACGATTAACTTGTTGTAAAGTTTAGTATCTCCGGAAGGAACGACATGCTTACTGTAACGTTCGCAAAGAATTAGAAATTCAAGGATTTTGATTGGAATGAATTCATTTTCAAAAGGATCAACTGAACCGTCCTCGCATTCAGTCAATAAAAATTCAAGGATACAAACCAGCTGACTGGCTTGCAGGGTTGTAAGACTCATGTAAGGTGAAGCGGAATTGTTCAACATGCCTTTGTTTTCCACGAGATATCGCGGAAATGCTTTTTTTAAGAAAAAATCCAGGTCGAATCCCAGCACGTAACCGCTAAGTTCCTCTGAGCAGTATGTGCCCGATTGCACAACCCGGGCAGGCACAGTGATCAGCATATTGTCGGCAATTTCAAATTTATTGCAACCAACCGTTTTCGATCCCTGGCCTTTAAGTACAAGTTCGAAATAGTGATGTGAATGTCTTTGCGGTGGAAACTTACCGTCTGACCGCAAGGAGAAGTGTTCCAGCTTTGCTACAAAGAATGGCTTGTGATGCTGTGTATAATTTTTGATTTCAATAATTACATCCGAACCGTGTTTCTTCAACATTTCCCGGTATTGCTGTAGATATGGCACTGCTTCTCTCATGGCTAAATATTTAGAGGTTGTTTCTGTTTGTAATGGACATTATTTTTGCTGGGTATGAGCGGCAGAGGCATAAACCACCCGGCGCGCCCTGTTCATATTGCCTAACGGCTCGAAATCAGTTGAATTCAAATTCCAGGGGCTGAAGTGATGCTTAGCGAAAAAAAGTTCGTCGTTGATGAGTTCCTGCTTAGGTAAAATAAGTTCGGCGATAGTGACGAATGGCGTGCGCCATATGACAGTACTATCCTCGATAGGTGTATTCACGTTGCTATCGAACCTTTGAACCTGCAATAAATATTTAAGGTCTGACACATGTAAACGTGCAGCCAAATCCCTCGAAAGATCGTTACAAGGTTCTGCCGAGCTATTTTTAAGCGAAACAGGTAATAAGCGATACTTAACGGCTACCTTTCCAATTCGGATCGGAGCCCGGCTAAAGAATGTTTCTGTTGCTATGCTTTCAACCGGAATTTTAGACTGGGCTCCCACCGTTTTTACAATTCTTAGAGTTTCCGAAATGCCGAATTTGCCGATCAGACTTAGCAGGCCTTTTATTTTGTTCCATTTACCCGGAAAACAAAATGCGATAGATGTTGCCAGCGCTTGTACGGCATTCCTGGCATGATGCTGCTCCGCATTTGTCATCAGCCAGTCGTGCCGTTCACCCGTATCAGGTATAACGGATATTGCTGCGCCACGAAGATCACTTGATGCATCCGGCGCCATATATGCGCCAGCATTCGAAAAACGCACTATGGCCTGATAGGATGCGCCAGGCTTAAGAAACCCTATCTGAAAATCATCGTTAATATCCTCTGATATTTGAAAAACTGCATTAGTAAATCCACCCAGCATTTTTGTATGCTGGGGACGAATCGGAGCCTGGTTGTTGCGTTTGGCAATATTGATGACCTCTTCGTGAACATCTTTCCCGAGTTGCGTAATTATTTTTTGTTCCGCCGCCGGGCTGCCCCCAATGTAAATAATATCGGAGTGCCAGTTGTCGCCTTTCAATTCTGTGGTTTTCATGTTTATCGCTTTAATTTTGATATGGTAAGTTCTTGATGAGTTGCTGGTCAGCACCCGTTGACAATGAAATAAACTGATGCTTGGTATAGCATTTAGATTCATTGGCTGCCGATCGGCAAAGCTGATTAAAAGCTGGCAAATCAATGTGGAAATTTTGCGGACGGTGAAGCATCTTTACTTGTTTGATGCTGATAACTACACCATAAGGGTGCCAATACGAAAAAAGCCCTTTACAGGGCTTTTTAGGGGTAGGACTTATGTCTTTTTTCGATATATCGAAAAAACTAACGACTTATTTTTTCGATATATCGAAAGATTAGTTTAAAAAACTAATCCTTTTCTTTCTTCAAACCCAGTTTGATGAGCTTTGAATTCAGTGTGGACACGGGTAAGCCAAGTACCGCTGCTGCACCGTTCTTGCCGCTCAGGCGACCATTACATTTTTCGAGTACCGATGCCAGGTAATCACGTTCAAAATCTTTATAATTTTTAAACTCGATAGGCGCAATAGGAGCGGCCATTTTTTTGGTGTCTATCGTAATACCGGGAAGCAGAACCCTTTCCATGATATTTCCATTTGTCATGATCAGGCTTCTTTCCATCACGTGCTCAAGCTCACGTATATTTCCCGGCCAGCTATAATTTTGCATAGCTTCCTTCACCCCTGGATCTATATCATTAATTTGCCTGCCTGTTTTCAGATTGAAAAGATTTATAAAATGCCGCACCAGATCAGGAATATCGTCTCTCCTTTCCCTTAGCGGAGGCAAAATAATGGGGAAGACATTCAACCTGTAATAAAGATCGAGACGGAACCGGTCATTTGCTACTTCGTGTTCGAGATTACGGTTAGTAGCAGCAATAATCCTGATGTCTACGCTGATGGGTGCACGGCCGCCGAGCCGTTCAATTTGCCGCTCCTGTAATACCCGTAAAATTTTAACCTGCGATTCAAGTGGCATTTCACCTATTTCGTCCAGGAATATTGTCCCTTTATCGGCCAGTTCGAACTTGCCGATCCGCTTCTCCAGCGCTCCCGTAAAAGCACCTTTTTCATGACCAAAGAGTTCGGACTCAATTAAAGACGAAGGAAAACCGGCACAATTAATCTTTATAAAAGGCCCGGCTTTTCTTCCGGAAAGCAAGTGGATACATTCTGCTATTCGTTCCTTGCCTGTACCACTTTCGCCCAATATAAGTACCGAAGTGTCCATTGGCGCCACCTGTTTTATTTGGTCAAACACACTGAGTAATTGATGATTTCGGCCGACAATCCCGTTGAAAATACCAACATCATTCTCTACTTTTTTTCTCGGTTGTAATGTACTTGAAGGAGCGTTTTTCGGACGGTCAGTGATGCCCATAATCTGACGTAGGGCGACAGTCAGGGTACCATGCAGTCGCCCCGCAAGTTCCAGGTGCTTGTTACTGTACAACCCCTGTTGTTTAGCGCCGAAGCAAAGCCAATACCACCTGTGCGGAGCCAGTTCAACCGGTATGGAGAGTATGCTCGTCATTTTCAGGTGCCGAACCATCTTTTTCGTGACCTCACTCAGTGGATAGCAAAATCCCTGGTTTTCCAGATCGGTTATACTTGGTTTGGCTCCCTCTTTAATGTCATGAATAAACTTGTATTGAAGCACCGGAGCACCGAAAATATTTTCGATTTCGGCCAATGGAATCGCCCGGTATTCATTAAAGCCAACCCGGTAAAAGCCAGAGACATCCTGAAGTACCATATCTTCTTTGTAAAATTCACAACCCAGATAATCAAATGAAAAATACGATTGTAGAGTCATACCTATCCGCAACATTGCTTCAGCCTGCGTAAGCCCTTCACTAATCACATTATCAAGCTGTGAGCGTAATATTGATTCCTGGCGAAGTATCGTTTCTAGACTGTTATCATGACGATAATTGGCAATGCCTATGGCCGCAAGTACTTCATTTGTCCGGAACGGTTTAATAAGATAACCATAAGGTTGAGTAGCTTTCGCAGCTTCGAGCGTTTCCTCACTGCAATTTGCAGAAAGAAAAATGAAAGGAATATTTTTGGGGGCCAACAACTTGGCTAAATCTATCCCGGTCAGTGTTCCTTTAAGGGTGATGTCCAACAACGCAAAATCAGGCCGCTCCTTTTCGATAAGATCAAGGGCTGCGTGAACAGACCGTGCCATTCCGCTGACAATATAACCTGCGCGCTCAAGTATAAGCTTAAGATCGTTGGCTTCCACATATTCATCTTCAACGATTAAAATTTTTTTCTTCATCATTTTACAGTTGGTTAAACGTTGTCGGGAACAATGTCAAATGTTAGGATAAGTGCGGTGCCTTTTGCACCTGAAATATTTAAGGTGCCTTCAAGATCGGTTGTTAACCCCCGGATCAGGCTCATCCCTAATTGTCCGAAGTCGCCGTCGCCCTCCAGTTCAGGCAATCCGATTCCGTTGTCGCTGATGATTAGAGTAATTTTACCGTCCTGATTAGATAATTTGATTTCAATAGTACCCATACGATTATCAGGAAATGCGTACTTAATAGCATTTGACAACGCTTCATTTAAAATGAGCCCAACCGAAGCCGCCCGGCTTACCTCCAGTGAGGTTTCATCTATGTCCTGGTTAAAAAGGATTTGATTTCTGACACCAAAACTTTCTGAAAGATTTTCTACAAGTTCATGTACATAATTGCGCATAGCAATTCGGCCGATATTATCACCGAGATAAAGCTTTTTGTGTATCAATGATATAGCTAACATTCGCCGCTGACTTTCCTGTACGGCATTTCGGGCAGACTCGTCCTTTAAATAAAAAGTCTGCGTGTTGAGTAAACTAAGCACGACTTGCAGAATATTTCTCACGCGATGATTGAGCTCCTGCAGTAACCATTTGTTCTTTGCCTCAAGAGACTCAATTGTAACACACTTGTCAATGCTCGCCGATTGCATCATATCCATTTCTTTCATTGTTTAATATAATTTATTAAAAGTGCTTTATTACCTATTACCAGATCCTTTGGTGAAATACAAAACGCTTAGACTTCATCAAAAGTCAGCTTTTTACAAAATGTAATACTTCAAAAAGTAAATGAATGTCTTATAAAAAATAACGAATGCCTGTTTTGACCTCAATTTCTGAAAAGAAACTTTAAATGTCGAGCGCCTTGTTATTTTTCAATCACACAAATGTAATTAGCAAATCACTTAGAAGATTAGTTAACGCTGAATCAAAATCTCCAATATCACATTATTTATAGCTTACATTTATGCATCACGTCAGCAAAATTCCTAATCATTCTAATTGCATGAGTTACAAATATTGATAAAACAGACTGTAATATTTCCAAGAATTATCGCTAATGAAGATGCCAAGCCTCCGAAAAATGGATAGGTTCTTTAATATTCATAAGGCGGTATTATTTTCTGAGATTCCAAAATGCTGAAACATACTATCGAAATAGCGAAATTTATATTCAATTCGCCGGTTCCAAAAAAAATAGTTGTTTGGAAAACAAAGAAGATTATATGAAAATAAAAGTATGCCTGTGTCGTTTAAAAGTATTTTTGCCTATACCCGCAATTTGCCTTAAGTAAAAGAAATCAACCAGTAAGGTAAACTTTCGCGCATGACGCATATAGCTAATTTAGTTGCCTATTATGAGATTTAAATTTTCAGTATATGGTTTAAAGTTCATCATTTTTTTGATAATCAACCTGATGAGCTGTGGTATTACACAAGCATCTTCTGCTGATACCGCAGCGATCATGACCAAAATCAGAAAGAGTTATGAACTGATTATGAAGCCCGGCGAAAAGCCGGAAGATCTTAATCCGGCGATTGTTCTTGGAGCGCAGGCAATTTCAGAAAGCAGGAACGTTGGTTTTTTGCGGGGGATGGGATTAGGCTATCTTGACCTTTCCTATGCTTACGGCGAAAAAAGAGATGAGGCCCGAAAGGCCGAAAACCTGGATTTATCTGAGAAAATTTTCCGACAAATCTCTTATTGGCCAGGCTTGGCAGATGTGCTTCATTGCCGCGCAGCAGCCATCCCTTATGATGGTGGGCGTATCATGGAAAGAATAAACAAGCAAAATGAGGCTTTGACATATTATATAAAAGGTGGTGACCCGTTGAAGATCGCAACTGCTTATCAGGAACTTGGAGATCTTTATGAAATTGCCGGTGATAATCAGTCGTCTTTTAAAACGCTTAACTTGTCTCTTTTAAATTACCAAAAAGCCGGTTATCACAAACTTCAAGGCATATATGATTTGTTGGGGACTGCTTATTTCAGCGCAGGAAACTTCAATGAAGCGATAAGATATGGCCTATTAGCTGTGAAAACAGGTCGGTCACTCAAGGATTCCTCCCAGCAAATGAGTACTATATATAACCGTCTTGGTGGTAGCTATTATTCAATGAGGGATTTTTCAAATGCTGCTGCCTACCAATTACAGGGGTTTGCATTGGCAAAAAAGAATAATGATCTTCCCTCTATGTATGTGATCGCCTGCAATACATCTCTCACATTATGCCATCTTCAGCAATACGCCAAAGCGATCGCCATATTACGTCAAACTGAAAAATTGATGCCGACTAATGATGTTTCACTGAAGGCATCCTTTCTTTCGCGTTATTTATCAGTCTACTTGATAGAAAAAAAGCTGGACGAAGCACATCCCATCGCCGAAAAGATGGTGTTAATTGCTGGTCAGCTTCCTAAGGATGATCCTGGCAAAAACCAGGTTCTTTTCACCTTAAATAATTATTATTTCCTTAATAAGCAATATGACAAAGCTCAAGACATGCTCGCCAAGTATGCAGCATTGCCGAATTTGTCACCTCAAGCCAAGATTTCCATCTATCAAAATAAATTTATGATAGACTCTGCTTTAAAGAATTATCGGGAAGCTATGAACGATCATATCCGGTTTAAGGCGATAGCCGATTCGGTGTTTGATGATAAAAAAAGCAAGCAGATTGCACAGTTGAATATTCAATACGAAACAGAAAATAAAAATCGACAATTGATGCTTCAAGTGCGTCAATTGGAATTACAACACATATTGCTGGAGCAATCTCAGGCGTCAAAAATGCGCTATGCTATAATGGCAGCAGTACTGTTGCTGATTACAGGACTTTTGATCAGCCGGTACCGTCTGAAACAAAGAGCAAACAGAGAGCTCACTTATGAGCAGGGTGTCGTCAGCCGTAAAAATGAAAAATTGCAGCATTTGTTACAGGAAAAGGAATGGCTTTTAAAAGAAATTCATCACCGCGTAAAAAATAACCTCCAGATTATCATGAGCCTGCTGAACAGTCAAAGCAGCTATATTGAAGAAGGTGCGGCATTAGAGGCCATTCAGGAAAGTCAGTCCCGCGTTAATTCGATGGCGCTCATTCATCAAAAACTCTATCGCTCGTCAACCATGTCATCGATTAATATGAAGGAATATATTTCGGATTTGGTAGGTTATTTTAAGTCAACTTATGTACTAAAGCAGCATATAGGTTTTTATCTGGATGTTGCTCCGCTGATTATTGATGTTGCAATAGCTGTTCCACTGTCATTAATTCTAAATGAGGCCGTTACCAATTGTTTGAAGTATGCTTTTCCCAATGGCCGAAATGGTGAAATCCGCATCATATTAATTAACACCACAGACGATGATATCAACCTGTATATTGCTGACGATGGCATAGGCCTTCCGCAAGGGTTCGATCCTGAAAAACAGTCTTCGTTGGGAATGAGTCTCATTCGTGGCCTTTCAGAAGATATTGATGGCAAATATATCATCAGCGGCGGCCCGCAAGGCACATCGATTAGCATCGCTTTCAAGAGCATAAAGCTTACCGGCATGCCTTCATTTTTAGATGATGAAGCAATAGCTTTGTCCAGTGACTCAGCTTATGATACCCTTTATAAATAATGTTAGGCATCATTTGGTCTCGGTCCATATATGTTAATTAGGTGACCTTATTAAAAGTTTCTGTTCACGTACTCGTAAACATTAATTCATTTGAAACAGTTTGCCTGGTATAGTAAATCAAATAATGAACTCCTAAAGGTAATTTTTTGAATATCAGTACAGCAAAGGCACATTAGTTATTTATATAGTACGTTTATTGACAATGCTATCCAACTTTACTTTAAAAGCTTTTTCTGACGCATAAAGCTTTAGTAAACCATATGGCATGGTACTCCCGTTCGCGTAAAGGCTGAAATTATTTCTCAAAGAACGGAGTCCGGGCGTTGACATTTTTCAGTAATAAAAATCATAAATAAAATATCAATCGTACAAAGCCTGGATAACATTATAATTGACCACCAGTTAGGAATTGTTATTTAAGTAGCAACGTTTCATCATTGAATTTTGATAAAGATGACTTAGTCTGCAAAATTTGCAGTTTTAGAACAATCATTTACCTTAAATAAGATTCTTTATAACCTGTTAGCGATTCATCGCTCAACTCGCCACACCTGTATTGCACATCTTTACCATTGCCGCATAAGGTTAAAATAATCGGCATGAAGAATAACAAATTAAAAAGTTAACGAAATATCGAGAATTTAAAATTTTGGTTAATGTATAAATATCTGATAGCCAGTACTTTTATAATATGGACTTGGATTTGATGTAAAGTTATCGCCTGACAATTTAAAAGCTGAACAGGGCAAAATAAAGAACGTGACGCTAAATCTGATCAATTATCTTTTACATAATCCCAAGTAATGAAAAAAATACATCCCTTTTTCCGAAGTCATGATGACCGGCAATTAAAATTTATGATGACTCATATTTCGGCCGTTAAGGAGTACTAATGAACCTACATAAGCTAATTTATAAACAAACTCATAAACTATAACATGATATAGACTTGAGAAAAATCATTTAAAATGAATACAATTATCTATTACCTGACGCACTTGATATGCCTTGCCTGTTTAGGTTGTATCACTTATTTGATTGTACTACCACAAAAAGACGTAACGGACCAATCAGATATATTTTAAGACGCAATGGTGCAGGGTCATATTGTCACATCATGGACTATGATACATTTAAGTGAAAGTGACGATGCATGTTGCACTAATAATCAACATCATTGCCAAAAAATTGAAATTAAGATTGGATCATTTGAATTTCAAAGTTATACGAACTCTTTAAAACGGTTATTTGTGGAGCTAAGTAAAGTCAATTATAAATATGCGTATGATGAACTACCAGAAATTAATTGTTAAAGCCGAAAAGGAGGTGACAGCCATAACCAGAGAAAACAACTCACCTGCATTTGTCTTTCATAACATAGACCACACCAGGTATTTGGTCAAATGCGCCGAAAAAATTGCCGGCTATCATATCCTAAATGAAGAGGAACATTTCATTTTAATGGTCAGCTCATGGTTTTACGATATTGAACTGGCTGAGAGTAAAAGTGACTCGCTTAGTCCGGCAGGCTATGCTACAAAATTTCTTAACAGGCATGAGATATCCCCGGATATTACTAATCAGGTAGCTTCACTGATCACTGCGGGGGCTTCTAACGAAGCTCCATCAAATACGCTGGAAGAAATAATGAATGACGCTGTTACTTATTACTTCGGAAAAAAGATTTGCCTGGCCTATTTTGAAGATCAGCGCAAGGAAAAAGAACTCTTTACGCAAAAGGAAATAGACAGAGAGACTTGGCTTAAGTGGGTGCTCGACACGCTTCAAAATCATACTTATTACACCATATTTTGCCGGCAATCCCTTGCTGAGGGGAAATTGAAAAACATCATGGCGATTACAAAAGAGCTGAATCCTGATTCCGGGGAAGATACACTGCACGGCAAACAGATAAAGCTGACTGAAACAGGCAAAAACAAACCGGAAAAAGCTATTGACGCCATGTTCCGGATTTCCGAGAGCAACGGCCAGCGCTTGAGTGTGATGGCCGACAATAAAGCACATATTTTAATTACTGTTAATTCGATTATACTGTCTGCGGTAATAAGCATTCTTTTACGAAAATTGGATGATAACCGGGATCTTATTGTACCTACTATCTTGTTATTGGCGGTATGCCTGACATCCATGAGCTTTTCTATTTTATCAACCAGGCCATCTCTGCCCTGGTTAACCTCGCGTCCGGCGAAGCGACATAAAGAAAATGTAAACCTTTTATTTTTCGGTAATTTCTATCACATGAGTCTGGAAGCTTATAGCACTGAAATGCATAAAATGATGGAAAGTGAGGAGATGATTTATGATTGCCTGATTAAAGACGTTCATACAGAGGGCCTGGTCCTGGCAAAAAAATACAGGTTATTAAGAAATTCCTACAATATTTTCATGTTCGGCATTATTGCGGCAACGGTCGCATTTATTATCGCCTCAGTAATCCAGACACCAAAATTGACATCGAAATCAACTGATAACACCAACAAAATATCTCTGCATCACTTTTAACCATCTTTTATAGTAAATGACTTTCATTATGAAAAATAAATCGATACTACTTTCCCTGGCCTTTACTTTTACAGGAATCGCAGCGGTCAGCGGTCAGCAAAACAGATACGGAACGACTTTTCCTGACAGTGTGGATATTAAAGTGCATGCCTCTTATAATGATGTAAATGGTTTTCACCGGTGGCTCTTTGGCGCAAATTACCGTAAAGAGTGGGCAACTACTGTAAAGTTGCCACTGATCAATATCAAGCAAATTGCCGGCGGATTGTCTCCTGAACAATTTGGTGGCGGTATGGAAACGAAATCGATCAGACTGGTAGACAAGACAGGTAAAGAGTGGGTTATCCGAAGCGTGGAGAAAGTTCCTGACAAAATCGTCCCCGAAAAACTACGGGGCACCTTCGTTTTGGATTGGGTTGGCGATGAATATTCCGAACAGCATCCCTACTCTGCATTATGTGTCCCCCCCCTGGCCGATGCTATAGGTGTGCCACATGCCAATCCGGTAATAGGTGTCCTTGTTGCTGATCCGTCGATGAGCACCTTTAGTCGTGACTATGCTGGTCGTGTTGTTTTAATGGAAGAACGTGAACCTACCGGACCTTCTGAAAATACGATTAAGGTTATGAAAGAACTCGTTTCCAGTAATGAAGCAACCATTGACAAAGAAGAATTTTTAAAGGCGCGAATGTTAGACCTGATGATAGGTGACTGGGACCGTCATGAAGACCAGTGGCGATGGACTCTTTCCAAAAATGGGAAGGAAAGGGTTTATACTGCGGTGCCCCGTGACCGGGATCAGGTTATGCACCTCAGACAGGGAGTGTTTCCATCGATTGCCGGTGTTGAATGGCTCGACCCCACTTTAGATAATTTTACAGGTGAAATCCCACGTGTCCAATATTCGCTCTTTAAAACCTTGTTCATACAGCGCTATCCGGTAGCCCAGTTCAATTACGCCGACTGGATGAGGATCGTGAATGACTTTGTAAAAGCTGAAAATGACACGGTTCTGGAGGCTTCTTTAAAGCGTCTGCCATCGGAAGTATATGCGATGCGTCATGATGATCTGATCACCAGGCTGAAGAATCGCAGGAACAATATCCCCCAGGCTATGTCTGAATATTACCATTTCGTCAATCGGATTGTAGATATCAGGGCCAGTGATATGGACGAAAAAATAACAATTACGGATGCTCAAAATAAGGCGATGCATATTTTGATTCAGCGCGTAAATAAAAGCGGTGAAATTAAGGGAACCGTTATGGATATGACCTATGAGCCGGAAATAACTAAAGAAATACGATTATATGTCTCTGCAGGAAATGACCAGGTTAATATAGATAATAAAACATCGCCCATTTTGTTGCGAATTGTTGGAAGTAACGGACAGAAAACCTATTCAATAAACAATTCTTACAAAACGGTTCGGATATACGGTCAAAAAGACAGCGTAATTATTTCCGGAAAAACAGATATAGCCGCTATTCATTTAAAAAATGATACCAGCAATACGCATTATGTAGCTGTAAATCCTTACAATATCTGGATGCCGATGGCAACGGGAAGCATTAATAAAGACGATGGGTTTTTATTGGGGCTGGGGTTCAGGTATACCGGCAAGGATGGTTTCCGGAAGTTACCTTATTCTACTTTACAGGAAGTGATGATCACCCACTCCTTTGAAACAAATGCATTCCGTGTAAACTATAACGGCGAGTGGACGCAGTCTTTAGGTAAAGCTGACATTATGCTTGGAGCAATTGTAGATGCACCTGATAACACCATGAATTTTTTTGGACAGGGAAATGAAACTGTGCTGAATAAAACCGGGGACTATCATAAATTTTACAGGACGAGGTTTGACTATTATGAGTTAAATCCGGCTTTAAGATGGCATACCGGCAAGGGCAGCACCATCAGCGTGGGGCCTTCCTTACAATATTATAATTTTGATCAAAGCGGTAATGTTGGAAGATCAGTTACCCAGCCTGGTTTAATAAAATCTTACGATAGCACCTCTTATAACGCACAAAAAGTACATTTGGGCCTGATCGCTAAATTTATCAGCAATACGGAGAATAATAAAATCCTGCCAACCAGCGGTCATTACTTCAATATTAAATTGCAATATTACGACGGTCTGAATGGTAATTCAAAATCATTTGCACAGCTTATCCCTGAATTTACTTATTTTCAGAAGGTTGATACCGGTGCAAGGCTGGTTCTTTCAGACCGTATCGGAGGGGGGGTAAGCGTCGGTAATCCTGCCTTTTATCAATCCTTATTCTTGGGAGGCCAGGGAAATCTTTTAGGCTACCTTCAAAACAGGTTTGCGGGTAAACAAATGGCTTATAACAATTTTCAGGCAAGATTGAAAATCGCCAACTTAGGGGGATATATTTTACCGGGGCAATTAGGTGTTTCAGGATTTTACGATGTCGGCCGTGTATGGATAGATGATGAGCATTCCGACACCTGGCATCAGGGTGTAGGAGGTGGCTTATATTTTGCTCCTGCCAGTTTAACGGTTATACAGGTTCTTGCAGGGCATTCTACTGAGGGTTGGTATCCATATATCGCTTTCAACTTCCGACTCTGAGTATTAGCAGCACTTTTTTAAATGCGGAATATCCGTTATCGTAACAAACGACCCGTACTGTTCCGATTTTTATAAAGAAACTGGATAATAAATTAACGCCAATTAAATACGGGCAATTGACCCCATTGCCTTTAATTAACCGATATTAAGTGAAACTGCTGATAGTTAAATGCCTGCTGCTCCTGTTGGTCTGCTTGCAAAATGCATCAGCGCAATACCGTATTCAGCAATTCGATGACCGGATAATGGTTGATATTCAAAATACACGTACTCCTGAAAAGACTGATTTCTTCCGGTTTATGTCAAATACCTACAAGTACGGAAATATCGGCGTTCCTGTAGGGTTATTCGCGGCAGGGGCGATAGAGCATGATCAGACAATGCGGGAAAATTCGTTATTTCTGGCCAGCAGCACGGCCGTTTCGTATGGTCTTGATTTTTTGATCAAACAAATAGTGAGACGCCGCAGACCATTCAATCGTAATAATAATCTTATCCCTGTTTACCGCCCGGGTAGTACCTCATTCCCATCGGGGCATGCTGCTACCACATTTTCAACAGCAACGGCGTTGTCAATGGCTTATCCTAAGTGGTACGTGATTACACCAGCATTTCTGTGGGCAGGAACTGTCAGTTATTCAAGGATGTATCTGGGCGTACATTATCCCACGGACGTTGCAGCAGGTGCTTTTCTCGGTGCAGGATCGGCGTTAACGATGTCATTTTTAAAAAAATAGCGTGTTCCCCCTGATTAACATGTCGATCTTAGTATAGCCATTTTAAAGCCAGCCAAGAAGGTGTCAAAAAATCGTTAGCCAATTTCCCCGTCCTGTTTTTTGAGACATTTATAATAATAGTCTGGAGTTTTTATCCCTGCCGCTAATTCGGTACCTGCTCTTACATAGTGAAATATAGCGGACTATATAAGTCAAGCTCACGGTTTACAAATAATCAAATCCCGGAAACGTATCTCCGGGACTTTCACTTATCTTATTTATTTTCTTTCGTCCCATCAGACGGTTGAATGAGGATAACTGAAACATGCCTGATTAGCATAACCTGAATCAAAACAGCCGTCGTAATCACAGTTCTTTTTATATAAAGCTGAAAGTTCATCAGGCACTCCTTAAAGGGGTGAGTAGTCGGGTAATGATATTTAATTGAGTTATCAAGTTATAGGATTGGAAAACAAAATTACTTTGTAATAATGTCGCCGATTACCGGGATACGTTTTTGAAGCGCTGCCTGGATTGCGGTATGCATATAAATTTCCAACTGGATAAGTTCTGCTGCTCTTAGACCGCCTATCTGCTTTTTGAATTTTTTAAAATATACTTTATAAAGTTCTGTATATTTTGAAGTATTTGCCAGGTAATCATTAACGATTGTTGAAGCTGATTCGTCGTTCAAAGTATTATACTGATTAGCATATTGCTCTATTAGTTTCAGATGATCGGATCCAATAATATTCATTTGGATCTCATATTCATCATATAGTTTCCAAAAACTTTCCTTTTCTTGATCGCTTAAAGGAATCCGCTCCACAATTATTGCTTTTTTGGTTTTTCCGAATATAGCCTGTGCGATAGCGATATCTTCCCTGTCAGATTGCGCGTACGCAGTGAATCCGCTAAATAATAATACAAATAGAAATACAATGTTCTTTTTCATACTTTTCATAATTAACATTTAATTTTATGGTGAGTTTTTTAGAACCGGCGGATGAACAATCTCAAATCAAAACGTCCGATCCTGATCTTTGATCAAAGTTAGTCAGCGGCCCTCCTGTATCACTTTTATATTCAATCAATCGTCTTTGAAAAGCAGGGATTTAATTCTTTATGTCATTAATGATTATGGCAGGTGCTTATTTACCGAGTCCTGATGCGCTTTTTCTTTGCGTTTAAAGTATCCGCGTAATAAAAAATTATGTTGTAACGCCTTCATATCTTCATTAAAATTGTAGGTACCATTTTGAGCGTTTAACGTTGTCGCCCGCAACGCGTTTCCCGCAGTTGAGTCTGTTAATAATATGCTTAAAAGACCTCGTCCATTAGTTAACTGGTAACTCAGTTTGCCGCTTATCCGGTTAATGCTGTCTGCAGTCGCCTGAAGCATTATTGACGATGCCCTGATATTACTGTAAATGACCGTATCACGAAGCAGTTTCTTGATTGAGCCATTGTTATTATTTAAGTCAGCTGTAACCTGACGCACGTCACTGGTCGCAGCTGCTGCATTGGATGTCATTTGTTCTATGTTTTTAAGGTTTTTCAAAAGGATAATTCCTGTTTGCGGACTCTTGAGCATTCGTAACAACTCACTGGAATCCAATTCGATCACAGTTTTCTTCACTACCGCTGTAATGGCAGCGACATTATCATTTATCTTGGGTATTTTAACGAGCATCCTGGAGATAGCCATTTGTTCATCGCCGGCAAGCAAGTCGCCTTCAGCGATTGGCCGGACATTGCCAGGCACTGGTGTAATATCTACAATTTTGTTGCCCATCAGTCCATCTGAACTGATGGTGGCCCGCGCATTCAGGTGTATAAACGGGCTCGTCTTATTGTCTATTTGCAAAATCACTTCTATGGTGCTGTCATTCACCAAGTGTATTTTTTGTACGCTCCCGGCGGGCATCCCTGCATAAAGTACGATACTGCCTTCTTTCAGGTCCTCAATTTCCCTGAAACAAACTCTGATCCGCATTCCTGATGACCAGCTGTTCTCATGCTTTCCGATAAAGTACATTGCTGTCATCAGCAGACCCATGCCTGCAAGTACTAATAATCCGAGTTTTACGTTATTCCTTTTCTTTGTTTCCATGTTTACTGAAAAAACTGTTTAATATTTTCGTCACCCGACGTTTCAAAATCCTTATAGCTGGCTTCAGCATAGTTTTTCCCATTCAGTAATAATATGGTCCGGTCAGAAGTATTTTTAACACACGCCATATCGTGAGAAATAATTATTGCCGAAGTATTGTATTTGTCTTGTAAACTCATGATCAACTCATCTATGTCTCTGGCTGTCACAGGGTCGAGACCAGTGGTCGGTTCATCATACAAAATAATCTTTGGTTTTAATATCATCGTGCGGGCGAGCGCGATGCGCTTTTGCATACCACCAGAGAGTTCACCGGGCATCATATCCGCGGTATGTCCTAAATCTACATTTTGAAGTGCTTCCATAACCATATCATCGACCTCAGCTTGCTTTAAATGAATCCAGTGCCGCCGAAGCGGAAATTCAAGGTTTTCCCTGACGCTCATTGAATCATAAAGCGCATTGCCCTGAAAAAGGAACCCAATACGTGTCCGCACCTGATCAAGTTCATGATGCTTCATGCCAACTACTTCATCCCCATAAACCTTTATACTTCCCGCGTCTGGTATCAGCAGCCCAATGATACATTTAATCAATACAGACTTTCCTGCTCCGGATTTTCCAAGAACAACCACATTTTCCTTTTCACCCACAGTCAAACTAAAGTCGTTAAGAATTTCACGTTCTCCGAAAGTTTTGTACACGTTACGGATATCTAACGGAATAGATGGTTTATGTAGTCCGGTGTCTTGCGATACAGCCATAAAAATCAGTTGAGATGAAATATAGTCGTGACCTGAACAACAATCAGGTCAATTACGAAAATAATTACCGATGAAGCCACTACCGCCGAATTAGCAGATTCGCCTACGCCCCTTGTGCCTTTTTCTGAACTAAATCCTTTATAGCAGCCAATCATGCTAACGCAAAAGCCGAATAGGAAAGTTTTTAAGATGGCGGGAATCACATCGTGAAAAGACAAATTCTCGAAGACTTTACTAAAATAAAGTTGCGGACTGATCACTGCAGTTGCATTGATGCCAATAAAAGCACCAGTCAGGCAAATGGCGTCGGATATCAGAGTTAACACCGGGAGCATAAGGGTTGCTGCTATAACACGCGTTGCAACCAGGAATTTATATGGATTGGTTCCCGAAACGTCCATTGCGTCAATTTGCTCAGTGACTTTCATTGACCCTAATTCAGCTCCTATACTGCTGCCTATTTTTCCGGCAAAAACAAGCGCAGTTAACACCGGTCCTATTTCACGTACAATTGCGATAGCGACCATTCCGGGGAGCTCTGACGCGACGCCGTAACGTGCCAATGGCGGCTGAAGTTGCATAGCGAGCACCAGGCCCATAATAAAACCTGTAAGTCCTACAAGTCCCATTGATAAATAGCCAATCGAATAGCATTGAGCCAAAAACTCTTTCGTCTCGTAACGATTTTGTTTTCCCATGCTGAATAATTGTCCGGTAAACTTCGCTAGCTCTCCCGTTTTCTCCAGCAGTACTTGAGTTTTACTTGCTATTGGCATTGTTATTTACCTCTTTTTGATTAGCACGAAATTAAAGCTGCCTGTAACAGAAATGCTTGTAAAATCAAAGGATTACCTTTTAATTTCCATCCGGTACGCTTCTCAATTTTGCGCAAGCATACTTTCAAAATCAAAGTAATCGCTTTGATTTTGAAAGGTGGGGTAACATACGTCACCCTATTTTTGAGACGGCTACCAAATAATTGAACCAGAATTAATGAATGTGAAATTATTTTACTTGATGTTTATCAGCTTGGTTTTTCAATCTCTGATTACACACGCGCAATTTCCCATCGGGAAGAAAAGTGAAATTATAGGAAAGAAAAAAATGCACGCTGAAACTGTACGTATAGCGCTGTTACTCAAGGCCGCTAATCAACAGATCAAAGATTCGCCCGCCTCTAAAGTGGCTACAGACAGCGCAGAAAGGGAGCTTGCACTTGCTTTCAAAATTAATAGCAGGGTAAAATCAGATCAGTATTCCGGCTTGATCGCGTTAGGCCGGGCTCATCTTTACGATATGCGCATTGATTATGACAAGACAATTTACTATTCCAAATCAGCCATCCCTTTCTTGTTAAAGTTAAACGCTTACCAGGAACTGGGGGATGCCTATCAATTATATGCCTCGCACCTTCCCTACGACAGTTATAATCTGAAAATTGGTGCAGGTCAAAAGTCTCTCTTTTATTACAAAAAAACAGGTGACCAGGAGGCGGTAGACAGATCGAAATTTTTGATAAGAGGAATTCAGGAAGTATACAAAGATTACATGGTGGATAACCGGAATGCGAAACGGCTCCGGTCGGAAGTTATCCCCGGCAAAGAAAACAAATCACAAATACAGTTGCTGCTTAAAATCGCAGAATACGAGATAAAAAAACCGTTGGAGGAAACTGCAGACCTGGATAGTGCCAGACATTATATACAGCAGGCTAAAAAGATAAATGATAAATTAAAAGATCCGGAATGCGAAACGGCTATTAATGTGTGCTGGGCGGATTTATATTCGGATGGCGGCAACGTGGCAGCCGAAATGATCGCTGTTGAAAATGGCATTAAGAACTTACCTGACCCTAAATCGAATAATAATTTTATCGAAGACCTAAACAGGCTCACTCAAATTGCCATTACGGGCGATGAGCATACATTCAATATCATTATTAACAAAGCATCAGCCGCTATTCATTATTACCAGCTTTCCGGTCAAATAAAAAAAATGGCGGATGTGCTTTTTGTTTTAGGGCAGTTTAGCTTTAAAGAAAGAAAGATTGACCTTTCCGGCCGGCAATTCGAACAGGCGCTCAGGTTATACAAGTCTGTCCACTACGCCGATCTCGCCGATATCTATTCCCAACTTGCAATCATCGCTAATTACAAAGGCGATCTGGATCAGGCCATTTCCCTGAATTTAGTATGGCAAAAATATATAACTGCTTCAACACCACCTGATTTAAAAATTAATTCTGAGCTGGCGCTAATGACTATTTATTATCATGCGGGTATGCTGCCCCGGGCGATTTTTTGGGGGGAAAAACTTCGCAAGGAGTCCAGGTTGGCCGGAAATCATAATGAATATTACACGGCGGTGCGAACGTTGGCCTTTATTCTTGATGAGGCCCATCGCCCGCAGGAAGCCTTAAAGCGTTTGCAGCAAGCCGTAAAGGAATACCCTCCCCAAAACGTCCCGCAAAAAAGGAATGCTGACGAAGCTTTTGCGGAATGCCTGATAAGTCTGCATCAATATGCTGAAGCAGAGCCGTACATTATCTGGCTTCAACAGTCGCTCGATTATTACTTTGACGAATTCGGTACGGGGAATGAGTACTTTTATTATTCGAATTTGGCAAAATGTTTATATTATCTGGCGCGTTTTTATGCCAACATGGGTAATCCGGTAAAAGCCAGAGGGTTCCTGCAAAAAATGAATGTGGCAGCGGCTAATGCGGAAAAAATTTTACCTCAAAGTCTAAATTCCATGGAACAGATGGAATTTCAGGTAGACACTGCGTTAAAGGATTATCAGTCTGCCTTAATCCACTTTGAACATTTTAACAAAGTAAAAGACTCTTTAATGAGCGCCTCGAAAACCAAAGCCATAGAAGAACTCAACATCCGGTATGCTACGGAAGCCAGGCTAAAGGACATTAAGCTATTAGAGAACCGAAGCCAACTCCAGAAGAACCAGTTGAGGGCGGTTACGGTGCAAAAGAATATCGTGATCGCCGGAATTATCGTCATATTCCTGGTTAGCCTGATTATTTATACCAGTTACCGTTCAAAACAACGGGTCAATAAGGAACTGGAACTGAAGCAGGCCCGGATCAATGAGCAAAATGCTGCGCTCGAAGGGTTGGTGAGCCAAAAGGACGATCTCCTTCAGGATAAAGAACGCCTTTTAGTCGATAAGGAATTGTTGATGATGGAAATCCAGCACCGGGTAAAGAATAACCTGCACATGATCAGCAGTTTGCTCGAATCGCAGTCTGCTTACCTGGAAGACGAAGCTTTGCTGGCCATTCAGAAGGGCCAGCACCGGATACAG
>Ga0116227_10003643_pt1 | contig 34117 bp, 28 predicted proteins | sample S1TSphgellanicum_FD_89693 | JGI IMG/M metagenome (GOLD analysis project Ga0116227, IMG submission 89693) | Host-associated microbial communities from peat moss isolated from Minnesota, USA - S1T2_Fb - Sphagnum magellanicum MG | ecosystem: Host-associated > Plants > Peat moss > Unclassified... | reverse complement strand
TTATTTGAGTGGGGGGTTGCGTTGTGGGTGGGGGGGGTGGCCGGTGGGGGGGAAGTCGTGGGGGGGGGGAAAGCTTAACGGGTGCATTATGCACCAGGTTCACACTAGTAAATCATAATTGTACCAACAAAAAGTAATTTAAATGTATGATATATAATTTATTCACTACATAATGTTTATAAATTTTTCATAAATTACCCAAACTACTTATTACCTAGCCTAAATTCAATAAATAAATTACATTGCTTAATTAATTAAATAATTAATTCCAAAAAATCACATATCAACATGATAAAACACTTACTATTTAACTCACATACATTTGACCTATTAGCTACTACTACCTTACAACCTACAATTTACTAATTGATTAATTACCTAATCTAATCTAATTCATTAAACATAACATTATTTCATTCAACACAATAAAATAAATTTATTAATTAGTTTACTTACATACTACCTAAATTAATTAATTAATTAAGTAATTAAAAAACAATATGGCATATCAACATGACAAAACACTGACTATTAACGACATACATATTACTTAGTACCTAACATTATTTATTACTTGCTACGTATTATTTGTCTACATGACCAATTGCAAAAACAATTATGTTTTCATCCATCAATGTGTATTTTTTGTATTTAACTACAAATTATGAAAAACCTTATAATGCTATAAATTTCAGAATATTATTCTACCATTAATTGACATGGGTCCTCTGAATTTTTTACAATCCCACCAAACCCTATCACACATTTAATGATTAATTCATTGAAAAAAGTTAAAGGAAAAAAATTCAACCATTAAATCTAACAATTTTATTAACAAACTCATTTTTTCCACATTTAATTACATGTATATTTACAACTAGGATTTATAGTCACAAATCAAGTTGAAAAGATGCCACATAGTGTTCAATAGCCTATGAACACCTTCCAAGTTAGAATACCAATTAGATACATTTTCATTTATTTTGAAATGCCATTAAAAATGAATGATATAAATGAACTTTTCATTTTCACGTATTAGTTGCAAGTTTAAACCGCATATACAATTGCAAACCACTTTGTAAAGATTTATGCAATTATAAGTTGTTTTTACTGAGTACCATGGAAGATATTTGTTTCTATAGTCACAAATGCATGGGTTGGAATGGGCATAATCCCTTGTATTGATATAAATCTATTTCAACTTTATTTATTTTGAAAACCTATGATTTTATTGAAAAAAAACTCACAAATCAAAAGACCAAAACCAAAAATTATTTCTCTTGTAAAATATTCACATAGTGAAACCAACAAGTTTGTATCTCAAAAAAGTAAAATAGATCATCACACAATGAATGCAATTTTAAAATATCAAATAAATAACTTCAATATTAAACATCATATTCAAATCAAGGAAAACATATATGAACCAAGACATGTTAGTACATATAATTTGAACAAATTCAAGATGTTCTAATAACACCACGTTTTTGTTACATAGAAAAATTATGTTTATTCAAACAATTTAAAGTTGTTAAAATAAATTAGTAAACAAAATTTACACATTTAACAAATTGAAATGATGAACAATAAAATCATTTATATATATATATATATATATAATCAAGAAAGGAAAAAGACCCATATAGTAAATTATCTTACTAATTTTTAGTGTAATAAGTTTTTATTTTCAAATTTTGTCCCAAAATATTACTTTGAGATAAATCAAAGGTTTGAAAATCACTTTGAACTAATTCATTGTAATTTATCAAAATATAGGATATTTTAAGTATATGTACATAATTTATATATATATAAAGTAGGTCAAAATTATAAACTGATTTAATTTAATTTAATTTAATACTTCTTAAACAATTGGTATTTTACTAAATATGTTAACAAATTGATTTGCCTCCATCAAAACTTGATTGTTTGGATGTGACCATGATTAAAGCAAAAGTTATTGAATTTAAAATGGTTTTCATCTTTGAAATTTTAATTTCATTTCATTTCATTTAGCCAGATTTCATAAGCATGAACTAAAATTATGCCCATTTCAATTGGAGTAGTATGGGGATGGGTGACCTTACAAAAGGTTTAATATACTTGGGCCAACTGCAAAGGGTCTCGCTAGTTACATTTTGAAGTTGGTTCAATTTAAACAAGTTTCCAAGAGTACACAAGTTCCCAACAAGTTTCCATTAAGTTTCAATTTAAGGTTTGGACTCCCATTATAGATGACTAGGCACAAAACAAAACTCCACAAAATCTTGTCAACAAAACTGCACTCCCAATCAGTAGTGGAGCTGTATGCATCCCCATAACTTCGAAAAAGCTTTCAAGAGTGAGCTTGAGAGAAGTCTCCTCTGAGAAATTAACATGTAAAGAAGAAAAGAAAAAAAAGAAGGAGAGTGAGTTCCGTTGAGCATAAATGATCAAGTCCTGAGGCAGATGATCTTGCAAAACTAACAAATGAATGCAAACTTCAAGTACTTTTCAATGCGTTTACCTAGAGCTCCAACCTTTTTGACCAACCCAAAAAGTCCTGTCCTGTTTTCATCAGCACCAGTGAGCTTGTTTGATGAAGCTCTGGACAGCAGATTCAAGTTTCATCAGATCCACATGGAGCAAAGCCCTCATGGAGTTATCATATCTTGAGTTCTCATCATCCTATAAGCACGTCTGTAGAATTATGGACCATGGTATAGAAAGTATCATGAACTTTGAAGCAGCTGGTACTTCGCGATCTTGAACCTATAAAGAGTTATGGGTCCGAAAGAGATCTGCAAATTTTATAGCCTCATGTGGGTGTGCCTGCACCAGGGCTATAATTTTTTGTACCTTTGGATCATCAGATCACTTGCCATGGAGGTCCTCATGGTTTAGATCTGTGTCATGAATGTTCACCACGAATGGAGAACTGTTGTGTATACAGTCCTTGAGGTGTGTAACTTGTTTGGATGGCTTCATGTCTGGGTCTTTCACATCAGCTCCTACTGCATCCAGTTCTTGTTGTTTCAACACCGACTTGACTGGTGTTGCGTTTTTGTACATGGCATACAAAACTAGCTGCACAATACCCGACAATGCACCGAGACCATTTGGCACCTGATTCACACAAAAATTGCATTAATTCAGAATACGATGTATCATAATCCCACAAGTTAAACAGATGATCTAGTTCTATGTGACCAGAAAAAAATAGGTTGTCAAGAACAGTGTACATATACAGTATCCGGATTTCACACTTACATCATCCCTTGACGCAGGCATAAGGGGAGGTTTGCATATACAATGAATTGGAGTAACTTTTTCATCATCCTGGTTTCACGCAGGAATCCAAGCAGCAGAATATTCAAAGCAACTTCGAAAACTTTACGTGAGTGGAAATTCTCACTGGAGGTCAAGCTGGTTATAGTTCACTTACTGCAATGAAGATGTCCAATTGCCCCACAAAGGCATAACCGAACCACACAGCACCGTTGATGAAATTGAACAAAGACAGCAAGAATGGCATGAACTCCACACTTCTTGTTCGGATCACCATGCTCTGCATGCACAACATCACATTTGAGATTAAGCGCAGCTCAGGTATAATCTGGACCATGAATCGATTGAAATTTTTGGACAGAAAAGCATTCACGACTTTTACAATTCCTGTCAAGCTCCATTTGAATCGCATATTCTGAAAGGATCCGGTAACTCTGGCTGATGGTTTGAGCATAATTTAAGCCACGTACCATGACGGTTAGCGGAGAAGCGTACATGGCCACTGTTACAACGACACATAGGGTTCCAAAAATGAGCTTGCGTCGGCTTTTGTCATGGACCAGCTCTAGCACAAGCACCACCACAGATATATATGCCACAACCACTAGCAGCAACAGTTTCAGCACCTTCATCTGCAACAACAACAGGAGGACAAAAACCTGCACGATTAAGATCAAATGTCTCTGCAAGTCTCGAAACATGTATTACATCCGAATTTCTGCCAGCGCTACCTCATGGGAGAGGGTCGACCTATGTCGCAAGATTCTTTACAGCAATCAGGAAATTTCGAAAAAACGTTATAATCGGTCAGCGTTCATGTGTACCTTGATCTTCTTTGTCGCAAAAAGGAGGTAGATAAAGAGGTAAGAGAGCTCAATCATGCAGCCAGCTGCATTAATGGTCACTACCAACATCTGGAATTCCACCAGAGGCGAGCCATACATCACCCATAACGCGCAATTCAGCAGTGTGCACACGTAGGGGATGCCTGAGAAGTCCTGCACCGATTTCTTCTTGATGATATCCCAAAAGGTTGGGCTACATTAAGACATAAAAATCCACAATCCCAATTTAAGTGTATGTATTGATCATATACCAAAAGAACATATTAGAACTGAGCTGCTGCATCTCCATAGATCACAATCCAATCTTACCCACGAGATCTTACAGCTTCTACATCACCCTAGATCAGAATCCACACTTACCCATGGGATCTTGCAGCTTCTACATCATCACCTACAAGAAAAAAAATTCTGCCTCAAGTGACATAATTCAGACAAATCTTGCAGCACTTGGTCATGAGCATTATAGCGGACTTACATGGGAGACGTAAACAGACATATCGCCGTAATGTTCCCTGTTCATCACTCAGAAACAAGAAGCACACACAATTAGTGAATCTCTAAGATCATGGGTAGGCGGCGCCAGAAGACATGTGTTATGTAAGCCAGGCCCACAACAGAAATTCCCCTTTGATCCATGGCGATCTGTGTATAACAAATATCTACCGAGAACAGAAATCAGTTATCACTGTGCTGCAGCACGATAACAATCGATCATGAAACTTCTTGTAACTGTTGAACTTCTAGCACACTGTAGATCTACAGTGCAGCACTTGCAGTCTACTACAGTGATCCCATTTAGAAACTGTTCTAGACCGAATTGGAATATAGCACTACAATCGCTCCACAATTCATACTATGGAAACTTGCATGCATGCCACTTCTTCTTCTTCTGGTTCCAATACACAATTTCTTAAGTGTAACTTGGTTGGAGCCCGCGGATCGGTGATGACAGTTAGACTAGGAGCCGGTACTAGTAGCGCTCTGGATACTCAGGAATCTCAGCCTGCCATTAGGCAATAGAACTGCCACTTCTTCTTCCATGCCTGAAGAAACATGCATCGGCAGTGGAGAGAGAAACCGGCAGCAATCTGATTTTAGTCCAGACTCTTGAACGTCATGAGGCTGACATATACTACATCTGCTTTACAAGATGCATGTCCCTGAGTGATCCTGCACCGCATGCAGCATGAAGCCTCTGATATGATAATAGCGCAAAATCGCCTTCGAACGACGGAGTTCTAAAGCCTATGAAACGCCTGTAAGCTTCACAGTTCATGACTCCCTCTCGAGATTGATGTTCTCAGTAAGATAGCTAGTCCTCACATGAGATATAAATCGACAGCAACAAATAAAGAAATAAATCTCAATCTCTTTCTACTTCTGTTCCCATTACTACCAGCCTCTGCATGATCACTGCCTGCGCATTACGCTTACAAACAAGAACACTATACATATTCTCGTCCTCTCCGCCCTGAAGCGATTTTGCACTAAACGACCCATGCATGTATGCTATCAGAGGATCCCTGGAACCTGCAGAACGCATATTGTCATACCTTCCTCCTGCTGCCAGAAAAGAAATAGAAATGAAATCGTTGCAAAACAAAAAAAACACCGAACCAAACAGATTTGCATCAGAAAAAGATATATCAAACATAACAGCGTCGACAAGAAGAAGAAGGAGAAGAAGAAGAAGATAATATTACCAATGATACCAAGAATGAACTTGAGATCCACCGCCATAATATTTCTTCTTCCAACAACAACAGTATCTACACTTGTGATTCTTCAGTAGTACCTGCAGCAAACTCACAAAGGAAAACAACAGACCAATTGCGCTGCAAACACTGCTTATAGGTTTTATATTGTATCGATCTATACACTATCTTTTCTTTCTTTCTTGTTTTCTTTCTATGTTGCGAGATCTTCTTCTTCTTCGCTTGAATTGTTTTTCTTTTTTGTTTGTTTTTTTTTTCTCCCCTGAATTCAGCAGCAATTAGAAAATGATCAGGATTAGCCAACAAACATCGCCCCAGGAATTTACGCAACACGATATCTGAACTCTCAAGAAGACGGGTTCTCGCGAGAGACGCTTCGCTCCCTCTCTCCCTCTGGCTCTCCGTCTCTGGTTGTCTCTCTCGTCGTCTCGCTGTCGTCGAAAGCGCCTGACCTCCTGTGGACAGGATAGCCGCGCAGCTGCGATTTTTTCCTGTTTTTTTTTTCTTTTTTTTTCTTTTTCTTTTTTTGGGCTGAGGCGAATTTTTTGGGGTCATATATCCCCTTTCTATTCCCCAAAAAAATAGCCAAAATTACAATTTAAAACATTTCTGAAAAACCACTATGTTCCTATAGAATTGTCCGACCAAATAGCCAAGATATAAAAGGATTATAATAAATTCCTACTTTTATAGTTGGAATATAGCCAAACATGGTTAATTCTCCTTATAGAATAATTGCCAATGTAGCAACATCACAAAATTGAATTATTAAAAAATAATAATAATTTTTTAAAAAAACCATTCCTTTAGTATGGAATGTTAGTAGAGTTTTTTTCTTATTAATTTTTTTAAATTTATTTTTAATTTGTGATATTGTCACATTGGCAATTATCCACAAGGAGATTTAGCCGTGGATATAGACCAGCTATTAAATCAGAATTTGATTTAAATCTTTTTTTTATCATGGCAAACTTGCCTGAACAACGTGTAGAAACATAACACCTCTTGAGAATTTTTGAGATTTTTGGTGATTTAAAGAAAAAGAAATTTAAACAGATTTTTTTAATTAAAAAAATTTTTGTCACGAAAAAGGATGCTACTATGCAATGTTAGCGTTTTTTGTTTCTGGCCAAATTTAGCTGGTTGGCAAAATGTTTTTTTTTTTTTCTTCTCAAAATGGTTAAAACTATGTTTGTTTTTCTAGTTTTCTAGTCACCAAATTTCAACAATTTCTATTTTGAAAAATCACCAAATTTCTGTAATTGGTTTCTAGCATTTAAACCAAAAGATGTGGAGGATTTTATTTTAATTTTTTTGCTTTCACACCTAGTTGATAGCCAAATTTGGCTAAATCTTCTTGCGAAAACCCCCACTCTCCACCCTTGGCTCCATTAAGAAATTGAGAAAAGACCATTGCTTCCCCCTCCTTCCTTCACCACCCCCAAAAAAACAAGGGGGAAAAGAGATGCAAAGTTGAGATTCTTTGTTGGTACTTGGTGCACATCTTAAGCTCAAAGAACATCTCTAGAGCAACTTTTTTTTTAAAAATCAATAGCATTAAGTTAATTAGGGTTAAAATATTTTGTATTTTGAAACCCTAACTTTGTTCTCAATTCATACAATGTATGTTAATGCTATGTGACATCAACACAACCAAGGTTCCTTCTCATTTCCCACTTACATTTGTCATATTATTTACTTTTGAAAATTCTATTGACTCATCATCATCACCTACATTCATCTTTCTTGTCTTCAAATGGAAGTGTAGGATTATCACTATTGTTATAGAACATTGTTGGATCAAATTTTGAAAAGGTCATACCAATGACTTGTGAAGCCAAAAATGGCTTGCATCAAATTCTATTAAATCATATTTGTTTCATGGTCACAATATTTGTAATATTTCAAATGCATGTCACTCATAGTTGACCTAAAATTTGACATGCTTCATTTGTGTGAATGTTGTCAAGGGAGTCAATAAGCATCTTTGTATCTTTGTATGTTGCTTCCACCATGCTTTTTATGCATTAAGGAGAACTACTTTTTTCCCCTAATACTCTCAATTGGTACCTACTTGCATAGCTTGGAAATGATTTGCACTAATGAATCTAAATTTATAAATGCTAGTTGGTGCAAAAAATTTACCCTTGTTTTTTGGAAATTGTTAAGGTGGATTGGATGCTTATGAACACCGATCATTGGTAATGGATTGACATTTGTATGTCTTTTCAGAACATTTAAAATTGAGGTGTATCAATAGCCTTTCACTTTGGGGTTGCTTTTAGTTTTGATATCTCATGGTCTTGTGTTATTGGAGTAGGTTCCAATTCAATGATCGCATCCCCTTATGGTGATTTAAACATCAATGGTGTTACAAAGTCCATATTGTTGCCATTAATCATTTTGTTTTGCAAATGTTCAAGTGAAATGTAAACAACATCCCCTTCTTGCATAAGATCATGAGCATGATGTAGGTGAAAAATCGGCTTTGTCCCCATAAAATCTTTGATCATCTCATACCTGGAACAATTGCAATGTCATAGTATGTTGTGTGTGATTTTGCCTACAAAAGGCAAGTCCCAATAAACTTCATTGTGACCAATGCCTTGCATATAGTTGTGAATCATTTTGAAATCACCATAAAGCAAGCCCCACTTGTCTTTACACGCATGCCCATTGTAAGTGTGAAATGAATTGCATGACAACTTTTGCAATCTTGTGCCACTTGATTGTTGTTGTTTCAAATTGATTTCAAGGATCAACAAAATCACGATTTGCAAAATATTCATCACATTTTGCTTTGATGAAGGACATGATCTCAACATGTTCCCAATCCTTTGGATTTCATGTCAAAGGATTTTGGCTTGTCCTTTTCATTGGAAATGAGTTTCCCTCTTCCTTTCTCCCTTGATAGTCCTTGACCTTGCCCTTTTCATTGAAAATGAGTTTCCCTCTTCCTTTCTCCCTTGATAGTCCTTGACCTTGCCCTTTTCATTGGAAATGAGTTTCCTCTTTCTTTCTCCCTTGATAGTCCTTGACCTTGCTCTTTTGATGCATTGATTTTTGTTCCTTTATTTTACGTACATCATAAATTTACCAAACTTCATAGGTTCATACAAAAATTGCATGACTTCCATGTTATGGTTAATATGAAAGATATTTATACGTATTCAATATGTTAAATATTCAAATAAATGAAATATTAGTTTTGAACAACATATGTGAATGTTCATGTTAATACACAAAAATCATATACTTTTGTATTAAATTACATCATGATAGTTGTATGATTTAATTAAAATGTAAATTGTATGTACTTCACATCAAAACATTTTAAGTAGAACAAACAAATCATTTATATAGTAATATATGTAATTTTTATTGTCATTTTTACATTTTGAAGCTCATGGATTTTGTAAAAAATAAATTGTTTTATGATTTTCGCACGAATTTTATTAAAAGTTTGTGATGTAGGTTGTTATCATTGTGACAAAATTGTAATTTAATTTTGTGGTTGTGACAAATTTTAAGAATTGAAGAAAAAGATCAGAGATTTAATCAACAATTATTAATTAGTTGTGTAGGTTTGACAAACCCATTCCATCTTTATTCTAATGATTTTTATTCACATGCACTATTGCATGCTTTAATCCATTGCTTACCATGTAAATATTTAGACATTTTTTTGCAATGATAGTTTAAAGTTCAAGATACAATGTAAATCAACAAACATCCTTACTATTTCATGTTACATAACATTGCTTTAACATTTCATAGACATAGGCATCAACACAAAATTTAATGTTATTGACCATTTCATATGTGAATCCAATGTGAAAATCCAATTATATAATTTTTACTTAATACCAATTTAAATTCATACGTGGTTAGAGCTTTATAAGCACATCTTTATTTATTTTTTGGAATGAACATTGCAACATAAACACAAGACACCAAACTAAAAACATCACCAAAATGTTTGACAACACTATGTTTTCCCATGCAATTCTATTCGTTTTTTATTCAAATATGGTTGCACAATTGTAGGGTAAGAAATAACATTTGAAACAAGGGGAATTTTATTTTTTTTAATTTCTTTGAATGACAATGTCGATTCAATTTCCCTTGGCAATTTCCCTTTGACTTTGGTGGGACCCAAACAAATTTGGTCACTCAAGGATGGTGTGTATGAGCTATAAAAATACAAGTATTATGCAATTGGGGTACCAATTGTGTGTGCACTCCTAATAATAATGGAAGCACTACTCTACAACCAACCACATCAACCCATCACATATATATCCACAAAAGATCTTCTTCAAGCATTCAACACAATTGTCACCTAATCGGTGCAAAACGTAATCACCAATAGTCATGCAAATCATTGAAACTTACAAAAACAATTTGGTCAAGTTGGAGTTCATTTCCCATGACCCATGAACCCTAGAATTATTTTTGTTGTAAAAAAAAAAATTCATACAACTATACATTTTAAATTGGTTATAAAAAAATTTTAAAAAAAGGGAGAAAAAATCCCTATTATTAAGTAGGTAGGTTAAATTGTGCTAGGATGGAGCACATCCAAGAGTGTTTATCAATCAATCAATCATCCATATAATAATGCTTTAAAAAAGGATCAAAAGCAATACAAATCTTGTTATTATCTAGGAATGATGGCCTTTATTATCAAGGCACTCATACAAAGCACAACCAAAAACATCACACGATCGTCACCCACCAACCTACCCACCCATCCAAGTACATCAAAAGATAGATAGATAAATAGATAGATAGATAGATATACATGAACAACATCAAAAAAACACTCAAAATCTTCTTTATCCATAACTAAGCTAAAAACAAACAAAAAATTATCCAATAGCTAATTTTTCTTGTGAGATGGATTATTTTAGTTGCATTATCATCTTGATGATAAGATAAGATAAGAAAAAACACACACACTAATGCAAAGGTGAACTTGAACAACATTTTGCTTATAATAATAATTATGAAGCAAAAGATCTCTACATGAAATTATTGTTTCGATTATTATCCAAAAAAGGCTAAGATTTTTTTTTTTAATTGTGCATGTGGTCACTATAATAACCCTTTTATTATTATTATTATTATTATTATTACTATTGTCTTGAAGATTTTGCACTTAGCAACATTTTTATTTTTTTTGAAAATAATCTCTCTTATCCATCCATCCATTCGTCCGTCCGTCCGTCCGTCCCATCGGCCAACCAAAAAGGTCATGTTTTATGTACTTGTGGTAGTTGCAAGTTGGAATTCTCCAAAGGGGTATAATACACTATAGAGGCTTTGCTTATTTTGTGGCCCCCCCAAATAAACCCCACTTTGGGCATGAATTTCATGATTAGAGAGACATTGCTTGCATGCATGCATGCACGGAAGCAAAAATGGGTGACAAACTTTTTGGAGCTCGGACGGATATCATGAAATAAGTCTCGTGTTCGGGAATAATCACATCAAAGGTGGGTAAGGTCTTTTTTTTTTTTTGACGAGAATGAGTGTAACTTTAGTATCCGAGAGAAGGGTTTGAAAATAGATCCTTCCAGAATAGTTCCCTCAGCCTATCGGCCTCGGACTGGGATGTCAAATCCGAAAAAGGGTCTATTTACAAACCCTTCACCTACGTAAAGAACCGAGCGTAGCTCCCCCAGCCTATGGCCCTCAGACCCTTCAGCCTATGGATCTCAAATTCGAAAGGGTCTATATTCAGACCCTTCACCTACAGAAAGAACCCAGCATAGTTTCCTTGGCCTATCGGCCTCAGACTGGGATCTCAAATCCAAAAGGGTCTATTTTCAAACCTTTAGCCTAAGGTAGGGTGTTTTTTTTTTGGGAAATGTCCCCCCTTTTGCCATTTTTGGGGCTAAAATTAGCCAAATTGTCACAAAATTTCATGCCCAACTAAAAAGCCTTATAAAAATAAAGGGTGTTGATGCAAAAAAAAATTAGCATAAAAATGGCTTAAAATTGGAATGGCAACAAGCAAATAATAATCAAGACACAATATGATGTATGAATTTTGTAGCCTTGCAAAACTAATGAAATTTATCACTTATTACAAGGTGGCTATGGCTACATCTTGATTATTGTATTTTAGAGTTTTCATCATCTTGTTACCTTTTGACAATGAGAATGGCCAAAGGCCCCGTATAAATATAAAATATTTCATCATCAAATTTGTGCTCCAAAACTTACAAGTTTCATTGCCAAATTCCAAACAATTCAACCCTTTTTCAAAGTACTTACTTGTGTATTTGCTTTTTATTTTGGTCATGTTTTTCAAAGTTCATCCTTTATGAACAAAATGGTTAGACAATTTAAAGGATGAAGCCTAAAATATAAGGAGTCTATTACTAGTTATAATTTTGCCATATAAGGTTTTTAACACATTTAGTATAGAGATACTACTCAAAACATGGGACCTTTTGCTAAACATTTATGTAATTTGGTGCTATGTATTGGATCATACTTCTATAAATTGGTTCATTTGACTAGTTTTGGATCATAACTTCTATAAATTGGTTCATTTGACTAGTTTTGAATCGATGCATGTGGTTATGTTGTACCCATATTCAACTCAATAGTTGAATACCTTGGTGCTCGTTGGTGGGTCAAGTAGTAACCGAATGGCATGTTAGAAAGAAAATGGATGGTTGGGTCATGGATTTAGAGGTGATGAAGATTATGCCAATTATACGTATGGACTATACTAATGAGGGGTATATATATTAAATGTTTTTTTTTTTCAAATTCATGAGTTCTTGTATTTTTTTCATCTTGTTATCTCATATGTCTAAAGTATATAATGCAAACTACTTTGGGCTTATCTAAGACCTTTCTAGCCCCAAGCTTACTAAAACTAAAAATTATAAATAAATTATAAGCTATTGAAATTGGATGCAAAAAAAAATTATAAATAAATATAGAATAGTTGATGATGAGAATTGTTGGGTGGTTTTTTTTTTTTGGGTGAAAATTGATCAGTTTCGGTTCTTAAAGAACATCATGTTATGAGAACCTGATCGGTTCTCTAATTTTATTTTATTTTGGGCTGGTGAGAACTGATCAGGGTATCAAGATTTTTAATTTTTCCAAACTCGCCTAGTTCTTAAATAGGGCAATTTTTCACATATACAATACCAGTGGGTTTTAACAACCCAGTTATTATATTTTCCACAAATAATTAAATTAATAATCAATTTACTAATAATTTTATTTATTTATTAATTAAAATATATTTTCTCACTTTAAAAATCATTGAAAATAGATGAAAACTTATAAGTTATCACAAATTTTTTAATCCAAAATCTAAAAATTTCATAACTTCGTACCTTTCAAAAGTTTTTTCAAACTCCTCTAAATATGCATTAGTTTCAATTAAATCTACCAAGTTAGGAGATTTACAATCTATCCTAAGGGCATTGGGCCAATTTTTATTGACAAAGATTAATTTGTCCAAATTTATTTATTGTAAACGACATCTCCTAAGATTAATAAGGATTACAGTTAAGGACAAAATCCTTTCTATCTCAATTTGGGATCCAACTATCCTAAGAATTTGTCTAGCACACAAGTTAACTATAGAAACATATTCTCATGTTTTTCCCACCACTAAAGTTGACACTTGATGTTTTTAACATCCATTTGATAACCCTTGAAAATCAAAAGCTCTCTATTGATCAAAATCCATTGCTAGCTCACTTATGTTGGTTGTCATCTCAAAGATATCCAAACTACTATCCTCCTCAACCCTTTGATCAACAATACCCCTTTCATATTCATCCAAAGGATACAAATGATAATGACACATAAGAAGCATAGAAAACAAAGATTTTATGTCATGTTCTTCAACAATGGCCTTACCTCGCCCATCATCAACAAGTGCGGACGTAAAACAAAAGGTTTTAAACCTAGGGTCCAACATTATAAAAAAACATATTATGGGATTTTTTTGCATATTTCTTTAAGAAGGAAAAAAAAAATCCAAAAGCCCAACAACTTTTTTTTTAATGTTGGAAGCCAAACATGATAACTCAAAAACAACATTTGCATCTTGTTCCATTAAGTTGTGAAAGGTTGCAAAATCAATTTCATCCTTGAATTTTAAACTCACAGATATGGTAGAGTTTAGTGCATCACTTAATAACCAATGATCCTTAAACTAGTTCAAAATACAAGCAAATACAACAATGCCAAAGTAATCAAGAATAATTTAAGACATGTGCCATGTTAGTGAAGGTGGTGTTATTGCACTCATTTTCATAAAATTATGCTTGTTATAACATAAAATAATTATTTTTTAAAACTATAAAGTTTTTTTAAAAGGATAACATTATTAACAAATCTACAAAAACAAAAAACAAAAATCAAACTATGCATGGAAGGAATTCAAAAAAAAATCCAAAAAAATAAAAAGTTACCTTCACTAGAATATTCAATTTCCTTGGGGGAAGACTTGAATTGACATATGCTTTCTCCCATTCTTATTGACCTTTTCTCAATTTTTTGGGCCAAATTATACACTTCTACAATTCTCCTTGGGCAACTTTGATAAATACATATCTAAAGCCTTTGCAAAAAAAATCATCCATTGTTGCATATTCACACACTTTAGAAAAAACATGATTAAAACAAGTTTTTTGAAAACTTTCTTCCAAACCCAACACATCAAACTTATAATTGATTTTAAAGTTGTAATCATAATGTTCAAATTAGATCCCTCATCCTCGACTTAAACAACAATTTTCCTTCTCAATCCATAAATGTCCAATAATTCTGTCAAATTTATGGCCAAGGTTTGTCCACTAATATTTGTTGCCTTGAAAAGGCCAAAGGTAATGTGCTTTGGCTGCCAATCAACCTTTAAAAATTTGATCACCAATAAAAAAATGTTATGTCCACTTTTTAACCTTCACAAATCAAAGCTTGTCCACATAACTGGATTTCGCTAAAGCTGGTAAAACATACAATTATTAAATTTTTTCCACTAAACTGGGTAGTAATTCATGAAAAAACTATTTTCTAGAATGAAATAAGTCTTACAAACAAATGCATATTAAATCGTTTCAATCAAATATTTTCCACAAATTATAAAGGAAGATGGTTTTTGACATCTTCCAAAATTTGCTACAAATCATTTTTTTTGAAAGGCTCCTTTGCAATAAAAAAATAGATATGGAACTAGAAGACATATTTGTTCTTTTTTAAAAAATTATATTTCATCTTCTCTCAAAAGATTGTTCACTTCTTTTTCAATTAAAAAATAAAATAGAATGGTTTGAAATTACATGTTTTCAATTATGTAATTAATTGTGTTATATATGATTAATTTTCTTCTAGCTTGAAGTTTTAGATTTAAATTTAAAACTAGACTATTGTAACCAAAAATACAAGATATGACTTGAAGAGTTATTAAATCAACTTCTTTGTTATCATTAATATAGTAAAATGCTCAACATAATGCAAATTTGTTGTTTGGTTTCCAAAATAATCTTTGTGCATGTAACTTTTTTCAAAAAAAATTCATTTCCTTTTCACTATTTTCTAGATTTCTATTTTCTTCTATTTAAATAATTACATTTTCTTCCAGTTTTTGTAGAGGCTCATTTTCCATCCTTACTTCATTCATGAATACATCACAGATGTATTTTCATTTTCAAAGGACTATTCCATGTTTAGTTTGAAGTTAAAATTTATTGTTTCAATGAGTAGCAAAAAAAACTAAACAATTATATGATTTATCAAAACCAACATTTACAAGCATTTACAAGATGAAATCTATTTTCTAAAATTTTACAAAACAAGACGAAATCTATTTCCTAAACATTTATAAAATAAGATACAAGTTATAATGGAATTTTGTAATGAAAATGTATAAGAAAATGAAAGGAAAATCCTACAAAAAAGTACAAAACTAAATTTTAAAACTAAAAAAATGTACATGAGCAAAAAAATTAAAATAAAAAATAATCACCTCAATGTTTAATCTACATGGCAAGAAGGAGGAAAAGATTGAACTAACAAGGGAAACAAGAGCAACACCAAAGTGAAAAGAATAACAACAAGGTTGGCTAGTAAATACCTAAGCAACAACACCTACAAGAATGGTAGCACCAATGTGACAATAGCAATAGGACCACACACAAAAAACAATAAGACCAACATAATAAAAATAGTAGCACAATACTTTGCTAGTACAACATGAAATAACAACTTGTATTAAGGGGAGGCCCTTAAAACTAGTGTTGGGTAGGTATCACAAATACTTTCGAACATCACCTGAACATCCCAGTTTGATCCTCTTAGGGTATCACCATGAATATACCTTGACTAAAACAAAACTACCGATTTTCACTTGTGTGAGAATTAGATGCGAGACCAATTTTTAAAAATGGAACAAAAAAAAATCTAAGAAACGGGTAAGGTCTAACCCCTAACCCAAGTCAAGGTCTCAAAGTTTAGCCACTATCAAAAATTAGTAGAAGCAAACAATGAGAAAGAAGTAATGAACATCAAACTTAATTATGTTTCTATGCAGAATGGTGATGGTGATACTCTGTGGGTGACAGCAGTCTCTGCTGTTGCACTTACAATTTCGTTAGCAGCTGCTGCTGGTTTCGGAGGCTTCTTGTTGTCCAAAGCAATTGAGAATGAAGTCCTTGCGGGGGTAAAAAGAGTTGGCAAACCCATCTTCAAATGCTTCCCTGGTTTTCTGGCTTTGGGGTAACGAGAAACACACACACACACACGACATGCTTGCACAGTGAGTGCATTTAGGCGTCTCTGATTATTTACGTTTAGGGTTTAGGGTTTAGGTCATGAAGGGAGGGTTATCTGTTTGACGCACTGATACAGGAACATCTTTGAACTTGCCTTGACATCAATGCTGAAATTAGATGATTGAGCTCTGCAATACAAGAAAGATAAAAGGAAAAAGAAGAATTTCTATTGTCGTCATGATATTGCAGATGAATATTTGCAGAGAGAGGGAAAACAGGTCTGTAGGGCACAATTCCTGCTGCTTTGGTTAGCAGGAATATACGTATTTGTGGATTTGTTCATGCAGGCTGAGGAGAATTGGTTTTGGTTTGCTATGGAAGTGTCCTTGCTAGGTTAAGAGTCTATACAGATGGTGAACTTATTCAGTGGGCAAGGTCTGGAACAAGAGGAAGGTTTTGAAAGTGGTCTCTGTGTGTGTCTGTGGTTTTGTTTCACAAAATGCTGAGATTGAGAAACTGAAAGAGCAAGGGCTATGGGAGGAGGAGCTGGAACCCACAGGCTTGGAAAACCAAGCAGTCAATTCTCACTCTAAGAAGCGTCCAGTTTGGGAAGAATGATGCACAAGTGTTAGACAATTCTTACCTTCTTGACTCTGCTGTACTATCAGTCTCATTACTTGGCGGATCCTGCTCTTGAAGAACAGTTGTGTAAATTGCATCCAAAGGATTAGCATATTTTTGCAGATGTATCTGTTTTAGTTTTAGCTTCTCTTTGAAGCTGAAAATGGCACTTGTCTTTGCAATTCTTGAACTTGTCTTGCATCTCTCAATCTTTGCAACTCTTCAATTGTCTTGCAGTTTTCAGCTGCATTTTTTGATCTCTATCTGGTTCTGCCTTTGCAGATGTATCTATTTTTTAGTGTTCGTTTCTCTTTGAAGCTGAAAACTGCAATTTGTATTTGCAATTCTTCAATGGTCTTGCAGTTTTTAGCAGCATTTTTTGATCTCTTATCTGGTTTTATCTTTGCAGATGTAGCTGTTTTAGTTTCAGTTTCTCTTTTGGCATTGAGGGTTTGCCTAGAGGGAGGTTTTGGAATGATACTTTTGTGTAAATTTGGAAAGTCATATTTGCATTAAGCAAACTCTTCACACCTTCACACACTTTAATTTCAGTTTCTCTTTTGGCATTGAGGGTTTGCCAAGAGGGAGGTTTTGGAGTAATACTTTTGTGTAAATTTAGAAAGTCATATTTGCATTAAGCAAACTCTTGACACCTTCACACACTTGAATTGGCTTGCCCTATGGGTACAGTGACTGGATTGATGTGCATGAAATGCAGTAATCCTGCTTAGTTCCTCCTTGAAATCAAGATGCTTCCATTCTCTCATGCACCTGACACGAAGGGCTTTTCAAGCTTTTACCATTTTAGTGTTGGATGAGATCTCTAGGGCTGCAAGTAGCTGTTGTAGAACCTACCAAGTTGAATTCAGCATTTTTGCTGAATGGCAACAAAATTTGGCAATTGGACAAGAGAATATCTTATGTAATGCAAAAACTGTACCTTTAAACCAAATGGGATTGTACAAATTTCATAGGAATGCAGCCTGAATTTCTGCTTTCACTCTAGCACACAATCAACTTGTCAAAATGTGTATGTTTTAGGTCATGGCCATTGGGAGGACCCCAACTGAATGGCAGGTGGCCTTGGCCACTGGGTCTGATCAACAGCAATTGTCTGACATAATTGCCATGTAATTGGAGAGATTCTGCCACATTAGGAACTTTGTAGACTATTTGCTTAGACCTCAGAATGTTCAATGTGCTGGTTGCATGCATTTGAAAGAGCAGTTTTACTTGGCAGAATCTCTTCAGAGTGACAATCATATGACTATAAGAGTGAAAATTTGTTATGCAGGAGTGGACTGAAGTAAGCATTGCATCTCAGAGATGGATCGAGATGGAAACAAAAACAAGGAGAACACAGGAGGCAATGACAAGCAGCAGTGATCATTCAAGGAGCAACTCACACAGTTGATGGACAAGCAATCCAATGTAAGAAAACGATGAAGTGAGTAGCTTAAAGTTGCAGGGCACAACATGTAGCAAGGAAGAACAACACAGGCACCAAAAAGAACTTACCAAGAAAGCATTGTCCAGGACACAGCTTCATCTTCATCATGGATTTTGGGCAAACCACCATGCAAACATCTGCATCCTGAGTTTGTGTGGCATCTGTTGAAGCAAAAGTGAAGACTCAGTCACGATGTTGGCTAGTGATCAAGAGGCATAGCACCACTTTCAGCAAGATCCTGCATGCAGTGCAGACATTCTCACAGCAAAGGTCTTAAGATAGAATGTCCTGTGGCAGAGAAAGCTCTCTTAATTACATACACTTCCGCAGTGCACACTTCTGCACAATGAAGCCATGCAGCCTTCAGAATTTAAGAACTGCAGTACAATTCTCTGAAGTTGTACAAACAAAAAGTAGGTTATATGCAACATTGACTGGAAGTAGAGAATTGGAGCACAGTAAGTGAGATTTGGGCCTAAACCTGACAGACAGACCATCACCTTGTGCATGATCACATGATGCTGTGCCAGTTGGGATCAGTAGCATCTGAGAACTCTCCCCATCCAGGGGTGGAAATTTTGATGATGATGATTCTCCTGCAATTGGAACCATTCCAGTTTCCATCAACAGCATGAAGATCTCTTCAGTAAAGATCCAAGAAATGAACTAATCTATTCTAAATCAGTTGAACCAGCCTTCTGGACAACTGTGGAAGAGAGACATTCAATCACACCACCCAGCTTCAACTAGCATCCAGGGTTTTGGTTCATACTTTCCAGTCAGTCACAGCAGGTAATAGAATCTCCTGGTCATGATTTGGACTGTGCCCATTTCCATCTTGCCATGGAACAGAACATGGAGGAACTTCTGCATTGTTGTTCAACACTAGCAAATTGCTGAGAGAAGTGAAAGCTAATATTGCAATCACTACAGAGATTGCACTCATCCTCAAGATCCCTTGTTCATGTAACCAGAATCAGAAACAGACTACCATATGCATGATTCTTCAAATGCAGATGCAACATTGGTCTCCAACAACGTGCAAAGAACAACATCACTCCTGCAATGTGTCCAACTCTTCATGTGCTCACCAATTTCATGGAGCACCTGTACCATTGTGTCTAAATCATGCTAAAGCATGTTTGGTGTTGAAGGGCAGAGAAACAATGAATGAATGCCAGTCCAAAAAACCTTTCTTCTTGTGAAAATTTAACACTGCCACTGGTGGAATCTTTGTAAATTCTAGTGATTAGTAGTTTCACTGAGCAAAATCGGATCATGCTTTTTCTCTGTGACAATCCAGAATCCAGAAGAGTATGCAGCTGCACAACCTCTCTCTCTCTCTCTCTCTCCCTCTACAACTTACACCCACTTTTCCTAACCTCATCTAACAGCAGCAGTGTTGGATGTGTTAATCTTTCTGCTCATCAGTGTCTGCATCAGATTCCTCTTCATCACTCTCATCTAGCACCTGGGCATCAGCATCCTCAAATAGATCAAAATTATACATAAGAGGGGACTTGGCTGTAGAGGTAGGCTTTTCCAGCCTGCCTGTAACTAGAAGTTTGTCTTCTTCATCCTCATCACTGTCATCATTAGCATCATCATCTTCTTCATCTTCATCATCCTGGAAAAGAACTCATGAAATTATCAGTCTATAGTTCACATAAATCCCTCAGCACAACCATTGTGAATAGATGAGCACCCAAATACACACCTTTTTCCAGCAAAACATAAACATGTAATTCATCTAGACTGTACAATAGCAGTAGAAGAAAAGCAATGGGCAGAAAAAAGAACCAGCAATATGAGCAGAAGGATCCATCTGTTTTGTCCAAGTAGATTAAAATTGTGCAGAAATAGCTAGGACCCATGCAGAAAGTACGAGAGTGAGAGAGAGAGTGCAAGGGGAAGTGGAAGTACATCATCCTTATCGCCGATGTCAACAGCAGCAGTCATGCCATCATCATATCCATTCAGCTGCGGGACCCAACCCCAATGATTGCAAAATCAGTACCTTCTCCCTTATTTGTGCCTCATCCGCATGGAATCTTCAGTTCCAAAGGAACATAACACGAACTGTTTATATGATAGATGGGTGCAAGCTCTTATGTCACACCCAATTGTTTACAATCCAAACACAGGTGATATTGTTGGTGTTCCAATCAAATGCTAATCAAACCCCTTTGGCCAACCTCCAAATGCTTCTGCTTCTGTAGACTAAGAGACAGAAGAGATCCAGACAGCAGGACAGAAAGTTTTTATCAAAGTTGGTCATCCATTAACCCTGGCAAGGATTTCCTTCCTGACTCTTTCATAGGTCAACGCTATCTGTAAAGTAAAATGGAAATAGTAAGGGGATCTCAACAGAAAAATATTCTGAAGAAAGAAAGTCACTAAAATGATGCCTTCGATCCAAGCAGTAGCCAAAATTCCTGTCCACGCTAATAATGCACAAAACCGAGATTTCACATTTGCATAGGATACAACACTGATTGAACAACTATGTATACCTCAAGTTCTTGAGCTTTTTCCATAGCCTGCAGCTTTTGAATCTCTTCTTGTGTTATGAGACGACCAGACTGCAATGCCAACCCAAGAAGGATCCAACAGACATCAAACCACCATAATATAACTACCAGACCCAATCTGCTGAAGAGCTTTTACTGGCCACATTTTCTGGCTGGAAAATCATGGGTGGCATCTGGGATATGAAAAGAGTCCAAACTATCTCCAAAACAAGTCCATAAATTCCAAATCATTTCTCCACACTGTTTACTTCTACCTGTAAAAAGACCACTAGTGTGTAACACAGCCTATACTGTTCTTAATCAAAATGTGCAAGGAAGAAACCAATGCAAAGATGCCATTCTCACCTCTCGTAAGGTGTCTATAATGTCTTCTACAGGCTCATGAAAGTTAGCCCCTCGGTAATCTGCCGTAGCATCTGGGTCTTGTACATAATTGATGGTAGGATACACAGGATCTCCTCCCCACACTGGAAAACACAAAACAAAAATTTCATCAAAGCTCTAAATGAGGGTAAACAACTCTGTGGACAAAGATCTGAAATTCCCAGACTTACCAGGATATTTGGATCGAATATATCCCTCTATTGCATAGTCTAGAACATTATGCCTGATCTTTTCTGAACAAGTTAAGCTATAAGGTAAAGATTGGAAATACTACATCAGCTTCTGATTGAGTCCTCAATCAACTGCAACACCACTGGTTTGATTCTCTGATCACAAATACTCATGAAATGGAGTATGTGGATTTTCAACTTGGACAGTGAAAAACTGTTGGATCTGACTTGCCAGCTGAAGCAAACAAGGAACCAACCAGAGCAGAAAAATCACCTTGTTTGATTTCTTCTTCAGTCATACGCATAGTGAGGGGATCTCGGCGAATGCGGATGTCAGTGCCCATCATATGCTTATACTCGCCATGTGTTTGGTAGCGCATCATGTTAAGTAGTTGTTCTGATTCATCCTCTCCTGTCAATTCATAATGCTGCTGTACAGCTTCCTTGGAGGTGTCATGTGGCCATGCCTTGACCCATTCTTTGTAGTAGGCCAAGGTACCAATTTCCTTCCTGCGCTCCTCCTCTGCTTGTATCCTGCAAAGTGCAACCCAGAACCACCGATTTCAACGAGAACACTGCAATACAAGGGTAAAAACAGCACCTCTCAAGATGGGTTCCTGCTTCCAGCAACAGAAACCTTAACACAAAGTTATCAAATTTCTCAGACAAGAGCAGGAGCCAACCTTTACAGAAGGAACAGAGGTAAAGTTTGTGTTCAGGAAACGCAGCAGCATACCGCTCATCATAGAAAACACGCTTGCGAGCTCGTGCTAGAGTGGCTTCAGCAATGGTTGGTGTATCACCAAATAGCTTGATCTGACCACGCTTTGCCATTGCAGCTGCCATCACCTGATATGGCATGGCATTGCCCCCAACCCAACAAAATTGTCAGAGGATGGCTTTGTAAACAAATACAAGTACAAAAAGGCCGCAAAAAAAGATGGAACACAATGCAAAAACCTCAGGAATTCATGTCTCACAGTGTCAGAATCCCCCATTCTCTTCTGCCATGCACTCCATGGCTCCTGACCAACAGGCGGTTTTTTCCAGTTCCACCAAAGCTCATCATTTGAAAGTGGTGCTTGTGAACTGGGTCCAATGCCAGTCTCTTGCTGTATCTCTCTTAGACCCATCTCAGGATTTTGTGCTTTATCCTCTTCTGTAGTTTTCCCTTTTCTGCCTCCTCCTTCATCCTCCTCATCAAAATCTTCATCTTCATCTTCACCATTTCTCTCCAATGAAGCGGAAGATTGCTCAGCTTCAGCTTCACTCAACTCCTCTCCTTCCTCTTCGTCTAACTTGTTGATTTCTTCTTCCCTTGCCTTCCGTGCTTCAACATTCTTCAACTTTCTTCGGCTAGAAGTGAATGTTTGGCGTCGCTGAGCAGATGGAGTAGAAGGCTGCTGCTGTTCTGATATTGAAGAACTTGGTGCAGGAGTTGAAGCTTGAGCAGTCCTCTTGATGCGGACCATATCCTCACCCCAAAATTCCATGTCTGGAAGTGGAGTACGAGCACCAAATGTGGGAGATGGCTCACCCGTGTTTGGATCTGTGTAGCTATAGTACTGTGGCTCTTGCAAAGGACCATCATCGACTTCATCAGTGTTGTTGCCACACCGCACCACTCCACTTTGTCTCATTCTTCTCGGGATCCAACAATCTCTTGCTGATTTCCCCCTGGCTGCCAAAATTCCAGCACTGCTGCCGCAACCTGCACCTGCACATCTCTGAGCCAACAAAGCCATAAACGCTACACAACATCACCATACTGCTGCAAAATTGTCCACTGTTTTCTTCAAAGCACTCTCACAAACAACATCATCATCATGCCACTATTGAATCTCCTTCCTCTGCTTCTCCATGTCTTACAACATTTGACCCACTGATTTGTGCATACTACACACATCTGCAAGAAAGAAGAAGAAGAAGAAAGGTGCATTGTGTGCACACACCCAAACTCTGCAGGCATGCACAGAGGTTCAACAAACAAAGTACCCTGAATTTGGTTTTGCAACTCCATAAGCTGAAAGCTGACACGGATCTGAGGGCCATAGGAGGCACCACATGGGTACCTGCAGAGCAATAGAAAGAAGCAGCATCAGTCGTGTACACTGTACACAATGAGCATCATCTGCAAACAAATGTACTTACTTTGTACACAGAGAGACTGTTCTTCCTTTCCTGGTTTTGACAACCAGAAGAAGAACAATCTGATGCTACCAATGTCGTGGAGGGAGAAAAAAAGAAAGGACCACCCTAAACCCCTAAACCCATGATGCAAACAGGAATGGCAACCTCGAACACAAAACAAAAACAGCAGTGATGGGTATGGAAGGAAACAGCAGCAGCAGTGCAAAAACCAAAACCTGACACACTTGGTGCACATGTTGCAATTCTCATCGGTAACTGCCTGTCGATGACGTACATCCTCCCTCGCACTCGAGTCCTTCCCTTCGCCTTCTTCCCCTCCTCCTCCTCCTCCGGCTTCCGGGTGGGTTCTTCACGAAATCAAACTACATACATCCAGTCTTTCCACAAACATACCCAAACAAAAAGAAAAGGAGGTCGAAGGGGACGACGGGGTTGGGTGCTTGTTTGTTTGTTTGCTGCTGCTGCTGCAAAACCCTAAACCCTAAACCCTCAAAAAAACAGGTATGCGCTAAAAGATCAAACATAACAGCGTCGACTGGGAAGCTATGGGTATCACGGAATACCACCGAGAACGAACTTGAGATCCACCACCGCCATTCTTCTTGCAACAACAAGAATACTTCTAATTCTTCAGTTGCAAATTCACAAACAACAACAACAACAGGATTGCACAACCACTAACAAACCTGCAAAACGCTACTTACACCTAATTCTTTGTTATCCTTCAAGATATTATAACTCTGTAACTGATCTCAAGTTTCAACACAAGCCAAAAGATCATCTTTCTAAAATCATCATATCAAAATAGACTTATTATTATTACCTACAGCCCAAAATCCCTTGAGCTACTATTATACTCTATACTGAACCTAAACACAAAATCCTTGCCTTGGTAGTAGGCAAGGCCAAAAACCCATTTATTCCAAGCAATGTGTTCAATGTTTTTTCTTCAATTTTGCAATGGTGTGTCATTGGCACCATCCATTTAATAATGTCCATCAAATCAGGTAGCAAGCAACTTGTACTAAGCCTATATAATTTGGCTATGGCACATGAGGTGAGTGTAAGTTGTGGGCTCAATGGCAATTTTAAGAATAAAATTTCATGGCAACATGGATGTTCATGGTTGTAAGTTTTTAAGTGTGACTTGAATGCAAACCTAAGTTAATAGAATGTTATGATGTTGTTGTCATTTGTGATTGTCATTGTGCTACAACAAACAATTACAAGTCTATGGTAATGTGACTCATGCAAAATTGAAATGAAAAATATTGTTACAACAATTCAAAACAACGAAAAATGCTGGTCAAATGATACTTTGTTTTGAATATGCTTTTAAAGTGGGTTGAGCCCCAATCCATTGTAAGGTTTAGATCCTATCCATAGTTAACTTCATGGATAGGTTAGCTTCACAAGCTTAGATACTCAACAACTTCAATGGCATTTGAAGCCAAATGCCCCCACCATTTCATTTTCAAGTTATAATCAAATGGTGGATGCAAGACATTGTGGTTGTTGTTTTTCATCATTATGCCCCAAAAAAAGTTTGTTAGTTAAGTAATGTTGGATGCAACAAACCAACAACCAAGGTATCATATGTTAATTTAATTAACTTGGGGTGGCAATTTTGGGTTTCAAGATTGCCAAATGAATAGGAAAAATGGCATTTGCATCAAGTGCCTTACAATATTAGGGATAGATAATCCTCATTATAGTTGTGAATTCATAGACAAAGAAGCACCTTTGGGTTGCACGTGTACATTATTATTTTGCAAATTTCATTACATTTAGTGTTGCTAACCATGGTTCTAGCTATCCAATTTTTTAAATCAATTCCATTTCCAATGTAAATCTAATAGTTAAGTAGTTAGATAATAACTAGGAAGTTCAAACCTTTGATTCATAGATGATGGCTATGCCAAACCATGATATGGCATATTAAAACAACCCCAATGCAATTCTAAGCAAAAACACCACATCTACTCACTAGAGTTAGAAACTATTTCCAATTTTTAGTTTAAGATGGGTCTTTTGCAATTCCACCTTAGCTTGAAATCAAGAACTTGCAGCAACTACAAGAATAAACCAAGCTCCACCACCAATAATTTGATACATCATGGGCATCATTTGTTACAACATCCTTCCTAAATTTTGGCCAATCGCTGGAGTTGCACAATGGCTTCCATTTGCTACCTCTACATCACATGTTGTCCTAGTGTTTCCATTGTTGGGATTCGCATCAATTACCATAGAATTCCTAATCCCATTTGCTTGTGAATATCAAATTTGTAAAGTATTGGACCATCAACTTCACTTATAATGGAAAACAAAAGCACACACAAAGACCCTTGAGGTCAATTCAATATGAAACAAATATCTGCTTACATTTAATATTAGTCATTTTTTCCAAATAACCTAGATACTATGAGCTAAAAATCTCCAAAAAGTTTTGTTGTCCACACAAAAAATCAATAATCAAAGGTCTCTAAAGGTTAGATCTATTCGAACTCACTCTCTTGAGCTCAACTAGTCATCTTTGGTTTTGCCTAATTGCCCTTAATCACCATGGACATAACACCAATAGTGGAGTTTGTCCTACACAACATATACAAATCAATGTGAAACTTAAATGTGGCATATTCAATTTAGTTTTCTAGCTACAACCACCACACCATGTGTAGAACATCACATATGCGATGCACCAAATCATTGAAAGATTAAAACTACACATGTGGTCATAATACCTCCTTAGTTGGTCTACGTTAGGAATATAAATCACAAGTACATGATATGATAGAAGTCACTAAATCATTATCTATGCCTTGGGCCATTTTAGACAAGCTTTGCACCATTTCCATCATAGGCAACATACAAATTAGTCTTAGGGCAATGTCATAATCACATAATTATTTATAATTATTTTTTAATAGTTACATTTCTAGTAGTATCATCAACCATTTAGACCACAAAGAGCCTTATACTCCTATAAAACATGTTTGGCAAATGCAAGCATCAAGATCGATTGAATATTAACATTACAAAGATCTTTTCATCTTTTATCTTCAAATCTTTCACCAAATTTACAAGTTCCACATGGCTCTTTAAAAGTGAGAAAAAATAACTTACATGGACTACATCAAGGCTTCAATCACATAACCAATGATAAGTTTGAGAATCTTTACATGACCAAGTTACACTTTGTGTGGCATGCAGTGAATACAAATGACAAATGGTGTACACTTCTCTATGAACATCATTATCACCCTATCTTCATACCTTGAAAAACAATCATGCCACTTGTGACAAAACAAACCAACTTGAAACCACCTTTAAAATAGTCCCCTAAAAGTTGTTGAAGGATTCATTAACATTGTAGCTGAGTTGTCATACCCACCTCCTTTAATGACCCTTTGCAAATTTAAGAATATGGGAACCCTCTAAAAAATTTCAACCAAATGTCAATGGAATGGTACTTAACTTTGATTATCAAGTGTTGTAACCTCATCATAACTGAAGAATATAAATCTTGCTTTTTGAACAACATGTTTGGTTACAACTAGGACCACATTGTGCATAATGTCTACCATTCCCCATTCACAAACCAAAAAACAAAAAACAACAAACATAAAATGAAAAAAATCTAGCAAACTTGATGTTAGTGATGATACTTTAACTCTATAACTCCATAATGTGGCTTTCAAAACTAGTTCAATCTATAAAACATTATGATAAAAAAAAAATACTTGAGATTACACCATTGTGAACAAAATTGCCAAAAGAAATTCAAACAACATCCTTAGAATGAAAATTCCAAACCACCTTAAAAACAAGGATTAGGATTCAATAAACAATCCCCAAATGTGATTAGGGTTCATTAAGAAACTAAACATGTGATTAGGATTGAAGTAAGAGACTTAAGATCGAATTGTATACAAACTTATGATTCCCCATCCACAATAATCAATTCAATGCATCTTGGTCAACCTTAATAAATTGAAAAAATCCTTACATGCATTCATAATCTATTAGGGGACTCTTCTATTTCAACAGATGGAAAACAATAACAATTTGAAATTTTTTTTTTCCCCCACACCCAATGTACATTCAACACTTGGTTTATCACATAATCTAGCCTCATTGTGCCATTGATACAAGAATTTTTGCATGTTTACTTTCAGAACTAATGTAGTATGCACCTACCATTAATCTAAGTTCTAACACATTTACATTTCTTTCTTGCGTTTATGGAACCCATCTAATTTTGACACTAATATTTTTTCCATGTCCTCAACATCAATGCAAATCATGCACCTCATATGATGTAACTTGCCATCTTGCCCAATAATAGGCTAGAACTTGGCAACCATTGACATTGTTATTCAACCTCTTTTTTTTTTTTGTTACACACATCACAAGGATGGAATTTTAGGTTCATTAACATCAATGTTAACAATAATAAAATGTTTGGAAGACCTTAGATTGTCTATACTTAAAACTTGAGATTGAACCAAAGGGAATAAACACTTCCATATCCACCTACAACCATCCAAATCTTAATGCAATTGTTCAAATTGAACCAAAAGTAGCAATACCACCACTTTTTAAGAAGAGGTGGAATTTGAAGTTGGCAAGGGGCTAAAACATGACTTAAAATATGTTGTTGGGGGATACTTTTTGTTTTTTTTTTTGGAAAGTATCCATAAATTAAACTTTAATAAATTGAACCTATAAATATAATTTATTTCATTGGTCAATAAGAAGAAGCTTTTTTTACTTTGTTGCATAATATTGAAAAACCACATGTTTTAACATGCATTTAAATGCATTTTAAAAAATGAAAATATAGGAAGGTACTTGTCATAAATGTACAAAATAAGGTTCCAAGTATGTGAAAATAAGACTATAATATATTTTTCATACTTTCAAGTTAATGGAGCATCACAATGTATTAATATAAATTCAATTTGTTCATTTTATAATCATAATCTATTCAAGTTCTAATGTAAAAAGATCTTTGAAAATTTGGAAAACTAGCTAGTTTAAAACATGTTTTTCATCTATTTTTCTTATATTAAAAGTCTTCATACTTTGTGTGTAGTTAACCAAAAACCCGATGAAGAGCCCCATGGTTTCACAATGAAACTTAAAGAGGTTTTGAATAAGTGTTGTTATGTTTATGCCATAATTATGATAATGATTGCCCTTGTGACATATTTTTGGCATATTCTACCATGTTTTTAATAGGTGCCATGGTTCCAAAAATTATTTACAATAGAAACACATTGGAAACCAACAAAAGATGATAGCAATCTCAAGAAGAGCTTTCAAAAGATGGAGACAAAATGTAGGCACATATGCACAATATTTCAAAAGGCCATGTTGTACTTAGTATCTGGGAGAAAACAATGAGAAAATGGGTAGGTAGGTATTTACTAATAGACATGTAAAATAACCACAGAAAGATAAGCCAAGATTAGCCCCACAAATAATAGATGTAGTGCTTAAAAATGTCAAAAACAAGAAACCTTTATAATTTGCAAACCTAGCTAGTCACCAAACCATGTAATCTCTAAATCAATGTCCAAGAAGAAAGTCATTATATGTTAAAAGCTATAAAACAACATTTAGCATACATGCACATATCTTAGTCTATTAAAAGTGGAAAGCTATTGATCCAAACAATAGTCATAGATATTTGGACATATGACCCATCTTTCAAATTATTAGTGATTGTCGACTTTTCTTTGATAAATCTCTTGGAATAATTGTTTCCACACCCAACAACACAAAAGTGTGACAATAACACCTACCCACTTACCAACAATAAGTTCAAGAAAAGCTTTTAGAAGGTTTTTTAAAAAAGAGAATGTAGAAATAATAACCCATAAGCAAATCTCCTAAAGTATTTCTAGGTAGATTTTTGGCAACATCAACAACTTTAAAAATTATTTTGGAAGCCCTTTTTGAAATAAATAGAATATGCAAACATAACAACTTTCAAAGCAACATATTTTTAAAATTTCACTAAAAATTTCCCATACCACCATCAATATGTAGAGACTACGACAACATAAGTGTGGGTTATATGATCACTTTAATATAAGTTGGTGTTGAAATGTTAGATTTATTTATATAACAACATTCATAACATATCATGAAAACAAGTGAATAAATTTAAAATTAATGCAATGAATTCAAAATACACAAAACATTTCTAAAACATTATAACAAGTGTTTTAAAATAATAAAATGACTTATAAAACAACTTGAAACTTTAAAAATGACATGTTCTTGGCAAACTATAAATTATAATCTTAACATAGTAGTATAATTATTTATAATATATTTTAGAAGATTTCTTTGAATACCTTTTATTAAAATATTCCAAGAATAAGAATCACCAATGAGATGATTGTGCCTCCTTCTATCATGTTTGCACCTACCTAGCAATAATGTCTATTCAAGCAAACAAATTTTTAAAAAACTAACAACAAACATGAGGTTTACAAATAAAACAAAAAATTACTTGACATAATTTTTTTAAAAAGATTATAAATTTGACTCTCAACTTCAAAAACAAGAGGGGAGAAAGAGGTTGAATAAAACAAGCTTTACTTCTTCAATCCATCTAATAAACCAATGTAAAATAATATGTCCAATTACTTGCCCAACCTTTTAAAAAGTGACACAAACAATTTCTTAATATAAATACAAAATTTGTTTTGTCTTACAACCAATTACATATAAAAGTAATTATTTCCAAGGGCCATGGATTGAATGTGCAAGAATCCAACCCAAACTCCCATATCCACATCCACAAGCAACATTGAAGCTTGATGATGAAGAGAACTCCTCTTGTTGTTTTTGGGAAACCAAATGCCCATTACAACTATAACTAATCCACTTGGAATAATACCAAACGTGCAACATGTCACTAGGTTGAGACAAATTACAATGCACCTAAATCCTTCTTGCACATCATGCAAACTAGATTTTTTAATTCTTTGATGAAATTTCCATTAGACAAGGATTTTTTGGGAACTATTTGGTTAAGGCCACATTCATTTTGTCTTCTTCAAGTTTTGTTCACAAAAGGTGCAATCCACACACAAGTTTGTTCTAGGTGTTGCAACAATTGATTTGTCATCAATTGGGTTTCTCTACACTATACTATAAGAAACATAAACTTAAGAGGGTATTTTTGATGATTTTGGGCTTTGCATAATCACTTAAATTGCTCTTTGTCTAATCATCTTTGTTGAAAATGATGAATCAAATATGTCATTTATCAATCACTTCTTCCCAAATTTGTAGCTTGATCAATATTAGATTGGGTGTTAACAATCAAACACATGTGATTGCAAGGTGATTAGTGCTTCGATTACATCATCATCTACATTGTAAAAGTAGTAACAAGTAAAAAGAGATTTCAACTATGTCATTATATTTTGTCATTATTTTGTTATACAGATGTGATGAGAAAATAACTTATTTTTGTTGGACCCAATGTTCTATTAAAAGGAATTGTATTAATTGCACCTATCATTCCCATACCAATGCACATGTGATTACTGAGTTTGTTGACCATGATTAATATCCTTGCAACATCCAAACAACCAATTGAAGCTTTTGGCATGCATAAAAAAAAATAGTTTTTATGCAAAAGTCACAATCACACAACAAATTATATTATACAATTTGTTCAAATTCTTCATGCAAATGATTAAACCTTAAAACCTTGCAAGATCAACAAATCATATGCACTACATGAAAGAAGCCACCAAATGATCGAACATTGCACAAACCCTAATGCAAAATGCACAAGAAAGGAAATATGCACATACCTAGAAGATGTTGTGTGTTGTTCAAGCGACCACTACTCATCTTTCCTCACATCCTATGCTCAAGTTTGTACCAATCTTGTGTGTGAACATGGTGTAAGACTTACATTCCATATAAATGTAAATGTTATAATGAAATTCATTTACACTTCACGTAATGTATAAGGTCTATCTACATTCATGTAAGTGTAAATGTAGAACACATCACATGTAATTGTAAAACCATGTAAATATATTTTATGTCATGTAAATATGGATTGCAAGTAGGTATAATTATTAAAGGTATTTTAATATATACACTTAACACACACTAAAACATTTACACAACACCATGCAAGTGTATTTGACAAATATTTACACTACTCCCATGTAAGTGTAAAAAGTTTTAGCGTGTAAGTGTAAATGACGCATGATTTCCGTGTCATTTATACAATTATTTGCACTTCCACACACAACATTGGTCTATACTCAACCAAAAACATTATGTACTAAACTCAATCTTTTTCCTATTCACTTATTGACTACCGATCAATGAGCCAAAATAGTTCTCTATTAACACGCCTAAAGCACTACCTCATGCACACAAAAAGAATGAAGCCAACAAAATAATAAAATTTGCAACCTTGCCTTCCCGTAAAACCTTGTTTTTGTCTTGTAGAAAAAGGTGATCCAATTGCGATGTTCATGACCTTGCAACACAATCAACCTAGATGGTTAGAGAATCCAACAGCATTTTGAGGCACTCACAAGGCATTTGAAACTTGTTGGGAAAAGTTATTTGACAACACTAGACTGATTGAAGTCAGGCTACTTGCAATGGTCCCCATGCCTTCAGCAAAACATTGGAGATGAAAAAAGCTAAATGTATTGTAAAAGTCGCAAGCTAAAAATGGAGAAAGAAAACCCCCTTCCAAATTACTGCTAATGGTCGAAAACAGCCTCCATGAACAGCCTCTGTGCATACTGGACTCTGTCACATCCATGTTTTTCACACCCGTAAGTGAACTGAGAAGAAACAAGAAAGAAAAACATTGCCCAATGTTCATACTGATATGGGAAGCAAAGTATTCCATCACTGTTATGCAACAGTTTGGTATGTCAGGAAATGAAATGATCCAACACTCTATTGTGCCATCGAGACAAGCCAAGTTGAAACCAGCAAGAGGATCTGCAATAGTTCTCAATTGATAACAGCTGGTGGTCTAATGATCCTGATTTAAGATTTTCAGTTTTGTTTGATGATCAAGTATCAAATGAAGTGCACTTGCAGAAACTACTTTGTACCCCAACCCTATTAAGTCAAGCACAGTTATTGAGAAGTGGACAACCTCGACTATGTCAATGCACCTCCTTCCTCAAGCCAACAGGTCTTAGCATAAACTTGTTGATAAGATTGAGTTGGGCCCCAAGATGAACCTCATGAATGCATCCAGATGATGCAACAAGCAGCAGAAGTCACAAAACCTGTATGACGGTCAAAATTAGATCATGAGTATTCTTCAGAAAATGGGTAACAGCAAAATGGATAAACATCTTTTGGCTCTACAATCAATCAACAAACAACAATTATGCTATCTGTGAGGATCTGAAACTTTGAAGACATACCCAAAACTGCAGGTATGTCAGAAGAACTTATTTTGCTGCTACACCTAAAATCTCTTTTGGCATCTTCACAAACTGACAGACTGCTGGAACTGTCCCTCACACACATACTCAAAGGTCTCAATGTGCTTATCACCAGTTCAGTTTTGTGCTTCAGTTCAGGAAAACAGCTTTCTGAGTGGTAACCACAATGTGGCCCACATGCTTGAATAAGTAACTAGGTCAGATGAACTACTGCGTATACTGTGTACTTCAATGCATCAACAAGCCAGTCGACCAAGAGTTGGAGATTGTGATAATGTAACTCACCTGGACCTTGTTTGAAAACTGCAGACAGAAGCAGATGATGTTGGAGAAGTGGTGGAAGAAGAGTCTGAGCTTCCAAACAGAGGAGGAAAAGCCTCTGGACTCCACATGCTCAGATGCTGGAGGTGGATTATCAGAAGAATCTGAGTGGATGCTCAGAAGACTTTGAACCAGTAACTATTGTCTTGAATCAGATTATCAGGGGGGACTGGTTGGTAGCATGCCTAGGTGAAGCCCACAAGATTTACTTCTATAATCCTATTACACTGAATGGTATTAAAGCTGAGTTGGTTGACAGATGATACCATTTCCAGTGAGCTTGACAAGCTGTGTTGGTTAAGCATAGCAATCTACTTGCCAGTGTGCTCACCAACATCATCTCCCCCCAAACCCCCCCCCAAACCCACAAAACAAACCCCACCCCACCCCCACCAAACCCACCCAAAACAACACCCACCCCCACACCCCCCCCACCCCACA
>Ga0116227_10003642_pt1 | contig 34133 bp, 9 predicted proteins | sample S1TSphgellanicum_FD_89693 | JGI IMG/M metagenome (GOLD analysis project Ga0116227, IMG submission 89693) | Host-associated microbial communities from peat moss isolated from Minnesota, USA - S1T2_Fb - Sphagnum magellanicum MG | ecosystem: Host-associated > Plants > Peat moss > Unclassified... | reverse complement strand
TTACTTTGCGGCTACTATATTAAATGCTGAGATTCAGCATTTCGCACTGAGTTTCAGCATTTCATACTGAGATTTAATAAACTTTCCTTACTTTGCGGCTACTATATTAAATGCTGAGATTCAACATTTCGCACTGAGTTTCAGCATTTCATACTGAGATTTAATAAACTTTCCTTACTTTGCGGATACCACTAAAAGAGGGGTTAGGGGGTGAAAGACAGGGTGAAGACAAGGTGACTTTACCGATATCTTTATTAGCTGCTGTGAGATTGGCGGTAGTACTATAGCGTCTGCCCAGCGAAACTGGCCAAAACGGACTTCCAGCCTACGCAGCACAAATCCGGCTAACTTGGAGCATGGTTAATATGGCCTTGGCACATGCACATCTAAGCCCCCCCTGAAGTCCCTGCTTTTGCCCCCCACTTTGCCCCTAAGGTTTAAAAAAAAAAGCTAGTATTTTTACTAATATTAGTTTATTTCTAATATTTGTAATATAAAATAATATTAGTTCTAATATTTCTAAATATCAGTTCTAATATTTACCCTAATATTTTAAGAGGGGTAAAAAATAGAACTCCCTTTTAAAAAAATAAAAATCATATTAAGGTTTTATTTTTTCTACAAGATATTCAATTTTAGAGTTCAGTTTGTCTTTTGGGTTTTAGCATTTTGAGAGCTTTCTGATTTTTTAGGTTTTTAATATTTTGTCTTCTGTGATTTTGTGAGTGTAAAGCTTGCAACAAGTTTTAATTATTTATATTTGAATTTCATAGTTGGTGTTTTGCAATGAATTCAATGACAATTGACATTGTATTATTGATTTATTTTTTATTTTTTTGATCGTGTTGAGATTTTGAGAATTAATTATCATAAGACATAAAAAATTGATTCAAGTGAAGAATTTATTCTCGGAGTTCAAAGTACCATTAATTTTCATATAATATCTATTATTATTATTTTTAACACAAGGTGTGATTGGCTGCACTTGCTATTTTTCCCAAAATATTTCCTACAATTCGTATTGTTGTTCAATGAATGGATTACACTCTAGCTAGAATTCCAATAGATTTTCTACCTTTCATCATAGAAAGGTGTAAAAAATGTTTACATGTTCACCCTGAGAATATGTCACCATTTTCTCACACTTGAAATCTTAGGGCTTACATATAATCTATTTATTTTAGTAGCCACCATTTGGTATGCATCTTGCCTATTGCCCTAAGTATAAGCCTTTTTGTTATTTTTTTAATTCATCAATTGTGAAGCCGTCTTGCACCTAAAATTTAAAACCAATTTCTCCCATGCATTTTGCTCCTTTTTGTGGATTCATGTTGTTGGTTAGCCCTTGATTTATCCTCTAAGGATTCATGACATCAAACTCCCTTCTTATGATGGGTGTAATCATGGTTGAGGTATAATAACAGGAACCATGACATCCATTTGTCTTGTGTCATGAGTCCTAAATCAAGTGCTTAACAAAATGAATGTTTTCAAATGTTAAACAATGAAAGAGGGATATGTATGTTTAGGCTTTCAACTAATATATGTTATAATGAATAATTCAAAGCAATTGAACAAATTTTGTATGTTTTATTCAAATATAAACCAAAAAGGAATGTACTATTACTTAGACATTCTAGAATGACATACTTTCAATTAGAGTGCCAAAACCCTATTAAAAAATCAAATAATGTCTTTTTTTTTAATACCCATATCTCCTATACTTTTTTCCAAACCTTTGGAATGTAAATTTTTAATTAACAAAATTAACATGATTATCCTTATTAAAGCATCCGTTTTATGAAAAAATCCAATTCTATCATCAATTCCACAAAATTTGATGATTTACCATACTAAAAAAATTATGCCATTGTATAGAACATATTTTATTCTATTTATGATTAAAATATGGAACAATTTGAACAAATATTGCTAGTCCTATTGAGTCAACTTTGATAAAACTATGTAATGGGCATAGTTCTTAAACCATCTTTCAAGACATTTAAGGACATGTTTTAATCATCCAAATCATAAAAAATCACCACCATTTTAATATAAAAAAATGTGAATATTTAATGAAAAAAACAATATACCAAATAAATTACTTCATAAATGTAATGGTCATTCAAAGTAATATCTTGAAAGTGATTTTGGGGTGATACATTCCTTTTGTGTACCCTAACCGTGATTACACCTTGATCCATTTTGTAGGGGGGAGTTCATAGTTGAAAATTTAAGCCCAAAGTTTGGCTCTTGGACATGTGTTGTTGAAACCCTAAACATTTATGATGTCGATTGTCAATTGTGTGTTGATTTGAAATGTGTAATATGGTAATCTATAAGACCATGGACCAAATAGCCCAAAAATCAAACAAAAACTCTCAAAAATTACAAAGGGGAAGGTAGTTTCCCATGATTGCCATGGGGAAAGCAACCTTGCCTTCCAACATAAAATTAAAAAAGTGAAATAAAAACAAAATCAATTGAAATTTCTAATTATTCATTGTGAAGGTAGGAAGGTAACTATATTTTAACCCCACATTTTAATAATTGGGAAAGTTGTTGGTCGGGTAAGCCAATAAGCAACTTGTGATTTCCACCAAATTACCTTACCTTCATGAACTATTACCTTCCACCAATTTGTCTACAAACTATTCCTATTGTCTTGCAACAATTACCTTTTAACATGCTTCCCTACTCCAAAGAGCTAATTTTATGTATAACATAGTTAAGTATAATAAACTAATATGAGAACTACAATATTCTACATCAAATTATATTCAATTACTATCATACTAGAAAGTAAGTATAATGAGAATAAAATAAAACAAAATTCTACCACATGATACACACAAGGTTCTTTAGTCTCTACACACATTTGCATTACTCTTTTTTCATATAACATTATCCGTTGCATTCCTCCAAAATTCCATACAAAAATGGTAAGTGGTCCATATCCAAATCCCCCTTTCACAAGACCACACAAGGTCCACACTTCTCCCACCAAAATAGGCTCTCGTATCCTAATTCATTCATAAATCCCTCATGGTGAATTATAAACAAATATTAATCACCCATTTCAATGGATCAATTAATCCTAATGGCTTCATCCTTAGGATAGACTAAGGGGTGATAAGTAATCTATCACTAATGACTATCTAGTTACTAGGATGCCCATATGACTAATTAGTCTAGGTGGAATTTCTACCTTTAACATGCTCTTACAATGAAAATTACAATTCTATTATTTTGAAGTGGTCTATTGTGGCTAAAAACACTACCTCATTCCAAAAGGAAATGTCTCCCTTGAATTGGATGTTGGCCACCTTGTTTACACAATCTCTAGTTGAGAGTTTGTGCAACTACAATAATGTTTAGTTGTGGATTAACTTTGGCAAAAAATGCCTTTATGCTCCTTTTGTGAGTTCATGGCATCCCTATCCTAAAAAACTACACATTTGGGGAGGCTATGCTAAATTGGTCCTTTTACATTAGGGGAGTTTGGAAGATTCAATGGGGCTATTGTCCCAAAGCTTAGGTTTATGAAAACTTTGCTCTATTTGCTAAATCATTCTTTGGGTCAACTCATGGGTTTTTTGTAATCATGTTTAAATTAACCATGCTTGGATGTCTCCCTATATTTTGACCAAGGAATTTGATGTCATGATCAAGAGGTTGTTGAAACAATATGGGGCATGGCTCCAAGAATGATGTTTTGGATTGGCTAGAAACATCATCTTTTCCTTGACTTGGATTATTGCAAAAATATAATAAATGTTACCTCTAATTACACATGCTTACCATTTATATGTCAAACTTGCATCTTGGCACTACATTAAGGGTCTAACTTTGTTTTTAACATTAATAATGATTTCCTTAAGTTCCATGGCAACTTAATTTGTCATATGCATTAAACTTGATTTTCCCAAGAATTAATCCTTTTTGGTTATCACTTGAAACAACTTACGGGCTTGAAGACAAAACTTTTTCTTTCCATTAACATATCTAAGTGTGATGTTTTGATTTTAGCCTTGATTGTAATTGAGAGAATGCATGCCTTTCTAATCCATGTCTAAAGGTTTTGTTCCAACTCCAATGTTTGCCAAGAGTTACTTGATAAGTTTAAATTCTAATTATAAGTCTATACTTCTTGATTTTGGTCTAGTAAGGTGGGATGGTTGAAGGGAACCACCTTTATTCTTGTTTTTGCCATATGCTATTATCTTCCATGTGAGGTTAGGGGTTTCTTCTACTTCTTGTTGAGATGCATGGGCAAGATTGAAATGTTCTATTTCTATGTCATGGGCTATTGCCCAAACATGTTGAATTGGTTGGCTTCTCCTATGTGTTGATTTTGTTAGTTGTGAATGAATAAAATGCTTTTGCCTCTTTGTTGCCAAGCTGTAAAAGGGGTTACTAACTCTAACAATGGGAAGTTTATCTCAAAGAAGACCTTGTGATTTGTTTGGGCCAATTTTTCCTTTGGGGGGTCCTTTTTGCAAGGCCAATTTTGAGGAACGTCACCCACTTTCTTTTGACTTTTGCTTGGCTTTTCTAGATGGGGTTGCCTCTTGTTTTTTAGCTATGCTTGGATGCATGTGTTGTTGGCAAGTTTTTAATGATTTTGAACTAAGTTTTTGTTAGTAGGTAGAGACACATAGGGTGGTCAATAGCCCTACATTTGAGACATCAACTAATTATGTAGACTAGTTGTAGTTTAAAGTCTCCTTTTTTATCCACATGAAGTAGGACAACCGATTGAAATAACTTGCTTAGTTGCTCCACTAACACCTTTGTCCTTGGGCCCAACATTTTAGCCTTTTCAAACTCTAAGTTGTCAATGAATTGGACCATCCTTATTTGGTTACAAATTGATTTCTATATGTTTATATCCTCATGAATTGGCTTAACCCCACGGTTTAAATCCAAATTGGGTGATCTAGGTTTTCATTTTCTTTGGAATTAAATGAAAACAAATGTGGTTTCTAACTAAAAAAGGCGATGGGTTGGTTTTCATACTTGTGACCTAAATGGTTTGATGTAGATGTTTTGCCTTGTTCCTTTTCAAATTGTATCTCAAAGAATCTTTTTTCCTTCTTTGTCAATTGTTTGAAAGACTTATGCAATTTATCATTTGCCCAACTATTCAATATTTTCATTCTAACTAGTGAGTCTTTTTTCAAGGTTTGGCATTGCGTGCTAAGGTTTGCTAACGCCTCTTAGGGAAAAGTAAATCTTAGATCTTAGCTTTTATTTCCTCTTGAAAGAATTATTGTTGTGTTGTGACAATTGTTTCTATTTACATCATGGTTAATCCTCCTAGGCCTAAGGGGTTTAACTAATGTTGTGGCATCTTTGTTTGTAGAAAAAGGTGTGATAATTTTCTCTTGACCTTTACTATGGCTATAGGAGGCAAATTACATTTGTCATTTTGATGTGTTGTCCTTATTTTCATGGTCTTGGTTTGAACCCACGACATCATATCCAAGTCTTTCAATGTTGCTATATTGTCCTATCTAAAAGCCTCCATGCCTTCTTAAATCATATTTAAAACTAAAATGGGGAAGGCTTTCTTTTGGTGTTATCTATCATAAAAACATGATTAGACTTTTCAAGAAATGACATATCTTCAAACCTCATTCTACAACTTAATTTAGATTTTTCTTATTTTCCTTGTGGACGACATTGATCTCCTTCTCATTGATGTTCTACTCCCACGTTTCCTTTTATATGGATCCTTGTCCCTCTATTAGTGCCATTCATTGAGTTAAAAGACTCCATTCTATTGATATTCCAATTGTATAGGTTAAGTTTCTTAATGTTGATCACACACTTTTTAAAGATTGGACTACCTTTTGAAGTGTTTATGTAACCCCCTTTCGAAAGCTCCTTGTTAATTTTTTAAAAAAAAAATTACTTAAAAAAATCCCATGTAGGTTGAAAAGTGATTTAAAAAAACCATCAAAATTAAAATTAAAAAAACCACAAAAAGTTTGTATTGTTGAGAATAGGAAAAAAAATTACACAAAATTTTACATTGTTACAATATTTTTAAATGAATTATGACCTTTTCAAAGGGTTTTGTGAAAAAAAAATTCAATTTTTTTGCCAAAAAAACAATGAAAAAAGCTAAATTCACCACATTTAGCATATGTGGTCCTACATGTAACTAAAAAGTAGTAGGGTTATAAAAAAAAATTAGCTTCCCATATTGTTGCAACCCCACTATGAGGGAGTTGTGAGGTTGCCACTCGCACTCCTGAAAATGGGACTTGGGAGTCCTCTGGGACTCCCAAAAACTTAGAGCACGATTGTAGGGGTCAAAACACCTTGCATTGAGGCATTATTTATATCGTTGGAAAGGTCTTGAAGTGTAGATGTCCAAAATGGCCTCGCATGAGCCATTTGGACATTTGCAGCACAAGTTATGGTCGAAAGAAAGGCCGGGAGTCAAATTGGCAGTTTGACTCCCGACCACTAAAAGTCGGGAATCGACCTGATTCCGGTGCGTGCATGGGGGAATGTGACACACTTGGAAAGGTCTCGAGGAGAGCTACAACTTTGGTTCAGACCTTTTCCCGATCTGAGTTCGGGGCGAGAAGTTATGAGCGTCCAAACTCCCGGGAGTCCAAACCGGGACAGTTTCGGGATTCCACTTTGGGAGTCCCGGGAAAAAGAGCCATTTGGGTCCAAGTGCGGTGGAGAGCTGCAGAAAATACTATATGGGGGGAGGTGGTGGCTTCCCTCGAGTCGGGCCGTGGTGAATTAAGTGAGTCCAAGGTAGCCCGTGGTTTGTCCCAACACCAAAAGGGTGCAGAATGAGTTCTAACCAACTTGTTGGTTGGATTTGGATGCAGGACCGTATAATTGAGTAAGCTTGTCCCTCCTCCTAGTCTATCCTGGAGCTTTCAGCACACCCCTCTCACCCCCCTAAGTGCTGGAAGTTGGGAGCGTGCCCCGAGTCCTAAAAATTCTGCAACTTGAGTGACTTAGCCCCAACTTGGGGCTAATTAGGGACTTGGGAGCGCGTCACATATGTCTTATAACCAAACCTAACTAAGTCTTCCTAGGACAATTGCTAGTGTGGCTACATCACAAAATTGAAAAAAAAAACATTAGTTGGGAATAATGATTTATTTACATGTAATATATGTAGGGTTTCTTTGGGGGAATAAAATCCATGAGAAACTTCCCATGATGTCAAATATCTTTTCATTAATCACAATATGATCATTTGCTTAATTTGCCATGACCCTAACTTTGGGCTCAAATGTCACAACCAACATTGAAACAAAAAAAAGTAAAAAATAAACACAAACCTTGACTTGGCTCAAAGACACTCCCAATGTGAGTTGGACATGTGTGTTACTACAAGGGAGAAACCTTCAAGCCTCTCACTTTGGCAATTTGAACTCTTGTGAAATTCCAAGATTTTTGGGGCAAGACTTGGAGAATCAAATGATCTTTAAATCCGTGAAAAAGGTGTCAATGTGAGCTACAATGTGATAAGCTTGCATTGTCAAATAAAAATTTATAGTTAGAAGTTATGGCCACTTGGAGAATCACAATGAGAATGAAAAATTTAACTCCTATTCACTTAGAAGTGTCATAAATTCATGTTTTATTGAAGAGCTTGATATGGAATCGAAACGTTATATTTTCAAAAGTTTTACAAAATATAGCTTTAACTCATCTCATTATATACATTTTGAGAAAGTTATGGTGTCCCAAAGTTTCAATTTGGGAATGAAAAACCAAATTTTTTGAAATTCTCATTTTTGGTAATTTTGGGAAAGTGCCATTGAAACATCACTCCTATCTAGTGAGCTACAAAGCATATTATAAAGAGGAGGCCGATGCCTCTCCAAGTCTAAGCACGATAAGTTCAATATGAGTTTGTGGTTGTTAGATGTCCCAAATTTGGTTGTAATTATACTAATTGTCTTCTTATTTTGGTTTGTGTAATTGAGGTGAGTAAGAGAAGAATGTGAAATGTTTCGTCCTTTCATATTATCCCCAAGCTTTTGCACAAACCTCCAATACAACCCTCTCTTCATGACACAAGGAGCTAGGGAATGGCCCCAAAGTTCAAAAGTCTTCCACACTCGAACTCTCACATGACCTTTGTGTCATAGCACAAGGAGCTAAGGAGCATGCCCAAAGCTTGAAAGTCTTGGGTAACACATTGTATCAAAGAATTAATTTCATACCATTGGCAAGCTTTTGAGGGCACATCACAATTGCTTCCTTCAAGAGTTCCAAACTTACTTCCCCAAGGGACTATGTTATACTTGCAAACATCATGAATTGATGTTCATATTGTGAACTAAAAGAATCCATGCAGTCAGCATCCCATTTTGTCACTCATTAAGAAAACTACAAATATATTCAATAAAAATTGAGACCAAACAAAACAAACAATGAATATGAGGGATGGAAATGTGTATGCAAGTTGAAAAGACAAGAAAAAAGATGAATCATAACATCCATTGCGTTTTGTAGAAAGCAGAACTTCAAGAACACTACCAAGGGTAATGGAGATTGCAGATTAATCTTACCTCCATTGCCCTTTTCAACTTTACATTCTCCCCAATACACTAGCTTTGCAATTCCAACTTGTGATCGTTCGGTAACATTGTCTTTTCAACTTATGTGTGCATCTCCATTTTCTTCAACTGTGTTTCTAGGCCATGTTGTTCAAAAAGCACACTGATGTTACTCTCACACATTCTCTACAAGAGTAACATTAGTGTGGTGATAGTAATTGACAAATTTTCTTGTCCCAAATCTCACTTCTCCCCCTTCCGCATCCCTTGTGTTGATGTTCTTGGCATGACACTTACAAATAATAGACACCAAAGTTCCTGACACCACATTTCAATCATGCTACCTAGTTTAAGGAACAATAGGAGGAAACATTGTGCATGAATAATATCACATGTAAGGACTTTGCAGTTAGAGAAGGTGTAAAACCCTACAGAAAATTGGGCCACAAGCATATTGTACTCTTAGTTTGTACGCACAACTCTATTTCCTTACTCTTTTCACACCTTCCCATGACACCACTAACTTGCCAGATCACACAAACTTCCCCAATTGTCAACCGAACTGTGGTGAATGAAATTGTATTATGGAATCAAAATTGCAGACATTTTACTTCAGTCAGTCCTCTGTATCCTCGAGAAGTTCCTCAGGATCTTCCATGATGAATTTCCCCTACTTTGGTATATTTCCGAAGAAAACTATGTCCCTATGTGCGCTTTATAGATAGGGAGTTTAGGGTTGGACAAGAGTTTTTCAAAGCCAACATCCTCCTCAACCCTCAAACCTTCAGCCTTTGAACCCCAACCCTAAATTCTACATATGACAAATTGCAAGAAGTTACAGTCTTGCAGTTGCTTCAGGTCATTTTCAAACCTTAACTACTATCTACTGCCACCTCCAGGATAGTAAGATGACAAGAGAATCTCATGAAAAAGTGTTTTCAACGCTGCCTGGATATCTCAAACACTCTCTCTCTATCCCCAATGGTGGGTTTACACAAGAGCTTGCTTACAGCTATTACAGTCCTAAAGGGTCTCGCTTTCACATTCAAAATCACATCCTCACCTACAACTTGAAGTGAGAATTTTCCTTACAGTAATCAGTTCAGATCAACACCTGAACCCAGCTCTGCAAAACATCACAATCCCATTTGACAAAGCTCTTCCAGCTCTCATTGAGTTCTTCCATGATAGATCATTTGTCAATCTTTCCACAGCTGAGAAGGGTATGTGTTTGCCAGCATTAGTTCTAATTTTAAGGATTGAACAAAGCCTTCTATAAGATTGGAATGCTCAATCTCCTCTAGTGCAGAAAATGTGAATCATGAAAGAATGATCAAGAGAACTGTTCATGGAATCACCTTTGAAGTGTTGGAGGACAGGTAATATACAAGTTTGTCATCATTTGCAGAAGCTGCAAATTTGTATCAGACAACATACTATGAAGCTGACCGCTGCATCAACTCAAACCACTGTCGCAAAAGATCAGCCAGAGTGCGTGGGAGTGCTTCAATATCACGCAGAAGAATGTAGTAAGGAAAGGGGAAGGCATCAAGATACTTTGAGAAGGATGGAGCTCCGTTTGAGAATGAGACAGACTGCATGTCCAGAATTGACTCTTGAGGGTTATCCAACACAAGAAATGCCAGGAGTTGCTTTCGATTCATTGCATCCCTTACACACCTCCTCAAACTTTCCTTCTCATGAAAGCGCCCATCTGCAAGAATGAGCACCAGCTGTTGCAAATTGTTCTGACCTGAAGGTGCTGTGGCATGCCTGGCAGCAAAATCTAGCATGTGTGTCAGATAGTGCAGCAAATCCACCATTGGCTCATCAGCAATGGTATTCTCTTGCCGGAAGGTGAATTGTGAAACCATGTTCAGCCCAGCTTCACTAGAAAAGGGCTGGTCAAAATCATGTAAAAGACGCACATTCCCTTTCTCTCCAAAACTTGCCACTGCCATTTGACCTATCTCCAACTGTGACATGGCTCTACAGATTGTAATGAGTGCCTCCAATGCAATGTGGCCACAGTGACTCTCTGACATACTCCTAGAGTCATCAATAGCCAAGACAACTTGGTACTGCCGTTTACTGGCCTTGGTCCGTCGGAGCCATATCTTATCCTTCCGGAACTGGCTGGCCACATAGGGTATAATTTTCTTCATATTGATACGTTTACCAGATCGATAGTCCCCCTCCAGCTTTGCTGCCAAGGTTGGCTCCAGAATCAAGCGTAGCTGCTCTGCCAGCTCCTGAGAGAGGCGGACCGTCAACTGCTCAAACTTCTGCCACATCACTCTTGCAGACTCTCCAGTGCCATCCCCTTCTCTCAGCTTCACTTCCAAATCTTTCCGGACATCTCTCAGTTCCTCTTCAGTCCAGGATTGGGAGTCTAGTTGGCTGTTGGAGTTCATCACCTGCTGATCAACTTGAGGGCCTCCAGCTAAGGATGTAAGGGAGACAATGCTGTCATGTCCCTTGGTTCGCTGTTCCAACTCAAACTCAAGCTGAGACTCCTCAAAGGTGGTACTCAGGGGAGCTTCTTTGTTCTCTTCAACCCTTGCCTGATTCATATCAAGTGACCTTCCCTTCTTCAAGCTCGTGCTAAGTTGGGTTGCCTGGACTCCTTCCATATCCTTGTCATCTATTTCTTCCTCAAGTTGTAGTTTATCCAGACTAGGTGGCAGTGGCTCATCATTGGTTGTATCCTCCATATCCACATCTTGGGGTCTCTGCTGTTGGCTCTGGCTTTCAGCTAGCTGGTCGTCTGTTGCTGCACCCAGAGCTTGAGCACTCCCTTTCTCCTCCTTCTGAACATACTCATACATTCCCTTATCTTCCTCTGTGCCATTAGGCAATTCTTCTCCTGGTACCATGTCCTCATCAGGTACTGAGCTAGCATCCTGTAATTGCACCATCTCCTTCCACTGCTTCAATGCGTCTCCTAGTCTTCTGTACGGATTTGCTTCTAATTTGTCCAGGCTTGGAGTTGTCTTGGAGTTCAGAGCAGGGTTTGACACACAGGAGCTTTTATCCCCACTGCTATTTTCAATAGCTGATTGTTGCAATTGTGATGTTGTTTGATCTGGTAAAGCCTCAGTGTCCCCCATCTGCTGTTTTGCTTCGTTGCTGCCAATGTCCATTTGATCTCCGCTCCTGCCAAATATTGCAGCAGATGCCTCTGCACCACCCTTTGCTCTTGAATCTGACTGGAAATCTGGGGCTGGGATGTCTTGTGACTCTGGCATGGCCTTCTCATTCAAGAGACCTTCTCCATGATGGTCACTCCCATCCACAGTTTCACTGCCTTCCACTCCTTTCTCTTCTTTTGACTTAGTTCCCCCCTCATTATCATGTTTCTCCTCCTCAACATTGGCTTCTTGCTCTGTTTCTGGACCTTCCTCTTGAGATTTCTCTTCATGCTCCTCTTCAACTTTGCCTCCTCCATCAGGGAGCCCCTTGGACTCATCATCATCCATTACCTCCTGCTCATCACACTCCATCGCTGCATCAACCCCCCCCAAGTCTTTCTCACCATCTCCCATATCTTCATCAGCTTCCATGTCTTCATCCTCCTCCCCTTGACCATCTAGATTCAAATCCTCTGGTAGTTCAAGTTCTTCTTCAGTCCGTGGTTTTACCCCACTTGGGTCTTCATAAGCCTCCTCTTGATTCATCCCAGCCTCGTCAGTTTCTGCCACCCCCTGTTCCTCCTCAATGTCTTGTGCTTTTGCTGATTCAGAATCCTTTCCAGGCTCCTCCTTCTGTGGTGTTTTTCCTTCACCACCTTTGTCTTCTTCTTCCTGCTTGGCACGAAGTTCCAGATCCTCAGAACTTGCACCTGCAATTGGAGCCTCTTTCTCATACTTCTCTTTACCATCATGTTGTCCTCCATCATTCTCATCGTCATCATCATTCCACAACTGTTCATCGACAATTTCACTCTTCTCACCAGTCTCACCCATCTGTGATTCCAATTTCCCTTCATCCTCTTCTTTGTCTACGTCCTCATCTGACTCATCCTCACTGAGATCAAGCATGTCACCATCAAAGTCCTGTTCCATCTCTACACCTTTTTCGCCCTTCTTCTCTGCACCATCAGCTGTTGGGGCATCTTCATTCTTTTCAGAAGTACCGATCAGCTGGTCCTCATCCTCAATCTGATCACTTACATCTTTCTTCCCTTCTCCTTCACCCATTCCTGTTCCATCAGCATCCTCAAATTTTTCACCACCTGCTTCACCACTCTCCTCTTCCTTGGTGATGCAAAACCCTTCTGTATACAGTGAGTTGAATAGATTGGACAGAATATATCCAAGCTTAGACACAGTCTTCTGCAGGGCCACATAGTCATTCAAGATCTGCATTCCTGCAGCCTGCAGCATTTCCACAGGGATATGGATACAACCCAACAGCTTCCCTATATTCATTGGAGCATCACTGCCAGTGATCACATTGGCATCCAAAGTCTCTGCAGCCAAGGATACAGTCCTAATAAGAGAGGCATATATCTGATCTAGATGCAAAGCTGACATCTGCATGGTGATTGCAGAATCCATCAATTGGATTGTCCCTAGAATTTCAAAATCCACTTCAATGGGTCTGTCAGTATCATGTGAGACATATGTTTCTGTCTTTCTGAGCTTTTGGACGGCCACAAGCACCTCTGACACTACCATTCCAAACTGCTTCACAAACGGTGTGAATTCATGTTGATCTCCTATCTTGACACATTCTCTGCTCATCTCTGCCTCAAAATTCTCCGACAACTCAACCCCCTTGCTGAGAAGGCCTTGTAACGAACGCAGGCCTGGGACTTGGTTGCCACTATTCTGAGATGAAATGCTGAGGAACTGTGTCTGTGTTTTTTTCAGAATGATGAAGTTCTCAGAGAGAGACTTGAGCATGATAGGAGTGATCAGCAGGGGCCATGTTTTCTCCCAACCTGAATACATTATGTCACTTCCCCCACCAAGATGCTGGTCAAGAGCTCTCTTGCAGTCTTCCAAGTTGGTCAAGAGCGTTGCAAGCATCGCCTTTACAGAGCTGGCCTCACAAGGTATACTATTCTCAGTTGGGCACCTCTGCAAAGCTTCAGATGTTTTGAAAAGAAGAACTGATTCTGCAGATGCATGGCAGAGCAAGTCGAGGACTTTCTTTTGCTGCCACATCCACCACCTCAGTGACGCTTGCTGCTGTGGCAAAGGAGATTGACCAGCACCAAAGGATGCTAAGAGACTTGTCAAGTTCATGAGTTGCATAAGTTTTGTGGTGAATTCATAGGCTGTGCGGCGCTGTTTGCGCTGCAAATAAAGCAGATGCTCCATGTACCTTGTGGAAACCTCCACTTCCCGCAAGCTGAGTGCTTTGTTGAAATCCAGCGCCTTTTGCCAGAGACGCTGCATAAGTGCAATATTATTATAGTAATAGTCATTTGCCTGCCTCCAAACCGTGGAGCTGGTATTGATCAAGCTTGAGCCAAAGTATTTGTCCAAGTCTCCTCCTGTTTCTAGCTTTCCTACAGGTTTCCTTCCTGTCCAGCAATCAAGCAATACTCCCACATCAAAAGGAGGCTCCTGGAACCATTTTTTTGGACTACGCTTATCCTTCGGCACAGATGATTTATGATGTGAGAGACCAATCTGGCGCAACACTTTCAGTAGATCAGCAAGTGCCTTCTTCTTCACTGCTAGCCTCTTCTCTCCTTGGCGCAACTCTGCAGACCGGGTAATTACTGCTAACCCAAGCATTCCAAGTGCATCCACCCCTTCTTGTTGGGCCCTGCGTCGGTCACTGGGCAGGAATACCTCAGCACCTATAAAGCTACCCATCTTGGAAGTGAGTGATGGTAGCCGCTTTACCTCTGGAAACTCCAGAGGGATGGTAGAAATTAGAGTTGTCATTTGAGCTAATTTCTCTGTGCAATACTGACCCCACTCATCCACCTCAAAAGCCCCAACCACTGGGACTCCAAGTGGTTCAGAGACTTGTTTAATATCCTCTGACTCTTCCTGCCCTGAGACAAGTGCAGGTTCAGTGACTTGAGATGAACTCAGTGAGGTCAACATCTGACTGCCCATGCGCAAGGACCGTTTCATTAACAGCTCAATTACAGGTCGCTTGAGGAGATCATCATATTTGCGGATAAGTTTGTGAAGTTTGCGATGTGTCTTCTCTGCTGAGAGGGCCAATGCATAGTAACCACGATCCTCCCACTTTGTAAGCTTGACAAAATCCTTCAGCTCCTTTTCAATGGGGCCCCTACCTGTTGACAGCATCTCCTGCACTGCAGGCAAGAACTGGAAGTAGTACTTCCAGACATTGTAGAGAACATTGGCAAGAACCTGGACAAAAGTTCCATTCTCCTTTGCAGAAAACTGGCCATGAAAAGCAAGCAGGAGATCCAAGCGTTTCTGAAACTCCCCAATCGTGGATGTTTGCATGTATTCCTCTAGGCTTCCAGTTGTTGCTTCAATATCTGACTCAGGATCCTCACCCCATTGTCGATGAAGGAGCCCATAGAGAAAAAACCAAAGCTTTTCTGCATTTACTTCATGCTGGCGTTGGGTGCTCTCCAGCAGTGCAGGCCAGCCTTCAAGCTCCAGTTTGCGCCACCGCCTCACTAGCCGCATCAGTTCATTCATCTCCTTGCCTATTGATACATGGTTGGCTGCATTCTCTTCCCAGAGTTGAGCTTTTGCCAGGAGTAGCTCCACTCCTGTCACTGCCTTCATCACTGGTGCTTCAAGAGAAATAGATAGAAGAGCTTTTGCAATGTTCAGGAGCTGTTCCAAGATTGGGTGTTCCGGCCACTGCTCCAACAATATGCCCACTCGCTCCACAAAGCCTGCCAATGGATCAAGAATCAGTGCCATCTCTGGGGGATTTGAATCTCTATAAATGTTGTGCTTGGTATTCTGAGAAATTTCTCCAAGGCTTCGGTGTTCAAGGCTTAGTCTCATCAGATTTGCTGTCATGACTTGGTCATCCAGTATTGCAGGCACTGAATGGCCCACAGCTTCAATTAAGTGTCTGCCTGTGTCATATGCCAAAGTGAATGCATCCACCCTCTCTTTGTCCAGCATTTGGCAATCCTGAAGTACAGTCTTACTTCCAAATATTTGCTTGTGTACTACAACAACATCCTTCAGAAGAGGCTCCTGAATTGCAAGCCACGCCTTGTCTAGTCTCTGTTTTCCCTCATCTACCAACTCTTCTTTCACTGCTGCTTCAGCACGCCTGTCATCTTCCTCAGCGCTGGCAAAGGCAGGATTGTTATCAAGGCCCCTAAACTCAGATGTGAAATCCTTGAACATGGCACGAAAGGATGCCTCATCGAGTTGAGCTTCTGTTTCCATAGTGTGTGTGCGACTGGTAAAACGTACCAACTCCTCATCCTCCTTGTTTCGTGCATTTTGACGTTCTCTGATTTCTGACCATAAGAGTGTTAAGGAGCTGAAGATAGTCTCCAATATACCCAAGACACCTTTGCTTTTGACCCCATCCTGCTGAATCTCAATCCCCATGCGCAGGAGTGCAACTCGCATCACCATGACTTTCAATTCTAAGTCAAGAACCTCTCCAGGAATTGAGCTTGGTTGCTGAACCCTTGTAACCTGAGACAAGATCTGTTCAGTGGCATTGTTGACCAGTTGTGTGCATGAGCTATACTGTGCCATGAATTCTTCACTAGATGCATCTCCAAAACCCACATCAATCTGAGAGACTTGAAAACTTCGGGCCAAAGGGAATTCCATAAGAGAAGAGAGAAATCTCATAAATGTACTCTCCCCCTGACTGATCCCCTCCTTCCCAAAAGTTGCAGCCTGCAAGCATGCTGCCAATGTAAGAGACAAGCCAAACTTGAGTTCATATATGCCCAACTGGATTGGCTGCACAACATCCCTGTAATGTGAAAACTCAGAAGAGAGAAAGCTGATGAATTGAGCAGAATTGTCCTGCCAAGTTGCAACTTCCTGAAATGTGTAACCTGAATTAGGCTGCCTGATCTGCATGTCATCACATAGCACACTGACAAGGGCAGCCAGCTTTCCTGCATCCACTGAGGATTTTAGGAAGCGGAGAACCTCAGTGACAAAGTCCCTAAACTGGGGAGGATATGGACGAGGGATCAACTTCAAAGACAATGCAGTCAGCTCCTGATTCATCCTGTCAAGATTCAGCCTCAGATCTTGAGTTTCCACTGTATGTCTGCTGCCTCGGACAAGAAGCTCACTCTCTTGCCTCACCTTGATCTCAAGCTCCAACTCTGAATGCTTTCTCAACATGTGGGTATGCTTGTGAGTGTACTTAGCAACTGGGTCACACCCATCAACTGGTAAAAGCAGCCTAAGGCGCATCTCTCCAATCAGCAACCACACTTGACCAAGATTCTTCAGGACCTCAGATGAACTCAGTGTTCCCCAAGGGGTGAAATACAAAGCCTCTAAACATGGTAGAACTAAAGATTGTACTAGAGACAACAGTTCTGTATGGTTTGAGTGTTGGAGAATCTCTCCCAGAGTCTTTAGAATGTTGTCCTTGCTGTTCAAGAAGGTATCCTGCTTATCCTTGACTACTCCCTCATGAAAGTTAGACAGTGCAGTATGAACAGTTTCCATGTCATCAGACCTAAATGACTTTTGGTGAGAAAAAATAACTTGCTGGAAAAGAGCACTGGCACTGGCAAAATTGGACTTGAAGATGCCATTACTCTGATGCTTTGCAGCTAGCCAAGCATGCAATGATGCAACATTTAGTTGGGCAAGCTTTGCACGGTGGTCCCGTACAGGGCCTGGCTGTCCCATTAAACTTGACAAATGCACAGTTTGTGAAGCCTGAAAGAGTCGAGGAGGACCAGCAGTTCTGCTCCAGGGTGTAGGATTGTCTCCAAATCCTGGAGCATTCCTCCACAGCGCCTGATGCCAAGAAAACCACATCTCATGGACTGTATCCCGGAATGGTTTTAGGACAGCATACTCTGCCAATTGGGTTGCATCCAAAATCCACAGTAAGTGTTGATGAGGCACAAAATCTGTTGGTGATCTCAGTGAGCATGACAGTCCAAAGTTCATCATCTCATTTACAGACTCAGCTGATATCCTCATCTTCAGAGAAGCTCTCAGTTCCTCTTCATCCCCAAAGATGTTCCCTGCTAAAAGTGATACCTCTGAAAGCAGCATTGCATCAGAATGCAAACTCAGATGGTCCAACCATTGGAGGAGCTCTGACCACAGAGTCCATGCTGTAGGCCATCGCAGAAAATTGGTTGGGAAAGTTGGAAATGATCCATGTTGAAGAATGCATTTGCAATTTCCATTCCTTGTACTTTCAGGCACAAAGTTCTTTACCATTGGGACTATGTCATAGCTTCGATGTGGAGGAAGCCTGTTCTTCTCACCCTCCACTCTCTCCTGAAGCATTCGGTGAATCTCTTGTGACTCCATCTGTGCCTCCCTGCTAAAACCCAAGGCCGTAACAACAGACTTGACAACCTCAGGAGTTGAATCAGGACTGACAGTTCTCCTGCTTGCAATCACCTGACCTAACCACCTTATGATACTCAGAGCTGTCATAGCAAGGCGACGCACCATGCCATCAGCACTGATCGATGCCATCTCCATGTCTGGTACAGGATTCCACCATGACTGACATAAAGCCATGACCTGGAGCTCCTGGTCATGAACCTCCTTTGAGTGAGGGAGCTCTGGGTGGCCAGCAAATTTCCACAGCAATGGTTTTGCCAGAGCATCTGCCCCCAAAGAGAAAGGTTCATCAATCATCCGAATCACACCGTGCAATTTTGCTGCTTTCGTTGTGACACCACCAGGTCCACAAATCCCAGGCAGTGAACTCAATTGTCGCAGGCTCCGTTTGATTGAGCTCCAACAAAACAGAAACTCTTCCACCTCAAACTTTGAAGTGCTCAAGTTTCTCCACAAACTTTCATGACACTCCTGCACTCGTAAAAAGCTGGAATCAGTTGTAACATCCCACATGCATCCAGTCTCTAAAGAGAGGAACTCATTTTCCAGCTGTCTGAGAAACTGGAACAGATAATACAAGTAGTTCAACAAAGCCCTTGGGATTTGTGATGTAGGGACAAAGGACTTGTCTGCTCGATGCTTCGACTGCTGATATGATTGCACAACTGGGCTGCTTGAAGAACTCGAACCCAACTTTTCAGACATCATGAAGACCTCATCCTCTGCTTCCCACTGCAGCAAGCTGTGCCGCAAGGCTTGCAATTTCTTTGCTGAACAGACAACTTGAACCCAGTTTGTCCTACTATTCTCCAGTTCCAGATCCTTAGTGTCAACAGAATAAGGAGGAAATTGTCGCAGCAACTTGAAAGTATGTGCATTTTCCATTTCTGCTCCTGCATACTTTATCCATGCTGCAACCAGCTGCTGCCGAACCGGATGCTGTGATTCTCTCTTCAAAGTAGTGACAAGAAGTGCAAGAACTTGGCCACAGCATCCCAGTTGCATTGAGAAGTGCTCAAGCCACTGTAATCGAAGCTCAAAGTCAGAATGGCTTGCTTGCTCAATCATCCAAAGGCAAGCAAATCGCAAAGTAAGATGGACCTCTGCTGCATCCCATGGGGACACTGTGAACTTCTGTGCCTCCATTAGCATTCCATTCCCTAGCTTCAAATAGTGATATAGAAGGCTGCCAGGGAAATGTGCTGCTACAACTGCCTTGCTTTGGAGCCTCTCCAAAAGCTGTTGCAAATTCTCCCCAGATGACTGCCATTCCATAGCCATCCTTGAGGCAAAGGACTGCACCCCAAGAAACTCAACAAACATACAATCACGAAGAACTGTTATTTCTTTTGAGTTTAAGGAGAAGTCCATTACAGTCAATGGATTTGGCCAACCCCCTGGAACCCACAGTCCCACTTCTCGCCAACTGCCAACATCTGGAAGCTTCACCAAGCCAAGCTGAGATTGGAATTTCTCCATAGCCGCTTGTCTCACCTCAGCACTAGCAAGACATCGTGCATAGGTTTGCTCCCAGCTGCACTGCAAAGACCAGGCCAAGCTCCAACCCCTCTCAAGGAGCTGCTGAAGCAGTGAGACCCACTGCCAAAGTTCCCTCAGAGACACAATATGTCCAGAAGAAACCTCTGGAAGGGCTTGAAGGCCTATGTGAGCTTTGCACATTGCTTGAACTAGAGTGGGCCTTGGAACTCCTGCCTGGATCAGAACTTTCAGGCTATCAAGTTCTCCACTGAAAGTTCCTCCTACAAGGTCCTCTGAGATTGGCATTTCCTTTGTCTCTGGCTGAAACCAATCAGGTTGGAGCATGAAAAGCTCCACTCCACGATTACGCATTGCTCTTGAGACTTCCCCATGGCTAGGATCAACAGTGAGAAAGAGGCGGAAGTTAGGGTGCGCTCGGATGACCATAGCTTCTCCATTCACCAAGCCTCGCTCATTGACCATGATACTACCCCCTGGTTCCAGAAGTGGGTTCAGCCTATCAAGGACCTGTAACAAACAGGGAGTTATAGTTGGTTCAAGTAGAAGAGGCACAAAAAACAACAGAATTTGCAAGACTACATTGTCCATTCAAGTCCACAAGCGAAGGCATCTGCCCAAAAGAATCTCAAAAAACACTGCCTGGTTCAGCACAAAGCATTTGATCCACAAGTTTCCAGAGATTCTCTGCACAGCACAGGTGAGCATAACCAAAAGCAAACTTCAATAGCACTTTTAACTTACTGTTGGGTTGCAAAAGTTTGCATTCTCAAGCACCACCCAATCTCCGTGTTCAACTGCCTTCAAAAGTCCACCATCAACCCATTCAAATTGGCCTGCCTTCCCCTGCTGCTGCCCCATGCTAGCCTTGAAGTCTTTCACTTTGTGTAATAATGTATGGGGCTCCAGATCAGGATTTACCACTGGCATCCTGCACACAACAGCAACTTGCACCAATTTCTCCACCGTTTGCAGCAGCATATCAACAGCAACTGGGTTTACCAATGACTGATCAGGCTGAAACTCTAAGCTCACCCATCTGTTACCACTGGTGGCTGAGCACTTTTGAAAAGCAGTCCAGGATCCCAGCAAGCTCTTCACCAGGTTGAGCTTCAAATCAGCCTGCAGTATATCACCAGACAGAGCAAGACAAAAGCTACACAAAGTCTTCACTGCATCATAAACACTTCTCACCATTTCCTGCCAACGACGGAAAAGATCAAACTGCTCAAAGCAGCCCAATAACTCAGTTGTGTCAGTTGCAGTAGAGAGGGAAAATTCTCGTAAGGGGTTACCCGTCAGTGTTGCCAATAGACGTACAATAGAGGTTTTACCAGTTGCTGGAGACCCAACTAAAATACACATCCAACCCTTGGCAACACAGTGCATTGCAGCTTCCAATCTGTTGACTAAGCCAGGGAGAAGCTGCAGCTGCTTGCTCATGTCCCCTTGTAGCCACAGGCCCTCTCTGCGAGGTAAGCTTGCTAATCCTATCTGTAACCTGTCTGGGGAGACAGACACTGTAGGATGTGTGTCAACATTGGGAGGTACATTGAACACTTTCTGGAAGAGGGTGAGAACACGACATCGATCATCTGCAGTACGCATCCGTTGCAAATAAATGACATCCAGGAAGCGCTCAGGTGCATCCACATGCAAGCCATCCCTCGCTCCTTCAATAAGTTCACACCACCGCAAAATGTCGCGGAGATTGAACTCCCAAGGCGCTCCAGAGTTCCCATATGCATGTGTGACCATTGTATCATCATATAATTGAGCATTGAACTCAATCATCTTCAGCAGCAAGGACTCAGTGAGGGAGGGATGCAAAGCTTTGGCAATGAACAAGAAGTCCCCCTTTGACAGAGTGTCCATGTACACCTTTGTGAAGCGATTCAAAAATGACTTTGGAAGGCCTTTACGACCACCTCCTTGTGATAAAGGGTTCTGGCAGGCAAAGACACGAAAAGCAGAGTGGCACTTGAAGCTGCAACCCAACTCTGGTATGAAAAGCTCCCCTCGGTGATCCAAACAAGCATTGAGTCCTTCTAACACTGATTGTGAGGCAAGGTTCAGTTCATCAAGAAGCACCCAGTTGCCGGCCTTGAGTGCCTGCAAGAACACACCATCTGACCAGCAAAACTCAGCACCTGTGCCCCCCTCAACTGGCAAGTGAGAACCCAGAAGATCCATGATGTCTGTCTGCTCCGAAAGATTGATGCGAACAAGTGAGTGGCTTGAGGCTGCTGCCAGTGCTGCTACCAGACTTGTTTTTCCAACTCCTGGGCTACCTTCCAACAGTACAGGCTTTGACAACTGCATCGCACGTAAGATTCGCAGAGCATTCCGGCTTGTAGTAGGTGCTGCCAAGGCAAAGCTGCTGCTTACTGGGGGTTTATTACCCTTGGGTATGTAAAAAGGGTGGATGCCAAACATGTCCCTAGCTGCCAGGAGAGAAGAGCTGCTGCCTTCTGCATTCATGGGGACGGAGCTGCCCAATCCCCAATCTTCAAAAGATAAGGTCGACACTAGCCCATTCTCATCCGGAGGCAATAGTTGGAACAAATGCTCCAGACATTTACTCTTCAATTGCTTTGCTGCTTCACTCGACAAGCCCATCCCAAACCCAATCCCATCTAGAAGAACCAGGAAAGCACCATGAATGAATGCAGCCTTCCTCCCAATGTCTGCCTCTGCAACATTGATATACATGATCCAGGCCAAGAGATCTCTTACAGACAAAAGCCTTCCAGTTTCATGGTGGTGCTGAAACCACTGCCAGAATTGCAGCATTGGATCTGCAAGCATGACAAGCTCAGGCATTGAAAACCTGTCAACCACTATACTCTTCAAATCATCCAGGTCGCTGATAGGAGGGACCCAGATTTCAGTGAAGCGGTTTCGGAGAGCAGGGGAAAGCTCTTTCTTGCCAAAATCTCCACCAGGGTTCATGGTGGCCAGGAGGCGAAATTTTGGGTGAGCAATGATCTCCTCTACCACTGAACCCCCTTTCTCAGCCAGCACCTGTACCAAGTACAACATCTTATGAGCAAAATCACACAACCGGATTAAAAACAGACTTTGGATGCAAAGCCACAGATGCATATTCCCTCGTCCTAAATAAACACTCCCAAATAATCATTACAGTTGGATAGTAAACAGCATTTTTTAGCCTCCTAAAGATTTGGGTCTCTGTTTCAACACAGCTCAACTTCAGCTGAAGTGCGTATCTCTGAGATACAGCCATACTGAGGTCACACAGAGAACCCTTCAGTACATTGTGATTACTATCTCATAAGATTTGGGGATTTCACTATATTTCTTTGTGAGAGAAAAGTCATTTGTCTTTTTTATTGAAGTGTCCATCTATCAATCTCTTGTCTATCACTTCTGCCATGCATTCACACATTACCAAAAGCTTCACCTAGCCAATACCCACAGAAACAGAATCAAATCACTGACCAAGAGGCGTTTGGGCTCCAGGACACTATTCAGTCTCTCCAGCACACTGTCTTCAGCAAGTGAAATCTCATCCACAAGGAAGAAATCACCATGCCGCATGGCCTGAACCAATGGGCCATCATGCCAAACAAAAAGAGACTGCCAATCCTTGTGCAAACCCATAAGCTCTTTCTCTAGAATTTCCACAACCTTGACTTCTTCATCACTGCCATCGTTCTTGTCATGACTCAGTTCCCTCATACGTGAAAGAGCATGCCTGATTATTCCAAGTGTTGTAGCAGAGTCCTCAATTTTGGAGGATAACTCACCCTCACAAGCTTTGGAAAACAATGCTGTTGACACCAACTTGGCGATGGCATTTTGATATTTCACTGCAACGTGATCCCTTTCACGCAATGGACGCAAACCTCCAAGAAAATCAGAAGTTTCTGAGTGTTGGTGACAGTTCAGGATATGAAGGCGCTGCCTAGAAAGCAATGCAAGGAGTTGGCAAATCATTGTTTTGCCGGACCCAGTTTCACCCACCAGTAAAACAGGCTCACTGTGCTGAATACAGTGCACTACAAGATTGAAAAGCCGCTTCATGCTCCTAGTCCACACGATTTTACCAAAAGATAATGTCGATACTTGAGAATTCAAGCACTCCTGAGCTGCATGTAGGCTCTCTGAATTTTCTATTGCATGCAACTGTTCAATGTCAATTTTCACACGCATGTGCTTCTCCAAAGTTTGCAGTACAATCTCCTTTTCCTTTGTATTCCGCAAACGTTCAGCAAGAAGCATGTAGCCATCCCTGGCTAGCTCCTCATAGCCATTTGCATGCCGATCAGCCCAGCGGAAAAGATCACGAGGAGTAATGAAACCGTGCTTCCCAGCAAACACTTTGCTGCTCTGCCGGTGCCGTTGTAAGTCCTTCATCACCTCCACCATCTTGCCAGCATAGCTCCCTGGAATCTGACACCGCTTTTCCAGAATCTGGCAGAGCTCATCATCCGGAATGTCATCGACATGCAGCTCCATGAAACGATTCCGGAATGCTCGAGACAGCACTTTTCGGCCACCATAGATCCCTGGTGGATTTTGGGTTGCAAAAAGCATGAAATGGGGATGTGGTTTCACAGTGACCTGAAGCTCTGGAACAAAAAGTTCCCTGTTGTCATCTAAAAGGCGGTTCAGAGCTTCCAAAACATCTGATGGTGCCAAGTTTAATTCATCCAGTACAATCCAATATCCCTTCCGAACAGCTTCCACCAAAATTCCCTCCTGGAAGACCAACTTCCCTGAAGAATCAGTGACATAAGATCCAAAATACTCCTGCAAGTCGGTATGTTCATGATTATTGATGCGAACAAAGCGGTGCTGTGTTATGGTAGCCAAATACTCCACAAGACTTGTCTTGCCACTTGACGTTGGACCTTGTAGAAGAACAGGATACTTCTGGACAAACACTGCCCGTGCCAAATTCTTTAGATGCTCACAAATTGTTTTAGTCAAGACATAGTGGTCCCGGGATTCCAGTGATAACCTGTGCCCAAACAACAGAAGGCTCCAAAACATTACAAGCTGTACACAGAAAATCCAAAACCATTCACCAAGTCCCATGATCAACACTACAAGTTTTGAAAGGCCTACTACAACCTCTGTGCTCAAGTTAAAGATTACAATAACACTTGGGTTCAGCGTTGAAGGCCTAAAGACTGACCTTGAGGGTTCTGTGCTACCCCTCTCCACCCAGAAATGCTCAAAAAGAACATGGGAGGGACTGGGCTGTGGCGGGACCTTGAGGAGACCTTTGAGAAGTTTGGCTGCTGTCGCTCCAGTTTGCTTGAACAGAGCAGCAGTTATCAGCTGCTCCATTACAACCGCACTTGGGCGGTCAAGAAGAGTCAAAAAAGACATGCAGAGCCCATCATACAGGGCTCTCTGAAACCCATATACAGGCATTGCAGCACAAGTGTACTCAAGTGCTCGAGCAAGCGAGCGGAGACTATACTGCGGCTTTTGATTGGCACCATCTAGAAGCTGTGTCTCTGCCTCCTGACGAGCTTGCAGATAGAATTCAACAATATCTTCTACTGGTGGGGAAGGAAGTGCCCCCTCAAGATATTGGAATACCAAGGCATGCAAGTCCTCCCTTTGTGTCAACTCATCCACATATATCTCTGTAAATCGGTTCCGTAATGAGATGGGGAGATCACGTTTACCAAAATCAGTTGCAGGGTTCATGGCCCCAAAGATACGGAAATTGGGATGGCGAGCCACATTCTCAACATCACCACGTTCTGTCAAGCAAAGAGAGCCTCCCTCCCCTTCTAACATACCAGTTAACCTCTCCAAAGTTTCAACCGGAGCAAGATTCACTTCATCTAATAAAATCCAGTGGCCTTCACGAAGGGCCTTGACTAACATCCCCTCAACAAAGGAAAAGGCAAAACCTGTCTTTGCAGCCTCAACCTGGCGCTCAGCCTTTTGTACATCAACTGCAAAAGCACACCACCTGTCTCTTAACCCAGAATTGGAGATCCTCTTCCTTTTGGGACTCTGCTCCTTGCCATCTTCAATATCTTCTTGAGCAGCCATATCTGAAGGAGGTGAACCCTTCAGTAACACCCTATTAGCAGCAGGGGTGGGACCCATCAGCTCTGAAACTGTTACAAGTGCCATCTGAAAGGCTTTGAGAAGCCACCCCCATTTCTTTTTCTCTGCAGCACGCTGGACTCGCTCCAATAGCTTTGCATTTTTCTTCTTTGAGAAAGTGTCTTTAAAAAGCTGGTTGAAAGTTTGGAAGAGAGGAATGCATACACTTTGAGCTTCAACAGGCTTAAAGCCACCCAAAAAATCAGTGCTATCAGTCTGTTGGCTCATGTTCAAAACCGTAAGAGGCATCCCAAGCTGGCGGGCAAGATGTTGCACAAGGCTTGTTTTGCCAGTTCCTGTTTCTCCAACAAGAAGAACAGGCTCTTGCTGCTGCACACATACAGATATCACCTCCAAAGTGCGCATTGCATGGCCAGTGCTAGCAAAAATTTGTGTTGCCCGTGGCCTCCCCTTTCTTGGGTGCACAGCCAAGAGTGCCCTTCCCACTTGAAGAGCAGATTGGGACATTTGGAATGAGGGCTTATTGAGTGTAGCAGAAAACTTGAGATCCTCAAAAGGTAAATTCCAGCACCTTGCAATTGCTTTTAACACCTGCTCCCTGTCACTTGCACTAGGTATCGATGCTGCAAAGCAATCAGCAGCTTCAACACAAATTCGAAAATTTGTTAGGGGTTGGACATCTGCAACCCTCATACACCACTTGAAGAGATCCCTGGTCGAAAACTGACGACCAATATAGACAGTAACTTTGGAGAGTTCTGGGTCTTCTGGAGTCACCTGCGAGGAAATGTACCTCATCAAGTTCAAAGTGTCAATCATCCTGGGGATTACTGTGGCAAGAGAGGGAAAGCTAGCCTGCATGATGATTGAGAGTTCTTCATCACTTGGAGCATCCACCACCACTTTCCTCCACAGATTACTTAGCATATCCTTTCTGCCACCAGATGCAGTATGCAAGGAACCAAACTTTGTCCGAGTCACTGTTGAGAATAGCTGAAAGTTATCTGCAGCATGAATCATCTCCCCACGGCCTGGAATATACAATTTACGATCTTCCAGGAGTGGAATAAGAGCTGAGAAAATTTCAAAGGGAGCCCGATCAATATCCTCAAACACCACCCACAATCCATGCACCACTGCTTGTGTAAGGGCCCCAGGCTGCCACTTGAATTCACCAGGTACCTCGGTGCATGCATAATTACCTAGCAGCGTTTTGCTGTCCATTTGGTCATCCAAGTGAATAAAAAGCAAATCCACATTGCCAGTAATGTTTGCTAACTCTTGGATCAAAGAAGACTTTCCTGCTCCAATTGGTCCCTCCAGAAGCACCGGATGGCACTGGCTCAAGGCCAAAACCACAGCCTCCATATTCTTCTTCACAGTTGGTGTCAGCACAAGTGACTTCCTCCGTGAGGAAACAAACCTAGAATGTCCACAATCACAAAAGGTGACAAATCCCAAATTTCAAATGACCATGTTCCCCACATAATTTAAGAACTTCACAGCAAGATAGAGCTCTACATTCCTCTCAGATTCAAGATCTGGACAAGGATGGTGTGATTTACAGTAAACTTCACTCCTTGTTATATAATAGTAACTTAGCAGGAGTCCCACAATGAATATTACCTGCCATATTGCACACCATGCCGAACAGGAAGCTCAATGCCACATATTTCAACATGAGAACATCGGTTGCCTTCAAAATGCCTCTGTTCACTGGAGAAGCTGTTGCCACCTTCCAGCTCCTTAACCTCTAAATTAGAAGATTTAACAACACAAGTTGGTTCTAAATACATGCCTGCTTTTTCTACAGCTACATTTTGACTAACAGAGTCCCATCGCAGATGACAAGCAAAAGCTTCTGCATCAGATAAATTAGAAACAGAGGAGCTCATTGCCCTTGTTGCAAGATCACTCATCTGAAGTACAAGTGACACAATCTGGACAGCACACCATCGCACATCCAGACTCGCTTCATCTTTTTCCAAAGGCCTATATTTTAAAAGATCAAAAACAGGACTCCAATCCCAAAAGTCCCGGAAAACCTTTGGCTCCAGTTTCAGGAATCGGTAAGACGCCCATAGCACATCCAGAAAGCTGATGACTGCATGACTCGAGGGTGCCCAACCACTGACATCTGAAGCACAGCCCTGCAGTAGTAACCGCTCGAAAGGTGGTGGTGCGAATGCAAAGTATTCAAGGAAGGAGCTGATAAACCCAAACACCACCAAACACAAAACATGCAGCAGGCCCATAAGACGACATTCTCAGAGGTTCTCAAATCCAATACTAGATTGACAAAGCTTAATGCTTCCTGACCCCAGAGACACTTCATGTACATCCTAACTGCTGATACAGAAGTAATAGATGCTGGAAACCACACTGGAGTTAAAATGGTAGAAAGCAGGAGCTATCTGGGAGCTACCCAACAGCATTAAAAACCTCCTCTACTCCAGATTCAAAACTGTGAGCAACACTTGCCAGGTTCCAAATGGAGGGGGTTTCAGTTGAAGAAATAACATTTTACATTGATAGCATTTACAGTTCAGGGTTCAAGGTTAAGGTTCTGGAAGACTCAAGCCATTAACCCTAAACCCTACCCAGAGATGTTGCTCACACTGATAGAATTTACAGTTCAGGGTTCGAGGTTAAGGTTCTGGAATATTCAAGCCATAAACCCTAAATCCTAGATGTTGCTCACACTGATAGAATTTACAGCACAGGGCACAAGGTTACTGTTCTGGAACATTCAAGCCATAAACCCTAAATCCTGGCCAGAGATGTTGCTCACACCTAAAGAATTTACAGTTCAGGGTTCAAGGTTAAGGTTCTGGAAGATTCAAGCCATAAACCCTAAACCCTAGCTGGAGACATTGCTTACACTCTGGTGTTTCTTATCCAGGAGCTACCCAGCAGCTTACAAGCTCCACTACCACAGATTCCAAACTCTGCTCAACAGTTGCTGAGTCCCCAATGGAGGAGGTTCTAGGTGAAGAAAAAAATATTACATTCATAGCATTTACAGTTCAGGGTTTAAGCTCAAGGTTTGGAAGATTCAAGCTATAAACCCTAAACCCTAGCTGGAGACGTTGCTCACACTCTGCTATTTCTTGTCCAGGAGCTTCCCAGCAGCTTACAAGCTCCACTACCACAGTTTCCAAACTGTGCTCAAAAATTGCTGAGTCCCAAATGGAGGAGGTTCCAGTTGAAGAAAAACCATTTTACATTGATAGAATTTACAGTTCAGGGTTCAAGTTTAAGGGTCTGGAAGATTCAAGCCATTAACACTAAACCCTAGCCAGAGATGTTGCTCACACTACAGTGTTTCTGATCCAGGAGGTTCCCAGCAGCTTGAATTCTCCACTATCACAGATTCCAAACTCTGCTCAACAATTGCTGAGTCCCAAATGGAGAAGGTTCCAGTTAAAGAAACAAATTCTTCGCTGATAGAATTTACAGTTCAGGGTTCAAGGTTAAAGTTCTGGAAGATTCAAGTCATAAACCCTAAACCCTAGCTGGAGACATTGCCCACACTCTGGTGTTTCTTATCCAGGAGCTACCCAGCAGCTTAGAAGCCCAATACCACAGATTCGAAACTCTGCTCAACAGTTGCTGGGTCCCAAATGGAGGAGGTTCCAGTTGAAGGAAAAAACATTATACATTGATAGAATTTACAGTTCGTGGTTCAAGGTTAAGGGTCTGGAAGATTCAAGCCATAAACCCTAAACCCAAGCCGGCATTGTTGCTCACAGTCCGGTGTTTCTTCTCCCTCGTGCAATGTGCACACAAAAATCTGGATTCAATAGGGAAAGGCACAATTCCAAAGAGCAGCTCTTGATTGCTTGCTTGATTTCTCTGTTCTCTGTCACCTGAGAAATCCGCATGAGGCTTGCTTCTTTGGTGTTATTGCAATTCCTTCTCTATGTCCAGAACTAAACAAAATGCTGTTCGTTGAAAAGACCAAGAAGCAAGCCACTGTACCTGAGTAAGTAAGGAGCAAGCTCCAGAATACGACTAAACAAAATGCTGGCATCTTCATGTAAGTCTAGGGTCCATTCGCCTCTTAATCGTCTTGTGTCGTCGGCTTGTTGTCCCGACCTTCCAATTCCATGTCGCCGCAGCTGACGAAGCGATTGAACTACGCCATCAAGCAGACGCGGCAACAGAGGTCGAAAACAGCCAATTGCAGCAACTCCAACCTGGGAGCGCAGCAACAGAAGCTCCTGCGCAACTTCAATGAACCCGCTTTCCTCAATTCCACGCCCCTCGTGAGCAAGCACCGAAGCCACCGCCTCATCGCTCTTGAGAACTGGATACCTGGCTACCAGTCTCTCGAGTGCCCGCCTGCCATCAAATCCTCCTCTTCCTTCCTGCATCTCGACCTTCTTCCTGCCAATTCGTCTGCAGTAATCACAACAACCCAAAACTTCTGAAGACGTTCCCCACAAACACAATCTCCTAAACAACAACTTCTTCTTCTTCCTCGACGACGACGAGGACGACGACGCGGCGCCAGTCACCAAAACCTCACAAGAAACAACCAGCGACAGGTTTGCGTTGATTAGGGTTTAACATTTTAGGGTTTAAGCAATTTAGGGCTTCAAGACTTCGGGGTTTCAAGATTTTGAGCGTTTGAAGATTTTAGGGTTTCATACATCTGAGAGTTTCAAGGATTGTAATGTTTTGTTGAAGACTTTAAGGTTTTATAATTATGAGGGTTTTAAGATTTTAGGGTTTCAAGATTTTGAGCGTTTGAAGATTTTAGAGTTTCATACATTTGAGAGTTTTACGATTTCAAGATTTATAATGTTTTTTTTTTTTTAGAAGATTTTAGGGTTTTATAATTGTGACGGTTTCAAGATTTTAGGGTTTCAGTATTTTTAGCATTCGAAGATTTTAAGGTGTCATAAATCTTAAGGTACTAAACTTTTAGGGTTTTCAAAATAATAATCTTTGAAGATTTAGGTTTTTAAAAAATTCAAAAAAATTCAAGATTTTTTAAGGTTGCTAAATATAAGGGTTTCAAATTCTACTACATTTGAAGATTTCTAAAGTTTTAAGAAGTCAAAGTTTCAAGATTTTTCAGGTTTTATAAGCAAGCACCGTGAGGTTTTAAAGGCTCAAAAGTTTCAAATTTTATAATGATAGAAGATTTTAGGGTTTTCAAAATAAACTAAAGGTTTCAATGTTCTAGTGTTTTGAAAGATTAAAGGTTTTCAAGATTCTAAGGTTTTACTAACATGAAGCTTTCAAAGATTTTAGGTTTGTTAACAATTTGAAAGCTTCAAGAATTTAGGGTTTCAAGATTTTTTAAGGTTTTAGAAATTGAAGGGTTTCAAAAGTTGTGACAATTGAAGCTTTTATGGTTTTAGGGTTTAGGGTTTAAACCCTAAACCTAAAACCCTAAACCCTTAGGATCTGAAAGCTTTTTAAATCTCAAGGTTTGAAGATTCTCAAGTTTGAAAGATTTAAGGGGTTTAAACTTATGAAGGTTTAAGATTCTAAAAATATGAAAATTACAGTGTTTGAAGATTTTAAGATTTGAATGATTCAGGATTTTAGGTTTATATAAATATGAAGATTTTAAGGTTTTAAAGTTTCCAAAAATATAATTTTTGTGAATACTTTAGGGTTTTGACAATTAGAAGCTTTTTAAGGTTTTAAAATTAGAGCGTTTAAGATTTCCAAAAATACATGAAAATTTTAAAAATTAGTGTTTTCAAACATGAGGGTTTTATAAACACTAATGGTTTCAAGGTTTTGAGGTTTTAAAAATCCAAAGGTTTGAATATTTAAAGGTTTTAAAAAATCTAAAATTTGAAGACTTTTAGGTTATGAAATTTGTGGGTTTAAAGGATTTTTAAGCTTGTTTTAAATCTATGGGTTTGAAGATTTTGAGGTTTTAACATTAAGAAGGTTTTTAATTATTTCATCATCCAAAGATTTTAGGGTTTCAATTTTTTAACATTTGAAGATTTTAAGGTTTTGAAAACCTGATGGTTTGAAAGGAAATCATGTCCAAAAACCTTTCATTTGTTTAATGACCCACATCCAATCATCATCCAAAAAAAATAAAATTATTAAGAAACCAAAAATAATGCATGGATTAAATTAGATGTAATACCATGAAGGGAATTTAAAACGAAGCCCTATGATTATAGTAACTATCAATAAAAGATTTTTTTAAATGATAAAACATGAAATTGTGGTTTAAAATTACAATCCATTTGTTTAAAATGATTAAATTGTGATTTAATATTATAATTCCTTTGTTTAAGACACCTTTGAAAAATATCTCCAAAACAAACTTATAAATTTCATGTATAAAATGAAAATTGTTGAAAAGTTTACAAATTATGATCAATTTTAAACTATTACAAGATTATCGAACCTCTTTGTAACAATGGAATAAATTTCATTAAATCACCAAAAATTCCCATTTTGCACTTTCATTCATGAGCAATAGAGAAAAGAACATAATAAAGTTTGATATTTAAATGTCACCTTTGTTTTTCATTTAATGTAGTTTGGGAAGAAATTTGAAATATTGCAAAAATTGTTAATAGGTAAAATGTAATTATTATTTCATTTAGTTCTATCTATTCAAATCCTTAAAAGAAGCCACAACATTGGCATTTATCAAACATTTATACATATATTTTAAAAACAAACATATATTATTTTAAAAAACAATCAAAGGTTACCATGCATCACATGTGCAATAAAATCTTTCTCCTTAAAGTTAACCTCCATCTTCCCCATGTTGTGTAAATGCATAATAAAATATGTAATAACAAATTTAGCTTTATAATCAACCACTTCTGTATTTTCCATGTGGCGCTAGAGTTGTTCATTTTGTCATAAGAAATAAATAGGTAATAAATATAAATGCACATTTTCATAAAAAAGTTGCACCTTCAACACACAAAAGTTTTCCATTAGAAACAAATTTCAAATCTAATGGTGTATTGACTTGTAAATTTATCAATATTATATTATAATGTTTTAATTTTACAAATCAAATTTATAAAACTTGTATTTTTGTACCCTAATTACAACACCCATCATCTTATAATTTTATAGAAAACATTTGTAAATTTTGTAGTTTTTGTGTTGTGTTTCTAAGGTAGGCCATAACAAGTGCAAAATGAAAAATATTCTTATTCAAGAACTGTCCAATTGTGCATCTTCAAAAAGTTTAATGGAAAAACATTTTAAAACAAAAAGGATGAAGAATAGGAAAAATAAATAAATGAACATGAAGAAATCTCCAAACAAAAACAAAAAATAAAATAACAAAACCATTGGAAGTGGAAAATAATCTATAAAACAACAAAAAACAAAACATCACAAATGTTGATAAACAAGATATTATGAATTTTTTTATAATAATATGTTACACATTTATTGTTAAAATGAAATTATGATGAAAAAAAAAAGATCATAGAGAATAACAAAATATGAATACAACTGAAGTTTATTAACATTTGATATGAATTATATTCCTTCGCAACTTGAATCCTAAATTAAAAATTTTGGAGATCAAGTCCAAGTTCTACGCTTAAATGAAAATTCAAAAAAAAATTGAATAATAAATTTTTTATAACAACATTAATTACATAATTAGATTCATCTAGTTGAAAAACTTGATGATGTTCAACCAAGAAGTACATTATAATTCTTAATGTTCAAAAAAACTTGCATTTCACATTTGTTAAAAATTTAGTTAGATATTAGATCCTTCAATATTCATTCAGTCCATTTTGAGTTGTTAAAATCTCATGGCTAATGGCATTTAAAATCTTTTGCTATGAATAATAATGATTTTGCTCTTTATCAAATTTACTAGGTTTTTTCCAATCACATTGAAAAAGTGGAGATGTTCCCCATTACAAAATCTTCATTTTACGTATGTAATTCTATTTTTCTGATTCAGATATACTAGACTAATTAGGTTCCTTTAGTTACATGTGATGAATGTTATAAAATGTTGCATATATACATTGTTGTCAGTAGATTTTTGAGCTCAATGGAAAGCATTTTCCATGTCCATTTTGTGTGTGATTAGTGAACCATTATAACCCTAACCCTAGAACATTGCTAATTAAACCCTAAAATGTTAACCTTAATTCATAATGTTAAACTAGGGTCCATTATTCCTTTTCAATAAAAATGTATTTTATAAATTATTTAACATTGCCATGTGGCATGTTTTTATTCCTTGATCTTTAGAATATGTGGCAGATTTGAAATGTCCATTCAAATAATAATGCGACACGTGTCAAGATCCTCATTCGTGACATCTGATGAATGGGATATATCTAGGATTTTTAATAAATATTTAAATGCCACGATGTTCATAATGAGACATGTGGCACATTTCGATTAGCCAAACACAAAAGACGTGGCCATTTCTTGGCCATAAGATAAAAAAAATTCTAAATCATCTAATTTCATGATCTGGGAAAATCAAACCCTCTAATCAAATGCCATGTGTCTCCACATGGTTGGAGTTTAGATCCACCAAAATAGTTGCAATTTATAG